>Ga0070689_100000802_pt1 | contig 19335 bp, 16 predicted proteins | sample KBSS23HmetaG_FD_64669 | JGI IMG/M metagenome (GOLD analysis project Ga0070689, IMG submission 64669) | Switchgrass rhizosphere microbial communities from Kellogg Biological Station, Michigan, USA - KBS S2-3H metaG | ecosystem: Host-associated > Plants > Roots > Rhizosphere ...
ACGGATTGCAGCCGCGACAGTACTTCCTCGGCTTTAACTTTGAACACAAAACTGCGCGGTGCGAGGTCCCAGTGCAGATCCACAACCGTGAACCACTCGTCGCGCATGAACTGTACCTCGCAGTGGTTGCTCAGGTGCGAAGCCAACTGCGCCGTCGTCAATCGCGGATACATCTCGTAACCCAACGACTCGAGCAAACACCTCGCGCGATCGAAATGCTGGCGAGTAATCAAGAGGTCGATATCGCCGGCCTGGCGCAGCGAGATCTCGCCGTACGCCATTTGCGCGAGCAGTGGTCCTTTGAATAGAGCGACGGGAATATTGTTCTCTTTGAAAAGTTTGTAGACGCGCAACTGCTTGCTTATCAAATGCAGTACATTCTGCGAATTCGCGACCGACTCGCGTTTCAAGCGCGACAGAAAATGACCCGGAACAAGATCGCCGGCAACGCTCGTGAGATGTTTGTGCAACAGCGGAAGCAACCCATGAGCTTGAGCCGTGATGAACAGGTAATCCCAATTGATTTCCTGTTTTAACAGACTACGCGCAACCTCGCGCCGCGCGCAGCTAAGAATCAACTCATTTTCCAAATCATAGTTCATCAGATCAGGATTTTATCCGTGTCATCCGTGGCTAAAATCATCTGCCGGGACCATGACTCCGCGTACAATCCACTCTGCTCCAGCAAGCGTTGATGACTGCCGGATTCAACGATCCGACCCTGGTTCATCACGTGTATCACATCCGCGTGCATCGCGGTCGTGAAGCGGTGCGTGATGATGATCGACGTACGATCTGCGGCTAGTCTGCGAAATCGTTCGAGCCAATCAGCTTCAGCCCACGGGTCGAGCGCGCTGGTGGGCTCGTCGAGAATGATAATCGGTGCGCGTCTCAGAAACGCACGCGCGAGCGCAATCCGCTGCCACTCACCAACGCTCAGCTCGGTTCCACCGGCGAACCACCGTCCTAATAACGTTTGTTCCTTCTGCGGCAGACGCGCAACTATCTCTGCGGCGCCCGCGGCCCTGATTGCCTCCTCAACCTCCACATCAGAAGCTTTGAGATTGAGATCGCCGTACAAGATGTTTTCCTGGACGGTCGTGTTGTAGTGAAACGGCTGTTGAAAGAGCACGGTGATCATGCGTCGCAGATCTTCGCTCGCAATCTCTCTCAGATCGCGGCCGTCAATCTCGATCGCTCCCTCATCCGGATCGTAAAAACGACAGAGCAGCTTGAGCAACGTGCTCTTGCCCGCGCCATTCGGCCCGACGATCGCCACGATCTTTCCTTTCGGAATCGTCATCGTGAATCCGTCGAGGGCCTTTCCGCCGGCGTCAGGATAACGGAATGAGACGCGCTTGAAACTGATGCTTTCTTTAACTTCATGCTGGGGTGGCCACGGAGGGCCACCCCTACAAATAATTTTTGGTTCGAGCGCGAGAAACTCGAACAGGTTACCGAGAAAGAGGCTGTTGCCGTAGAGCTGTCCTGCGTTCTCGAGCAACGTGCGCATCAGTCCCTGCCCCTGATTGAAAGCGACGTAGATTAGCGCGAGCTCACCGAGCGTAACCAAGCCCTGCAACGCTCGCCACATCATCCAGCCAAGCGCGGCGCCCATGATTAGGAGGGCAATCAGACTCGCTGCCAGCTCCGCGAGACTCTGCCGCCGGTTCAGGTGTAAACGTTCGCCACGTAATCGCTGTCGTAGATCTTTGTAATTTGATTGAAAGTATTTACCGAGTCCGAAGAGCCTGATCTCGGCGGCCGCGTCCGCGGTGGTCATGATCCAATCGTAGTACCACGCGCGCCGATCGTCCGCGGTCGTCCGTTGTCGCCACTGATACTCCGCCAGCGCGTAATGAACCACCACGTAAAACGCCGGTAGCGTGCTGAGCAGCAACGCCAGCGCCAGCCATGGTCCAAGCGGAATGAGGATCGCGCCCATGGCAACTAACGTAATACTATTTTGCAGTAACGCTCCCAGGTTGCCGAGCAGCGCCACCGGACGGTAGCGCGCTTCGGCACGCGCGCGGTGCAGGTGATCGTAGTAATCAGAGAGCTCGTAGAACGCGAGATCCGCGCTGACTGACTTTTCGTGAATGAGCGACGTGATGTGGTCCTGCAACAGCTCGGCCTGGACTGTGCGCACCCAGTTGATTCCGTTGCGAACCACTTCCATCAACAGAAGCACGCCGCCTAGTAACAGCAGTCGCAGCAACACGTGCCGAACATCCCTGACCACAACACCATCAACAACCAGCTTCGTTAGATAAACAATCGCCGCGGGCAGCAGTCCCTGAACGATGAGCAGAACGATCCACGCAGTCGTCCACGGCCGCGCGACTTCCCAAACGAGCTTGAGAGCACGCGGGAGGTAGGGCAGCTGCGCCAACGCTTTGCGAAGCTTTGAGCTGAGGATTTTGCCTGAGCTGGACATTTACTGAGCTGACTTGCGCAACTGTGCTGTTGAAAGAGGCACGCCGTAAAACGTCGACTGTTTGAAACTCGCACTCGGAAAATCGGTCTCCCAACGCCAAACGTAACCATCCTGGACGAGGTCAGCGCCGAGTCGGAGCTCGATGCGCTCGCCTTCTTTCACCTCGACCGGTTCAGCAAAAGGAAACAGACCAACGCCGTAGATCATCTTCGGCGCGGCTGGATGGTTTGAGAGACGAATGCCGTCAACCAGCTCTGAATCAAACCACACCGCGACGCCATGAGCCGTGCCATTGCGTCCTGCCTGCCAGGACGCCTGCGCGTGAATGTCAGAGCTTTCAACCTCGTAGTAATTGATCGTAGTCCAACAAACCGGTTGGGCCAAAAACTGCTCAGGTTTAATATGTGTCTTGCGCCAGTTGTTAGTGATCAGGCGTCTTCCAGCCGACAAGTCGAGCCCTAATATATTCTCTTGCCACGGACCAACGAGCTCTGCGTACTGCGCCGGTGCTTCTACAACTGCGGCCCACAGCATATCGCGGCATGGAATGAGCACGCCGCCACGCGCTAGCAGCCGCGTGCGCGCGTCGATGATCGATGGAATGTGTTGTTCAAACCACGGCAGCACGCCGCGCAAATCGGAGATGATTATGCCGGCAGGCTCGGGAAGCGTGATCTCGGTCGACAACTTGTCGAAGAACTCAATCCGATCGGCACAACCGTTGGCAGCAGCAATCTCACGCGCGAGACCGATCACATTTTCCGGTTCGACAGCGTAGACGCGTCGCGCGCCAAGCTTGCAGGCGAGCACCGCAAACACACCCGCGCCACAACCGAGATCCATCACCACCGAATCCGGCCTCACCGTTGCGCGCAACGCCGCCGCATACGCCTCCATACGCCGCGCATCGGCAATCATCTGCCCATAGAAATGAAGGCTATACATCCGCGTTTATCCGCGTAAATCTGTGGCTAAAAAATCGTCGAGAATGCGATCGCAAAGTTCGTGAATCCGCCCAGCATCAGCATGCGGCGTAACGCGGCGCACGGGAACGTGGCTCACGACGCGCGTCAGCAGCTCAAACTCACGCGCGCGCATCTGCTTGTCCATCAGCTTCGTCGCATAAGTGTTCGCGATCAGCGACATCAAACCTTCCGCACGATCCAACGTTTCGACAAACGGCGCACGACCGTCATGGCGACGCTCACCAAGCTGATAGATCGCAGCAAGCGGCAGCGGCTCTCCCTGAAATTGCTCCGTCAGATCGAGATAACACTTGTCCCAATTCGGAGTGAGCTTCGGCAAGTGTGTCTCCGATCCGTAAAGCGCTTTGACCGCAGACGGCCACAACCGGATGCACGGATAACCCGGTCGCACCAGAAATCGATCGAAAAGATCGTCAATCGTCACTACATCTTCCGCGAGAACACTGTATCCGCGCTCCGCAAACGCCGCTGCCGTAGTCGACTTACCTGATCCCGCTGGACCGACCAACGCAATCGCCTCGTCCCCAATCGCAATCGCGCTGGCGTGTAAACAAACAACACCACGCAGCAACATCACGAACCCCATCACCGGCCCAAGCAGATACGTCGCCGTATCCTCCAGCGTCAGCGGCGCGCACCACTCCGCCCAAACTTCAGTACCATCACGATCGACGACAAACTCCGTCCGATCGGCGTAGCAGAACCGGTAATACCTGCCCTCCGCAAGACGAAACACGCGCAAGGCAGGCTCACCGCATTCGCTTTTGTAATCTGCGACGTACGAGGCCTCGCTTTGCGTAACTTCCTGAAGCCACGCAGGCAGCGAGCCGAAGGATATGCGAACGTCTTCTGACGCTATTGTTGAAAGAGGAACACCGGGGATGGTTCTATTGGCGACAACTCCGAGGCCATAGATCGAGCACCGGTAAGGCATGATGGGAGACTTTAGACACCGGTCTTTGGTCCCGCTGCGGCGCCACCACCACCGTCGAGGTTGCCCTTTGAACCGGCGTTCCGAGTGATCTCGCGAATGTTTCCGTAAACGATTACTTGCGGCTTGCGATAAGGCTTTTTGTTTTCGTGTTCCAGTCCGGCAGTTTCCGGTTTACGTTCCATGCATCATCTCCATCTTCAGGGAGTCCAGGTGATTGAGGTCGAGCGCTTTGTTGACCTGTCGGGAGTTCGTAAGCCAATGATTCAACGCGAATACACGAAGACTGGCCCAGAGGCCATCGGAAGTTTGTTCATCCGCTACAGATCGGCGTCGATTCAGGTTAACAAAAGCTCTGAGCTGCGGACTGACCTCAAAACTGTCGAGCCATCTTACACTAGCGCGCCTTGCGAGTTGAAGGGCTGGATCACCTGCGAGCCCTGTTTTTTGTCGATTGAGTACGGCCGGCGGTAGTTTGTCTTTCATGGCGGTGCGGAGGATGTGCTTGCGAACACACCAAGGGGTCGCAGGGATGGCCAATAAAAACTCAACCAATCGCAAGTCGAGAAACGGATGACGAACTTCGAGATCCAGTTTGGTTGAGGCAGGGTCGTATCCTTCAAAGAGCGCCGTCCAGATCTTGGAATTAAGAGCGCGCATGGCAGCCGGTCTCTTACCCTCATAACCCGGACCTGTCCAAAACTGCTTCCATCTATCACGAAGATTGGTTCGCAATGCAAACGATTCATCGATCCACTCCGGAATCAGATCGTCTTCATCCTGTTTGCGAAGCATCCGTCTAATCCGCGTCCTGATTCTGAAGCGCGAAGGTTGCGGTTCGTGCATGAAAGCATCGCCGTCGTAACCGGTGAGTGCAAGCGGGCTGAACTCAGCGCAGAGACGCAGCAGCTCGTTGAACTGTCCGGTTAGCGGAGATATAAGAAACGGTTCCGGTTGGTCCATCTCGCCGTCAAACAACAAATACCGATCGGCGTTTACGTGCGTAATCGGGATACCTAGATGTCTTGCTGCAGCGCTGGAATAGTGACGCTCCTGGTCCGGAATCAAACTGTCATACACAACCGAGAAGGCGTGAACTCTTGCCCCCTCCTCGCGAGCGATTGCGGTGAGGCTGGTTGAGTCGAGACCACCGCTCATCGAGATCGCCACACGATCCGTCCGCAGCCGATCTGCAACCGCGCGTGACAGGAGCTCCGAAAAGCGTTCCACGTACGATTCGCTATCTCGAAATCGCACTTCCGCAGGAATCGACGGCGTCCAGTAACGATGAATTTTGATCGCATTGTTAACAACAGTGAGAGTGTGGCCGGGCGGCAAGCGCTGAATGTCTTTGAACGTTGTAGCCGAGTGGTCCTGATTGACTCCGAATAGAAGATAGTCGCCAATCGCGATCTCATTGAGCGTGTCTGAAACGCGCGGGTCGAGGCGCAGCGCATTCAACGAGCTGCTGAAATTAAAATGATCGGAAATGTGCGTGTAGAAAAACGGCTTGACGCCAAAGTGATCGCGCGCGCAGAAGAAACGTTGCAAGCGACCGTCCCAAATTACAAAAGCGAAGTCGCCGATGAGGTGTTTGACGCAGTCTTCGCCCCACGTTTCGTAGGCGTGGAGGATCAGTTCGTCGTCAGTTGGAGATCCTATGAGCTGGAGTTTTTGGATTAACTCCTCACGGCCGTCAATTCGAGCATTCGCTTTTAGCCACAGATTTTCACGGATTAACAACGGATTAAGATTCCTTGATTAAGGAGATTCTCAATCATCTCCAGCAGATCCTGGCGCAGTACGTCGCCATCAACATCGTATTCATTGTGCAGTGTTTTATATGCTGCTTCGATCGAATCCGCGGTGTTGAGGACTGAAAGGAACCGCGTGCCCACGTCGTCGAGACCGTAGTAACGTTCGCTGTCCAGATTCAGGATCACCGACTCTTCCTGCAGGTTTGAGATCAGAACATCGTCGGGCACTCGCACGCGATCCGAGAATGAAATGGCCATGGCCGCGCATTCTAACAGAAGACTTAAAAACTTCGTGCCTTTGTGCCTTTGTGGTTGGTATTCTGTCGAGCAAAGGAGCCCTACCGCATGCGAGCATTAACAAAGCTTCTTGCTGTTTTACTCGCAAGTTCTTTGGCCATTTCAGCCCAAACCGACCTAAGCAAAGAGCCGACACTTTACGTCGTCGCTTACGCTCATCTCGACACGCAATGGCGTTGGGAGTATCCGCGCGTCATCGACGATTACATTCCGAAGACGATGCACGACAACTTCGCGCTCATCGAGAAGTATCCGAATTACGTCTTCAACTTCAGCGGCGCCAATCGCTATCGCATGATGAAGGAATACTGGCCTTCGGATTACGCGCGCGTGAAGCAGTACGTCGCGGCGGGTCGCTGGTTTCCGGCAGGCTCCTCGATGGAAGAAAGCGACGTTAATGTTCCTTCAGCGGAGTCGATCTTTCGTCAAATACTTTACGGCAATCGCTTTTTTCAGCGCGAGTTTGGCAAGACGAGCGCTGAGTACATGTTGCCCGACTGTTTTGGTTTTCCCACTTCGCTGCCGAGCATACTCGCGCACGCCGGCTTGAAAGGTTTCTCGACGCAAAAGCTCACGTGGAATTCGGCGGCGCGTGCCGGTGGTCCAGATTCGATCGAGGAAACGCCACGCGGAATTCCATGGAACGTGGGCTACTGGGTTGGGCCGGACGGTCGCGGAGTAATCGCGGCACTGAATCCCGGCACTTACGGCGGGCAGATTCGGGAAGACATCAGCAGGAGCCCGGCAATCGTGGATCAGCGTGCGGGAAACAATTCGGTCGACTGGCCGCGCCGCGTAGAACGCAATGGAAAAGTCAGCGGTGTGTTTACTGACTATCACTATTATGGAACCGGCGACACGGGCGGCGCGCCGCGTGAAGATTCCGTGCGCATGATGCAGGACATTGTTACGAGAAATGATGGCCCATTGAAGATCGTCTCAGCGAATGCGGAGCAGATGTTTCTCAACATTCGTCCCGAACAGATCAAAGGTCTGCCGCGTTATGAGGGTGATCTCTTATTGACCGATCATTCAGCGGGCTCGATCACGTCGCAGGCTTATCAGAAACGTTGGAATCGGAAGAACGAGCTGCTTGCTGATGCAGCGGAGAAAGCGTCGGTGGGTGCGGCATGGCTAGGCAGTCGCGTGTATCCGCAGGAGCGGCTGAACAATGCGTGGACGCTGGTGATGGGTGGTCAGTTTCACGACATTCTGCCAGGGACAGCGACGCCGAGGGCGTTTAACTTTTCGTGGAACGATGATGTCATCGCGATGAATCAGTTTGCGGGTGTGTTGACGAGTGCGACGGAGGGTATTGCGTCGGGGCTGAACACGCAGACCGTTGGACACGCGATCGTTGTTTACAACCCGCTGAATATCGAGCGTGAGGATGTGGTTGAGGCAAATGTGTCGGGGCCGATGAAGGCGGTGCGCGTCGTTGGGCCGGATGGGCGTGAGGTACCGGCGCAAGTCGTAGGCGAAAAGGTGTTGTTTGTGGCAAAGGCGCCGTCCGTGGGCTATGCGGTTTACGACGTTCAGCAGGGTCCGTCTTCTGTGTCGTCGAATCTAAAAGTCTCAGAATCATCACTCGAGAATCATCGCTACCGAATCAATCTCAACGCTGATGGCGACGTCGCCAGTATTTATGACAAGCAGCTTAACCGCGAGCTGCTCGATGCATCGTTGCGACTCGCGATCAAAAGCGACACGCCGGTTCAATGGCCCGCGTGGAACATGGATTGGACCGATCAGCAGAAGCCGCCGCGCGCTTATGTTGGTGGTGCGGCGAAGGTGAATGTGATTGAAGATGGACCGGTACGCATAGGCGTCGAGGTCGTGCGCGAGACCGAAGGTTCGAAGTTTAAGCAGATAGTCCGCTTATCGGCGGGCGATGCAGGCAATCGCGTTGAGTTCAGCAACGTGATCGATTGGAAGACGAGTAATGCCAATCTCAAGGCGACATTTCCGTTGGCCGCCGCAAACGTGAACGCCACTTACAACGAGGACATCGGCACGATCGGGCGTGGCAACAACGACGAGCGCAAGTTTGAAGTGCCGTCGCATCAGTGGTTCGATCTGACGGATCGCAGTGGGACGTTCGGCGTGACGATCCTGACGGACTGCAAGTACGGCTCTGACAAGCCTGATGATAAGACTCTGCGCCTGACGCTTCTGCGAACGCCGGGAATCGGACCACGCGCGGGTTACGCAGATCAGTCGACGCAGGACTGGGGACGGCACGAAATCATTTACGGTTTGGCCTCGCATGCCGGTGATTGGCGTCGCGCACAGACTGACTGGCATGCGCAACGGCTAAATCAACCGCTGATCGCGTTTGAGAGTGCAAAGCATCCCGGGAGGCTGGGAAAGACGTTTTCGATCCTGCGCGTTAATAACAGTCGCGTGCGTGTGCTTGCACTGAAAAAGGCGGAAGACAGTGACGAAGTGATTGTGCGGATCGTAGAGCTTGATGGCCGTGATGTTCCGGATGTGCGACTCGCGTTTGCCGCGCCGGTGATTGCGGCGCGTGAAGTTAATGCGCAGGAGTTAGAAGTCGGAAGGGCTTCGATCGTGAAGGGTCAACTGGCGACGAGGTTGGGACGCTTTCAGCCGCGCACGTTTGCGGTTAAGTTGGCTCAGCCTTCAGTGAAACTAACTCTGCCGCAATCGAGCGCGATCAGTTTGCCGTACGATCTCGCGGTCGCGAATCGTGATGGTGAACGGATGAAATTTGGCTTTGACGGTGAGGGATTTGCGCTGCCGGCAGAGATGCTACCGCGCGAGCTTCCGTTTGCGGGCATCACTTTTAAACTCGCGCCCGGCGATCGCGCAAATGCGCTAGTGGCGCGTGGGCAGGAGATTTCGGTACCTGTAGGCATGCGAAGACTCTACGTGCTGGCAGCGTCGGCCGGCGGCGATCAGGCCGTTGCTTTTCGCGTTGGAGATCAATCGGTGAACGCGACGATCCAGAATTGGAGCGGATTCATCGGGCAGTGGGACGATCGACAATGGAAGGAGACGGAGGTGCGTCTTCAGCCACGCGCGACGCCGCCCGACATTCCGCCTGACATCGCGGCGCTGTTGCAAAGATCGCGAACCAGGCGCGACCCATATGGCCAGATGCTTGGCATCACGCCGGGCTTCATCAAACGTGCGCCGCTCGCGTGGTTCGCGTCACATCGACATACGCCGGCCGGTGCGAATGAGGCTTACGCATATTCTTATCTCTTCGCCTACACGATCGACATGCCACCCGGCGCCAAAACGCTAACGCTTCCAAACAACGACAACATCCGCATCCTGGCAATCACCGGCTCAAACGAACACACGAGCGTCACGCCAGCCAATGCGCTCTACGACACCCTGGAAAATCCGTAAAAAATCCGTGTAAATCTGTGGCCTTAAAACTATCGAAGATATCCAAATCCTTTGGCCCAACCATCGCGCTCGATGGCGTCGATCTCGACCTGCGCCACGGCGAGGTTCACGCGCTGATCGGCGAGAACGGCGCCGGCAAGAGCACGCTGATGAATATCATCGCCGGCTCATTGCAACCCGACCAGGGAACGATGGAGATCAACGGCAAACCCTATGCGCCATCAAACCCACTCGACGCGCGCACCCGCGGAATCGCCCTGATCCACCAGGAGCTCTCGCTCTGCCCGCACCTCAGCGTCGCGGAAAACGTGCTCATGGGCATCGAGTCATCCCACTTCGGTTGGCTCGATCGCGATCAACTCATCGCCCGCACCAAAGACGTTCTCAAAACCTTTCATCACGCAGACATCCGTCCCGAAAAACGCGTCGGCGATCTCTCAGTCGCTGCCCGGCAAATCGTCGAGATCTCTCGCGCGCTCGCCGCACAAGCGCGCATCATCCTGATGGACGAGCCCACCAGCAGCCTGCAACGCGAAGACGTCAGCCACCTGTTCACGTTGATCCGGAAGCTGAGCGCCGAAGGGATCTCCGTGATCTACATCAGCCATTTTCTTGAAGAAGTGCGCCAGATTTCGGATCGCTTCACCGTGCTACGCGATGGCCGCACCGTCGCCACCGGCGAGATCGCAAACACCAGCGACGACGAACTAATCGCCAAAATGGTCGGACGTGCACAACAAACTCTCTTCCCCGTCCGCACACCACCTGGCGAAACTCTGGAAACGATTCTCGAAGTGCGCAATCTTTCGTCTCCGCCACTGCTAAAAGACGCCAGCTTCGATCTGCGTCGCGGCGAGATTCTCGGCATCGCCGGTCTGATGGGCTCGGGTCGCACGCCGCTGCTGCGCGCGATCTTTGGTCTCGAACGTCCGGAGAGTGGTGCTATCGCAGTGAACAAAAAGAGTCTGCCGAGCGGACGTAGCACTCCTGCGATGCGTCTAATCGAGGGTCTCGGGTATCTCAGCGAGGACCGCAAAGGCGACGGCTTAACATTGAACCAGTCGATCGCCGACAATGTGACAGTTACAAAGTTTGACTCGTGCTCGCGCTGGGGCTGGCTCGATCTCGGCGCGCAACGCAAGCAAGCAGGGCAACTCGTCGATGCACTGAAGATCAGGACGCAGGGTGTACAGCAGGATGTTGGTTCGCTATCTGGCGGCAATCAACAGAAGGTGATCGTCGCGCGTTTGCTGCACCAGGATGCGGACGTATTTTTACTTGACGAGCCGACGCGCGGCATCGACATCGGCAGCAAAGCGCAGGTTTACGAAACAATCGCGGCATGTGCAGCGAACAATAAAGCGGTATTGATGGTGAGTTCGTATTTGCCGGAACTGTTTGGGATGTGTGATCGACTGGCGGTGATGAGTCGTGGGAGACTGTCGGAAGTGAAACCGATCGATCAATGGACTCCTGAGTCAGTATTACAAGTAGCGATAGGGGCCACGGATTTACACGGATAGGAAGACACGGATTATGAGATTTGGATTGATAGCGTTTTTGGCGGTACTTGTCTTTTCGACGGTGGTGCAGGCGCAGTCGGCGTTGCAGGAGATGGTGAAGACTGAGCAGGCATTTTCGAAGATGGCGGAGGAGAAGAACGCGCGCGACGCGTTTATGGTGTTCATTGCCGACGATGGGCTGCTGTTTCGACCCGGTGCGGTTAACGGCAAGAAATGGATGATCGAGCATCCGGTGCCGCCCCCCAAGGATACAGACAAGAAGCCGTTGCTCGCATGGCAACCAGCGTTTGCCGGCATGGCCGCGTCGGGCGACATGGGATTCACGACTGGTCCATGGGAAGCCAAAGAGGATATCAAGGACGAGAAGCCGCAAGCGTACGGCCATTTTGTGACGGTGTGGAAGAAACAAGCAGATGGCTCGTGGAAGTTTGTGGTCGACCTCGGCATCAGTCATCCGCAGTCTGGTGGACCACAAACATTGTGGCAACCACCGGATACGAATAAGACCTCATCCTTTAAGCCCGTTGATGTTTCCGCTGCGACCGAAGAACTACTTAATCGCGATCGAAAATTTAATTTTGCCGATTACGCCTCGCCTGATGTCAGACTGTATCGCGCCGGTAATTTTCCGTACATCGGCAAACAGGCTGCTCTTGAGGCATTGGCAAAGACCAAAGGCCAGATCGCGTGGCAGCCGATTGGCGGCGACGTTTCGCGCGCCGGCGATCTCGGGTACACACATGGCACTTACGAATTAACAGACGACAAAAAGAGTTCTATCGAGCGCGGCAGCTACGTTCGGATCTGGCAGAAGCAAGGTGGTACGTGGCGGATTGTGATTGACGTGATCAATGTCCACCCAAAATAGCGAAACGCGCATCTTTCGAGCACCGGGCAGGGTCAATCTCATCGGTGAACACACCGACTACAACGATGGCCTCGTAATGCCTGTGGCGCTCAATTTCTTCACGTGGGCCACAGTCTCGCCACTCGAAAATCGCAAGCTGCAAATCTTCTCGGAGAATTTTAACGAAGAGATCGAAGTTGATCTCGACGATCAAAACCTCGCGCGGCGCGGGCACTGGAGCGACTACCCGATCGGAGTCGCGGTCGTGCTCGAACGCGCCGGCCACCGTTTACAGGGCGCTAAACTGCGCCTTCGCGGCGAAGTGCCGATTGGTTCGGGGCTGAGCTCGTCGGCGGCGGTCGAGGTCGCGACCGCCTGCGCCCTCGTCGCTAATGCCGGTTTGCACATCGATCCTCGTGAGCTGGCGCGACTGTGTCAAAGGGCGGAAAACGAGTTTGTTGGTGCGCGCGTGGGCATCATGGACCAGTTTGTTTCGCTCTTTGGCCAGGCACACAAAGCTTTATTGCTGGACTGCCGATCGCTCGAATTCAGGCTGTTGCCGTTGCCCGACAATGTTCGGTTGATAATTTGCAACACGATGGTGAAACACGAGCTGGCGTCGAGCGCTTACAATGAGCGTCGCGCGCAATGTGAAGCGGGTGCTAGCCACCTTAGTGTGGCGGCACTACGCGATGCCACGCTCGAACAACTCGAGCAGCATCGCCGCGGTTTGCCGGAGGTGGTTTATCGACGTTGCCGCCACGTAATCACCGAGAACGGACGCGTTTTGGCCGCGGGTGAGGCGCTCGAACAAGACGATCTGAATCGTTTCGGCAAGCTGATGGCCGAATCGCACCAGAGCTTACGCGACGATTACGAAGTCAGTTCCGACGAACTGGATCTCATGGTCGAGCTCGCGCAACAGGTCGAAGGCGTGTACGGCGCGCGCATGACGGGTGGCGGTTTTGGTGGATGCACAGTTAATTTGGTTCGCAACGAGAACGTTGAAGAGTTTCGCGCGCGTGTGGCGGAAGGTTACGAACGAATAACAGAAATAAAGCCCGACATCTACATTACTACTCCCGCTAACGGAGCGGAGGAGGTACAAATCAGTTAACCACAAAGGCACGAAGGCACTAATTATTAACTTTGTGCCTTTGTGGTTGAGAGACTGTTATGAAACTAATCATCCTGGCTGCGGGTTATGCCACGCGCCTTTATCCACTGACACTAAACAAGCCAAAGCCGCTGTTGCCGGTGGCCGGCAAGCCGATGCTCGAACACGTCCTCGACAACATCGCCACCATTCGCGCGATCGAGCACGCATACGTCGTCACGAACGCCAAGTTCGCCAGTCACTTCGAGGAGTGGGCCGAAAGCTACCACCCTCCCAACCTGCATTTCAGTTTCAGCATCGTCAACGATCAAAGCACCGACGATTCAAACAAACTCGGCGCAATCGGCGACATGCACCTGGTCATGAAGAAGTATCTGCTCGACGACGACATCATCGTAGTCGGTGGCGACAACCTGTTCAGCAGCGATCTCGCTGAGTTTGGCGAGTACTGCGAGCGAATGAAAGCGCCTGTGACGGCGGTTTACGACGTCGGCGATCTGGAAGAGATCAAAAAGTACAACGCGATCGAGATCGACGCAGACGGCCGCATCACCTATTTCGAAGAGAAGCCGAAAGTTCCAAAGAGCACGTTGACCGGCATCGCGCTTTATTATTATCCGCAATCAGTGTTGCCGTTGATCCAGCAGTACATCGAGGAAGGCAACAATCCGGACCAGCCCGGCCGCCTGGTCCAATGGCTATACCCGCGCGTGCCGTTCTACACTTGGAAAGTGCCCGGTCTCTGGTACGATGTCGGCTCGCTCGAAACTTTGGAAGAGGCTAACCGCGTATTTAGCAACCTGTGACGATAACCAAAACATACTTTGGCACAACCGCCGGCGCCGAGGTTTATCTTTATACCCTCACGAACGAGCTGGGATACGAAGTCTCAATCGCTACTTACAGTGCTGCTATCACAACACTGAAGGTTCCCGATCGCAATGGTGTTTTCGGCGACATCGTGTTGGGCTACGAAACGCTCGACGATTACGTGCACAACCCGCGTTACCTCGGTGCGTCGTGCATAGGCCGTCACGCGAATCGCATTGCTGATGGCCGGTTTTCTTTGAACGGAGTTGATTATCAACTCGGTAGAAATAATGGTCCGAATCATCTGCACGGTGGTTTCAAGGGCTTCGACAAGCGCGTTTGGAATGCGACGGAAGATGGAAACGTGTTGCGTCTCTCGTATTTGAGTAAAGACGGCGAGGAGGGTTATCCGGGAAATCTCGAAGCATTTGTCGATTATCGTTTGTCAGGCAACGAACTGAGCATCGAGTATCGCGCGTCCACTGACCGCGATACGATCGTGAATCTCACTAATCATTCATATTTCAATCTTGCCGGCGTGGGCACGATCCTGGATCACGAGTTGACGTTGAATGCCGATAGTTTTACTCCTGTCTCGAGCGATCTGATCCCGACTGGTGAGATCAAAGCAGTGACTGGAACGCCGATGGATTTCCGGAACGGCAGACGTATAAGATCCGAAGTCGACTACGATCACAATTTTGTCTTGAACAACTGGGATGGCACATTGAGATCCGCGGCCCGTCTTTCCGAATCAACGACCGGTCGCGTGCTTGAAGTTTTGACCACACAACCGGGCATGCAGTTTTACAACGGCAATTTTTTCGACGGCAGTTTGATTGGCAAGAAAGGCGTCGCTTACGAGAAGTACACGGGTCTTTGTTTAGAGCCACAGCACTTCCCGGACGCTCCAAACCACCCAAACTTTCCCTCAACCATCCTGCGCCCCGGCGAACAATACAACCAAAAAACTACGCTCCGTTTTTCATCCGGGTAAATCCGTGGCTATTCTTCTTTTAATACTTCTTTTGGTTGACGCTCGCGTCGTTTTCGATCACAACCCCAACAGCACCGCAACGCGCGAATTCAAATTTAAAAACATCGCCTCACCCGCGAAAGACGACGCAGCAACGAATGCAAAACTAACACTGATTGACGGCGACCTGGACCAGGGCGCCGCCGAACTTTCAGCGCTCGTCGACGGCCGCCTGCCGAGCGACGAAGACGAACCCGGCGCAAATGTTTACTTCAGGGCCGGAAGCTCAGGTGGGCGATTCCGCATGGACTTCGAAGCTACGATCGACATCGCGCAAGTGAACACCTATTCCTGGCATCCAAACTCGCGCGGCCCACAGTTGTACAAACTCTACGCAGCCGACGGCTCCGATCCGAAATTCAATCCGAATCCAAAACGCGGTATCGATCCCTCAAGTTGTGGTTGGAAATTTATTGCCCTGGTAAGCACGCTTCCGGACAGCGGCGACGGTGGCGGCCAGTACGCGGCAAGCGTCAGCAATGTCGGCAAACATCGCTATCTTCTCTTCGATTGTTATGTGACGGAGCTCTACGACAACTGGGGCAACACCTTCTACAGCGAGATCGATGTAATCCGTAAATAATCCGTCTTCATCCGTGGCCCATTTCATACGCCCGAATCGCGTCCTCATGTCGTAACGTGAGCCCGATATCATCCAGCCCTTCCAACAAACAATACCGCTGAAACTCACTCACGACGAACGGAATCGACAACCCGTCAGAGTCCTCAATAATCTGTCGCTCGAGATCGACCGTTAACTGATAACCCTCGCGCTCCTGCGTGCGCTTCATGATCTCTTCAACATTCACCGCGATCGGCAGCATCCCATTCTTAAAACAGTTGTTCGCGAAAATATCCGCAAACGACGGCGCAATGATTACCCGAAACCCAAACTCACCAAGCGCCCATGGCGCATGCTCGCGCGACGATCCACATCCGAAATTCTTGTCCGCAACCAGAATCGACGCCCCTTGATAACGCGGCTCGTTCAACACAAACGATGGATTCGGCTGCCCATCAGGCAGATAACGCCAGTCATAAAACAGAAACTCTCCAAACCCCGTTCGCTCGATCCGTTTCAGAAACTGCTTCGGAATGATCTGATCCGTATCGACATTCGCGCGAGCGAGTGGCGCAACGAGCCCGGTGTGTTGGCGGAAGGCTTTCATCACTTAAACTCCCACTCTCTTACGTCCGTGAAATGTCCCGTAATGGCGGCTGCGGCGGCCATCATCGGGCTGACGAGATGCGTTCGGCCGCCACGCCCCTGGCGTCCTTCGAAGTTTCGATTACTCGTCGACGCACAGCGCTCGCCCGGTTGCAGAATATCCGCATTCATCCCAAGACACATCGAGCATCCCGCCTCGCGCCACTCAAAACCCGCTTCGTGAAAAATTCGATCGAGACCTTCACGTTCCGCGGCCTTCTTCACATCCTGTGAGCCCGGCACAACCATCGCACTCACCGACGAATTAACTCGATAACCTTTCACAACGCGCGCCGCGGCCCGCAGATCTTCGATACGCGCATTCGTACACGAACCGATGAACGCACGATCGATCGCGATGTCGCGGATGTTGGTGCGCGGCTTAAGCGCCATGTATTCGAGCGCGCGCTCGGCTGCCTGTCGATCGGCAGCGCTCTTCGCCTCCGCCGGATCCGGAACATAGCCCGAAACCGGCACAACCATGCCGGGGTTCGTTCCCCACGTCACAAACGGTTCGAGTCCCGCAGCATCAATCTCAACCGTTCGATCAAACACTGCATCATCGTCGCTCTTAAACGTCTTCCAGCGACTCGCCGCTTTGTCCCAGGCTTCGCCCGCAGGCGCAAACCTGCGGCCTTTGAGATATGCAAACGTGGTTTCATCAGGAGCGATCATTCCGGCACGTGCGCCGGCTTCGATGCTCATGTTGCAGAGCGTCATGCGCCCTTCCATCGAAAGCGCACGCACCGCTTCGCCGGCGTACTCGATCGCGTATCCGGTAGCTCCATCAGTGCCGATCTGTCCGATGATGCTGAGCGCGAGATCCTTCGCCGTAACACCCTCAGGAAGCATTCCCGAAGTCTGCACTCTCATCGTGAGTGGCTTGTTCTGCGGCAGGCACTGCGTCGCGAGCACGTGCTCGACCTCGCTCGTTCCAATGCCAAACGCAAGCGCGCCGAACGCGCCGTGTGTGCTCGTGTGACTATCGCCACAGACGATCGTCATGCCTGGTTGCGTGAGACCAAGCTCCGGCCCGATCACGTGAACAATACCCTGCTCGGGCGAGTGAATATCGAAGAGTTGAATGCCGAACTCCTGGCAGTTTCGGCGCAGCGTTTCGATTTGCTTCGCAGCCGTGGCATCCGCGATAGGCAGACTGCGGTCGGTGGTAGGAACGTTGTGATCGACAGTGCCGAAAGTAAGATCCGCACGTCTTACTTTTCGGCCCGCCTGGCGTAAGCCCTCAAACGCCTGGGGAGACGTCACCTCGTGAATGAGGTGTAGATCGATGTAAAGCAGTGTCGGCTCGCCGCGCGCCTCACGAACCACATGCGCCTGCCAGAGCTTGTCGAATAGCGTTGTCATGCAAACAATCTTAACCACAAAGGCACAAAGTCACTAAACTCATTACTTCATTTTGTGCCTTTGTGCCTTCGTGGCTCAAATTCTTATACAGCGTGATATGCGTGGCGCATGTCTGCAATCTCAGTGACAGCCTCGCAGACCACTTCTCCAAACTCGCTGGTCGTCACGACGTAACCGCCTGTGCCTTTCGCGATATCCGGCGTGCGATAGCCAGCGTCGAGCACGTGCTCGATCGCCAGCTCGATGTCGATTGCTTCCTGCTCGAGTTGGAACGAGTGGCGCAACATCATCGCCGCTGACGCGATTGCGCCGCAGGGATTGGCGGTGCCACTGCCTGCGATGTCCGGCGCGGAGCCATGCACCGGCTCATACAGTCCCACTTCGCCGCCAATCGTCGCCGACGCGAGCATCCCCAACGAGCCCGTAATCACCGCCGCCTCGTCTGAAAGAATGTCGCCGAAGAGGTTCTCAGTTAACAGCACATCGAAACGGCGCGGGTTCGTGATCAAGTGCATCGCACACGCGTCGACGTAGAGGTGTTCGAGCATGACGTCTGCGTACTGCTGCGACACGCGCGTGACTGTCTGGCGCCACAGTTGCGAAGTCTCCAGCACGTTTGCCTTGTCAACCGAAGTCACTTTGCCGCGTCGCTTGCGCGCGGCTTCGAATGCGACTCTCGCGACGCGTTCGATTTCCTCGACTGAGTAGCGCATCGTGTTGCGCGCGACTGTAGTTCCGCTTGCGGAGTCGATACCTCGCGGTTCGCCGAAATACAGACCGCCCAGCAACTCACGCACGATGAGAATGTCAGCGCCGTACGCGATCTCATCGCGCAACGGCGAGCACGCAGCAATCGACGGATAGGATATCGCCGGGCGCAGGTTCGCATAACCACCGAGCGCGCTGCGCAGCAACAACAGCCCCGCCTCAGGCCGTTGATTTGGCGGCAGGCGATCGTATTCCGGAGCGCCGACCGCGCCGAGCAACACCGCGTCAGATCCGAGACACGCGTCGAGCGTGTTTCGCGGCAACGGCGAGCCAGACTGCCTGATAGCCACACCGCCGATAGCGTGTTCTTCAAACTCAAACCGGTAGCCGTGAATTGCTCCAACTGCCTGCAGCACGCGTACTGCTTCGGCAGTGACTTCTGGTCCAATCCCGTCGCCGGGAAGCGTTGTAATCCTGGTTCTCATTGCTTATTTAAAACCTCAGGCCGCTGCACCAACGACATTGTTGAGCAGGGAAATTAAGTCCTGATCGTAGATCCGTTTCTTCTTGTCCGCAAGGTTTGTGAATTGCGCATACGCCTCGTCAAGCTCTGCGGGGGTGATTTCGTAACCGAGCTCGGTATAGCGCAGCGACAGCGCATGCCGTCCGGAGTGCTTCCCGAGCACCAGCGAGTTTGCCGGCACGCCGACTGATTCCGGAGTCATGATCTCATAGCAAAGCGGATTGTTAATCACGCCATGCTGGTGAATGCCGGCTTCGTGCGCGAAAGCATTGCGGCCGACAATCGCTTTGTTTGGCTGCACGTCGAATCCGACGATGCTCGAGAGCAGTTGGCTCGTGGGATAGAGCTCGGTGGTTTTAATGTTCGTTGCAAATGGCAGACGATCCGCACGCACGTGCAGCGCCATCACGATC
>Ga0070689_100000807_pt1 | contig 19300 bp, 16 predicted proteins | sample KBSS23HmetaG_FD_64669 | JGI IMG/M metagenome (GOLD analysis project Ga0070689, IMG submission 64669) | Switchgrass rhizosphere microbial communities from Kellogg Biological Station, Michigan, USA - KBS S2-3H metaG | ecosystem: Host-associated > Plants > Roots > Rhizosphere ...
TGGGAACTGTAGCAACCGCCGGATGCAATGTGTGCTCGATAACGTTGACGTCTTTGTCCGCGAAGATCGAGCTCAACGCATACGGCACGCCGATAAAACCGCCAATCGTCGACAACACCGCCAGCACGATTAACGGGATCGTCATCACTAGCGGCGACTCGTGCGGCACGACTGGCCCGTGATGCTCATCCGGTTTGACCTGTTTGACTGCATGTGTATCGCGAAAACGTTCCTCACCCCAGAAAGTCATCACCATCATGCGCGTCATGTACACCGCGGTTAGAAGCGCGGTGAGCGCGCCGACGGCCCAAAGAAGCTTGCTAAACGGAATCGAGGCGCTCCAGGTTTTCCAGAGTATCTCGTCCTTCGAGAAGAATCCGGCGAAGGGCAGAATCCCGCTGATCGCCAGCCAGCCCGTCACCATCGTCGCAAACGTGATGGGCATGTACTTCTTCAGCCCGCCCATGCGTCGCATGTCCTGCTCGTGGTGCATCCCGTGAATCACCGAGCCGGAGCCAAGGAACAGCAGCGCCTTGAAGAATGCGTGCGTGATGACGTGAAAGATCGCGGCGATAAACGCACCCACGCCGCACGCCAGAAACATGTAACCGAGCTGCGAAATCGTCGAGTAAGCGAGAACTTTCTTGATATCGTTTTGCGCGAGACCGATCGTCGCGGCGAACAGAGCAGTAGCAGCGCCGATGATTGCGACGATAAACATCGCAGTTGGCGCGTGTACAAAGATCTCCGAGCAACGCACGATCATGTAGACGCCGGCGGTTACCATCGTCGCCGCGTGAATCAGCGCCGAGACAGGTGTCGGACCGGCCATCGCGTCAGGCAGCCAGACGTACAGCGGTATCTGCGCGCTCTTACCTGCCGCACCGATGAACAGCAGCACGGCAATCGACGTCGCCCCGCCCGCTCTGATCGCTCCGGCTGTGAATGGGTCGACCGGATGATTCTTAAAGAACGACAACGCCGTGTGCGCCACTTCACCCGCCGCAGGATTCGCAAAGAAACTGACTGAACCAGTGACGAAGAACGTCAGCATGATGCCGAGGACAAAGCCCCAGTCGCCAATGCGATTCGTGATGAACGCTTTCTTCGCGGCGTCGCCTGCTTCCTTGCGGTCGACGTAGTAACCGATCAGCAAGTAGGAACAGAGACCCACGCCTTCCCAACCGACAAACATCAGCACGAAGTTGTCGGCGAGGATCAGCGTCAACATCGCAAACATGAACAGGTTGAGAAATGCGAAGAAGCGATAGAAGCCGGTCTCGCCGTGCATATAGCCGACGGCGAAGACGTGAATCAGGAACCCGACAAACGTGACGAAGAGCGCGTATGTCCCGCTCAGAGGATCCATTGCGAGCGCGAAGTCGGCGCGAAAAGTTCCGACTTGCAGCCACGTCCAGATGTGATCAAGCACGGGCGTCTCAGAACGCAGCGCGCCACCTGAGCCCAACGCGAGATAGAACGCAACGAGCGTCGAAATCGCTATCGATCCACACGCCACTACGCCGATGAACCGCTCATCGCGCACACGCCTGCCCACAAACCAATTGATCGCGGCGCCCGCAAGCGGAGCAAAGATGATCAGGCTGAGCAGGTTGTTTTCCATCAGAGTTTCAGAATGCTGGCGTCATCAACATCCAGCGACTCGCGATTGCGAAAGATCGCGATGATGATTCCCAGGCCAACCGCAGCTTCAGCCGCGGCGACGGTCATGACGATAAACACAAAGAGCTGACCGACGACGTCCTGAAAGAAACTGGCAAACGCAACAAACGTTAAGTTCACCGCGTTCAACATCAGCTCGATGCACATGAACATCGCTATGACATTTCGCTTGATGATCACGCCCGTCACGCCGATCGTGAACAACACGGCGGAGAGCGCCAGGTACCATGAAAGTTGTGGTTCCATCTCTATTCGTCTCGGTCCGAGTGGTCGCGTAAACCCGTGACCCCCAACAACCGTGCTGCCTCATCTGTCGAATCAGCTTCCACAGGGCGCAAGTCGTCCGGTGTTGCTCTTGGATCGACCAGCGATCGGGGGAGTGTAGTTACTCCGGGAATTACACGAGCACTTGTCGACAACAACCCGCCACGTCTCGCGAGGGTCATTGCTCCGACAATCGCCATCAGCAGCAGTATCGAAGTTATCTCAAACGGCAAAAGGTATCGCGTAAACAGGCTCGTGCCGATCGAATGCGTGAGTCCCACGCCTGCTGGTGGATTAACTCTAAACTCCTGCACCGTTACCAGGATGAACGCGACTTCCGCGATCAGAATCGCCGCCATTGCAACAGCCATAGGCACCAGAAACTTTAGCCGGCGGCGCCCTCGTTCTTCCTCTTCGACGTTGAGCAGCATGATGACGAACACCACGAGCACCATGATCGCGCCCGCATAAACAATCACCTGCACTGCCGCGATGAAAGGCGCAGCCAGCATGACGTACAAACACGCGAGGGAAATAAAGACGCCGACCAGCGAGATCGCGCTGTAGAGCGGATTCCGCTGCGCGACCACGGCCAGGGCGCAGCCGATCGCGAGTCCGCCAAACAGAATGAAGAGAAGTACCAGCATCACGAAAACCCTGGAACCCTTAAAAATATCAACGTGGCTGTGATGAAGATGTTGATCAGCGCCAACGGCAGCAGAATCTTCCAGCCAAAGTTCATCAACTGATCGAAACGAAAGCGCGGCAGCGTTCCGCGCAACCAGATATAAAAGAAAAGAATGAGCACGACTTTCACGAGGAATCCGATCGCGCTCACCAGTCCAAACAAAAACGTGCCGCGCGCAAAGATCGAGTCGAGGAACGGCACGTTCCAGCCGCCCAGAAATAACGTGGTCGCGAGCATCGCAACCGTAAACATGTTGATGTATTCAGCCAGGAAGAAGAGCGCAAACTTCATCGCGCTGTATTCCGTGTGAAAGCCGGCCACTAGCTCGGTTTCCGCCTCGGGCAGGTCGAAAGGCACGCGATTGGTTTCCGCAATCGCCGAGATCATGTAGATGATGAACCCGAGCGGCTGAAAGATGATTAGCCAGCGCAAGCCGTGCCAGCCCGATTGTTGTTCTACAACCTGAAAGAGATCCAGAGTGCCGGCGAGCAGGATGGCGCCGATCAAACTCAACCCAAGCGCCAGCTCGTACGAGATCATCTGGGCGGACGAGCGCAGGCCGCCCATCAGGCTGTACTTGTTGTTTGACGACCAGCCCGCGAGCATGATCCCGTACACGCCGATCGAAGTGATGCCGAGCACGTAAAGCAGGCCGATATCGAGACGCGCGACCACCAGTGGGATCGTGATTGAAGTGAAGGGAATTCGCGTATCCGGTCCGAAGGGATAGACGATCATCGTCATCAACGCGGCCATCGTGGCGATCACGGGGGCGAGAAAGTAGATGAAGCGCGTTGATTTGTCGGGGACGATGTCTTCTTTAAGGATGAACTTCAGCAGGTCTGCGAAGGGTTGAAGGATGCCGCCGTAACCGACCCGGTTCGGGCCGAGGCGACCCTGGATGAAACCGAGTACGCGGCGCTCCGCCAGGACGGTGTAAGCGACGACCAGGAGCACGACGACAAACACCACCGAGATGGCGACGAACTTCAGAACAATGTCGATCGCAGTATCCATCAATAAAAACTTTTCTCGCGCAAAGGCGCAAAGGCGCAAAGAAATGCTTCTTGGAGCCCGGCAGGCTTTGCGCCTTTGCGCCTTTGCGCGAAATTCATTCTTATAACTTTCATGTCCCCACCGTGATTTGATACAGCGGCGAGACGGCGGTAGTCTCGGGGCGCGGGTTGCCGTTGGCCAGCAGATGGAACTGCGCCACCTTGTCCGTCAGCATTCCGAGCCGGAACAGTTCTGTTCCGACATCAGGCGTCACGCTAACTTTCTCGCCTGTGTCAGGCAGTGACTCAACTCGATTGCGAAGTGCGTCGATCTCGGCCGACAGGTCTCGTGGGCCAACTACCTCATATTTCGCCTGAACCGGATTCGTTTCGTCCTTCAGCAACGGATAACGCATTCCGGAATACGCCTGCACGCGCTCGCCAATCTCTCGAAAGACCGCACTCGCCGACATCTCATATCCAAAATCCATACCCAACTCTCTTGCCAGTTGCGCGACGATCATCCAGTCAGGCTTTGACTGGTGCAGCGGCGCAATCGACTGCCGCACCCGTTGGACCAAGCCGTCGTTGTTCGTAAACGTGCCGTCCTGTTCGGCATAAGTAGCTGCCGGTAGAACAACGTCAGCGGCCGCGGTGGTGTCGTTCTCAAAGAGCTCCTGGACGACGAGAAAATCGAGTTTCGAGAGTGCATCTTCACGTCCCTTGAGATGTTCCGGCAGGAAGCCTCCAGCAATATAGAGCGCGTGAATCTCGCTGCCGGCAGCGCCTAGAATCTGAGTCGGCGACACCGGAGCATCCATCATTCCCATGTCGTGCGCGCCGATGCTGTTGTTGAAGAACGGCAGCGGGTGGAACAAAAAGCGCCGGCCTTCAGCGCCAAGCGACTGAGGTAGTTGCGCGATGATTGCCTGCGCTTCACTACTGACCTGATGACTAAACATCACCACGACGTCGCCCGTGGTGTTTGCTATAGCCTCACGAGCAGCATCGATTTCGCCTGTCTCAATGCCAGCTTTTTTAGCAGAGAGCGAAGCGTTTGATGGATTCGCGAGCGCAAGAACTATCGCGTCTTCGGTTCCTGGTCTGACGTGCAGGAAGATCTTCGCCTGTTCGCGCAGACGAATCGGAACTGAGTTAACGAGCACGAGCGTGGCGCCGCCATTCCTCACTGCCTGGCGAATCTGTTTGCCCGTCAACGGCTGCAACTCTCCCGGATCGCCACCGATCAAAACGATCGTCTTCGCGTAACGAATGTCGCGATGCGTTGCGAGTTGCCCGCCGAGATTCTGGAAGAAACTCCTGAGACTGAAGAGATCCGTTGTTGTGTAGTTATCAGTGCCGACGAGCTCGGTCGCGAACTTCTTCAACACATAGAGCGCTTCGTTTGTTAGCCGCGGACTACCAACGACGCCAATCGCATTGCGACCGCGATCGTTCGCCACCTTGTCGAGACGCTCCGCGACGTGACGAATAGCTTCATCCCACGTTGCGGGAATCAGCTTGCCGCCCTTTTTGTAACGGATCATCGGCGTGCGTATGCGCGCTTCATGGTTGATGAACGGATGCGCGAATCGTCCTTTGACGCACAGAAACTCACCATTGATGCCGTTCACGTAACGATCGCGCGCAACAGAGCGTAGCACTTCGCCGCCACGCGAGCCGAGCGACATCTGGCAACCGTCAGAACAGAAGTTGCACGTCGTGATGTTCTGCGCGAGCTCCCAGGGCCGTGTCTGGTGACGGTAAGTAGCGTCGAGCAAAGTTCCGGTAGGACAAACCTCGATACAGTTTCCACACTGCGAACAATCGAGCCAGCCGAGATACGTTCCGATCACGGTGTGCGCGCCACGACCGCCCGCTTCGATCGCGTCTTCGCCCATCCACTCGTCGCAGACACGCGTGCAGCGTTTGCAGAGAATGCAGCGCTGCGGATCGTTCGCCACCATCGGCGAGAGATAGCGCTCGGCGGCGTAGTTCTTGCGCTCGGTGAAGCGCTCTTCGAGTCCGCCCCAGTCGAACGTCATCTCCTGCAACTCACACTCACCGCCGCGATCGCACACGGGACAATCGAGTGGATGATTGGCCAGCAGAAACTCGGTCATCCCGCGCTGGGCCTTCTCGATCTCTTCGCTCTGCGTGGTGACGATCATGCCGTCGGTGCAGGTGATCGTGCAGGACGTTTGCAGCTTCGGCATCTTCTCGATGCGCACGAGGCACATGCGACACGACGCCTGAAGCGCGAGGTCGGAGTAATAACAGAATGACGGAATATCAAACCCCTTGTCGCGACACACGTCGATCAGACGCGCGCCCTTCGGAACCTGAAAATCTTTTCCGTTAATGGTGACTTTAACTAGATCAGTGGACATCTATGTTTTAAAATCCGTATCAATCCGTGGCCTAAAATCTTCGGGGAATCTCTTTATCGCTGACTGAATGGGCCACGCGGCAGCATCACCCAGCGGGCAGAACGATTTGCCCTCGATGTTGTCGCAAATGTCGAGCATTAGCTGCGCGTCTTCCGGGCGCCCGCCGCCGTTCTCGATCCGTTTGAAAACTTTCACCAGCCAATCAGTGCCTTCGCGACACGGCGTACACCAGCCACACGACTCGTGTTTGTAAAACTCAGTCAAATTCTTCGTCGACTCAAAGATGTCAACCGTTTCATCCATCACGATGAAACCACCCGAGCCGACACTCGATCCCGCCGCCACCAGTCCTTCGTAATCCATGCGCACGTCTTTGCCGATGATCTGATCGGCGCGCATGATGTAGACCGAAGAGCCGCCCGGAATCACGGCTTTCAGCTTCTTGCCGTCGAGCATCCCGCCGCAGTCTTCCATGATGAACTTTTCCATGTCGTCGTAGCCCATCGGCAGTTCGTAAACGCCGGGAAGGTTAACGTGACCGGAGACGGACCAGACTTTTGTGCCGCCACTCTTCTCAGTGCCGAGTTTCTGGTAAGCCTCGCCGCCCATCTTGATGATATCGGGCACGGCGGTGAGCGTTTCGACGTTGTTCACGACTGTTGGCGCGGCGTACAAGCCCGAAACGGCAGGGAAGGGAGGCTTCATGCGCGGATGGCCGCGCAGTCCTTCGAGTGAGCTCAGCAGTGCGGTCTCTTCACCGCAGATGTAAGCGCCGGCGCCCGTGTGTGTGTAGATTTCGCAGGAGAAGTTGGTGCCGAGAATGTTGTTGCCGAGCAGTCCCGCGGCACGCGCTTCTTCAATCGCGACGTCCATGATGTCGATCAGATATCGATACTCGCCGCGCGTGTAGATGTAATTCGTCTTCGCGTTCAGCGCGTAAGCGGCGATCAACATGCCTTCGATCAACATGTGTGGATCGCGTTCCATCAGGTAGCGATCTTTGAACGTGCCCGGCTCGGATTCATCGGCGTTGCAGACAACGTACTTCGGTTTCGGCGAGTCTTTCGGAACGAAGCTCCACTTCATCCCGGTCGGAAAACCCGCGCCGCCACGCCCGCGCAGTGCCGATTTCTTCACCTCGTTGATCACGTCGTCCGGCGACATGCCGTCAAGGACTTTCTTGATCGCCTCATAACCACCGTTGCGACGATACACGTCGAGCGAGCGCGAGTTCCCGAGATGAACTCGACGCAGCTGAAGTGGCTCACATCCGATTGCTTCGATACGCATAAGGTTTACGGCAGCGCGTTCAGTATCTGGTCCACCTTCTCCGGCGTCAGGTCCTCGTGATAGTCGAAATTGATCTGAAGCATCGGCGCGGTGCCGCACGAGCCGAGACATTCGACTTCGCTCAACGTGAAACGGCCGTCTGCAGTTGTTTCACCTGGCTTGATGCCGAGTTTTTGTACGCAGTGTTCGGTGATCTTTCCGGCGCCGCGAATCTTGCACGACAGGGTGCGACAGATCTGAATGTGATACTTACCGATCGGGTCGGTGTGTATCATCGAGTAGAACGTCGCGACTTCCCAGATGTCGGTGACACGCAGCTTTAATCGATTGGCAAGGTAGAGCACGCCCGGAGGATCGAGATAACCACGCTCGCGCTGCACGATAAACATCAACGGCAGAATCGCCGAGCGCATCACCGGATACTTCGCGAGATGACGATCGATCTCCGCCTCCACCTCAGGCGAAAACGTCGCCGGCCCAACACCAAGATCAACCGGCTGCGACAGAGGCTGAATATTTACTATCTGCGTACTCACTTTGATTTTACTTGGGTCTTTGTAGGGGTGGCACTCTGTGGCCACCCCAGTCCCGACTTTTTACGCTGGGGCGGCCACGGAGGGCTGCCCCTACAATAACGCCCTAACGATCTATTTCCCCTAACACGACATCCAACGAACCGATAATCGCAACGATATCCGCCACCATCTCGCCTTCGGACATCACCGGCAGCGCCGAGAGATTCACAAAACTCGGCCCACGAAAATGCACGCGACTTGGTTTTGGTCCGCCGTCTGACTTCATGTAGACACCGAGCTCACCCTTCGAAGCCTCGATCGGGTGATAAACCTCGCCCGCCGGAACATCAAAACCCTCGGCAACGATCAGGAAGTGATGAATCAACGCGTCCATGTGACTCTTCATCGCTTCACGATCTGGCAACACGACTTTCGGCGCGTCTGCTTTAACAGGGCCAGGCTGCAACCGCGAGAGCGCCTGCGTCGCGATCTTGTGCGACTCTCTCATCTCGCGCATGCGCACCATGTAGCGCGCCCAAACGTCTCCATCCGTTTCAACCGGCACTTCAAAATCGTAGTTCTCGTAACCGCAATACGGATTCGCGCGACGAATATCGAGATTCACTCCACTGCCACGCAAACACGGTCCGGAGAGTCCCCAGTCAATCGCATCTTCCGCTGAGATCTGCCCGATGCCCTGCGTGCGTCGCTGAAAGATTCTGTTGCCCGTCAACAGCTTGTGAAACTCGTCGACCGCGCCGGGAAAGTTGTCGAGAAACTGTTTGCAGCGATTCTCAAAACCGGCCGGCAGATCCATCATCAAACCACCGATGCGGAAGTAAGACGGCGTGAGTCGTCCACCTGAAGCAGCCTCGATCATGTTCAGGATTTTTTCGCGCTCGCGGAAGCAGTAAAAGAAGACCGTCATCGCGCCGATGTCGAGCGCGTGAGTTCCGAGCCAGACGAGGTGCGACGCGATGCGCTGAAGCTCGCACATCATCACGCGAATCGTTTGCGCGCGCACAGGAATCTCGAGACCGAGCAGCTTCTCGCCGGCCATCACGTAAGCGAGGTTGTTGCCGAGCGGATTGAGATAATCCATCCGGTCGGTGATCACGATCCCCTGCTGATACTTCTTGTACTCAAACAGCTTCTCCATCCCCGTGTGGAGATAGCCGATATCAGGCGTCGCTTTCACCACCATCTCGCCGTCCAACACGAGCTCCAGACGAAGCACGCCGTGCGTCGAAGGGTGTTGCGGACCCATCGAGATCGTCATCTGCGTATCGAGCGGACGATCAACGATCTCAAACTGTGGCGGTATGGTTGCTGAGCTCATTTCAAACTATATGGTTCGTAGCCGCGCAACGGAAAATCTTTGCGTAACGCGTGTCCCTGCCAATCATCGGGGAGCAGAATGCGACGCAGATCCGGATGGCCGTCGAAAATTACGCCAAACAGATCGAACGTCTCGCGCTCGTGCCAGTTCGCCGTTCGCCAAACATCAGTGACACTCGGGACGTGAATGTCTTCCTCGCTCAGCAACACCTTCAAACGAACTCGATGGTATTTAGTAGTTGAAAAAAGGTGGTAATTGACTTCGAAGCGCGGCTCTTCTTCCACGCCGCGGTCCGCTCCACAAATGTCCGAAAGAAAATTGAACTGTCCTTCGGGCCACGTCTTCAGAAACGAGCACGCGGCGACGATATGCTCGCGCGGCACGACGATCGTTGTCTCTCCGAATGCGTGGATGACTTCAGCGATCCATTCGGGATGCTCACGCTGTAACGCCGTCACTAACGGATGTGACGGCGTGCTTTCGGAACCGGTAGATTGTTCTGTCGGCTGTTCGATGTTTTCGGGCCCTGATGTCATCCGCGATTGTTGCTCGACTCTCTTAAGAAGAACGTCGCCGTTCGTGCCTCGAAGCGATCGTATAAGGCCGGGATTCCGGCAGCGTGTTCTGCCGCGCAGTTGATCCATCGGTCACGGGTAAAGTACCAGGCACAACAGCTTCTCGTGCTTCCTCTTCGGGTATGTCTTTGCGATCGCGAACGCTCTCTTTCGACACCTTGTCCTGGAGCATCATCACGGCATGAATCAGCATCTCGGGACGTGGCGGACAACCCGGAATGTAAACGTCAACGGGAACAATCTTGTCGACACCCTGGACAATGGCGTAGTTATCAAAAACACCGCCCGACGTCGCACAGGCGCCCATCGAGATAACCCACTTCGGTTCCGGCATCTGGTCGTAAATCCTTCGCAGCACCGGCGCCATCTTGCGCGACACGCGACCGGAAACGATCATCACGTCAGCCTGTCGCGGGCTCGCGCGAAACACCTCCGCGCCAAAACGCGCCAGGTCGTTTCTGGACGTAGTCGCGTTCATCATTTCGATAGCGCAGCAAGCGAGTCCAAAAGTTGCCGGCCACAGCGACGATTTTCTCGCCCAGTTGATGAGCGAATCGAGCCGCGTGGTCAAAACCTCCGGCAAAGCTTCCGCAATAATATTTTCGAGACCCATTTAAACTTCCTTACGCCGCGGGCCGCCGCCTTCGTGCCTCGAGGTCGGCCAAAGCCCTGGCTTCAGCCTCTGCTTCACGTCGCGCTTTCTCGCCCCAGTCAAATGCGCCCTTCTTGACGACGTAGATGTAACCAACAAAGAGCAAACCTATAAAGACCATCATCTCGAGATACAAAAACGAGCGCAGCGCTTCACTTTGTGCTGCCAGTGACTTATAGACAACTGCCCAGGGCACGAGAAAGATCACTTCAATATCGAACAGGATGAAGATCATCGCGATCATGTAGAACTTCACCGAGAAGCGCTCTCGTGCAGATCCCACCGGATCTTTGCCACACTCGTATGGCATCAACTTGGTTTTTGTTCTTTTTCGTTGTCCGACGAATTGAGAAAGGAGAACATTGCCGACGGCGAAGCCTCCCGCGACGACGAACATCAGCAGAATTGGCAAGTAATCGTAAAGCCGAAAGGCTGTCAAAAGCGCACCCTCACCTGCCGCAGACAACATCGTGTGCGGCTGCTACTACTCGATCACGAGATTGAGAATCATTGTACAAGCGTGATGCTAGTCGAACTGATCAAGGGTGTCAAGCAACCTCTCCCGCAGGAAAAATGCTGATTGACCGTGAAAAAATGCTTGTGTTACCGTTCAGGAAAACCTGCTTGTGAGCGGGTTGAGCAGCCTCCCACTACTGAGAGCATAAAGTCCTTGAAACTGTGATTACCGGATTCAACACCGACATCGAACATGATGGAGTTATCTATCATGTGCAGACCGAGGACAAGGGGCTCGACTCACCGATCATTCTCTCGCTCGTCTACGTGGGCGGCACCATCCTGGCCAGCAAGCGTTCTCCATACGAGGACCTGATTGCCGAAGGTTTTAGCGACGAAGTCCTGGCCGAGCGCCTGAAGCGGCAGCATCGCTTGATTTGCGCTGCTATTAATTCGGGGCGAATTGACGACCTGAAGAAGATGAGTGGTCGCCGGAAGGCGCCTTCGCCGCAGGAACAGGCTGTGGCGGAAGAACCGGCAGAGGTTGAGACCGCGCCTGCGACTGTCGAAGAGGCTTTTGAGATTGAGTATTGGCCGGTGGCGCAGGAGTGGACGCCTCCGCCGTCGCCCGCCGACGAAGAACTGGCGGCAACTATGGAACCGGGCATGGAGCCGCGCTATGAGCCCGTCGAGATCGCAGCTCCGCCTCCGCCGCCGGAGCCCGTTATTGAAGAAGAAGAGGTGCACGAAACCGAGGAGGCGGCGAGTGAGCCTGTTTTCGAAGATGGCTTATATATCACTCTGCTGGACGACGAAGAGTTTTATTCCGGTCAGCGATATACGTTGCGAGTTTTGATCACCAACCGTGTGGCTGGGGATGAAAAGCCGCTGGCGAATGTTTCGGTTTCAGTGAAGGTGCTTGGCACCACGTTCAGGCCGCTCATTTACACTTTGAAGACTGAGAGTGATGGAGTGACGAGTATCTCGACAGAGATGCCGCAGTTCACATCCGGACGCGCCGCTGTGCTAGTGCGGGCGGTCACAAAAGATCAGGCCGCCGAGCTGCGCCGCATCATCCATCCAACGCAGTAAGACTTAACCACAAAGGCACTAAGACACAAAATTTATTAATTTGATTTGTGTCTTCGTGCCTTTTGTGGTTAAGACTATCGTGCAATGCAGGTTTACGTAAACGGCGAAAGCAGGGAACTCTCCGGCACGCCTTCCTTAGCGGAATTAATCACACAGCTCGATCTGCCGGCGGCGCGTATCGCGGTCGAACTCAACCGCGAGGTCGTGCGTCGCGCGGATTGGAGCGGTACTATGCTAAAGGAAGATGACCGGATCGAGATTGTTCACTTCGTCGGCGGAGGAGTAGATGTCAACAGCAATTCCAGCGAGTGTGTCGAATGAGAAACTGATTATCGCAGGGCGCGCGTTTTCTTCGCGCCTGATCATCGGCACAGGGAAGTATCGTAGTTACGATCAGATGCGCAGCGCTCACGAGGCGTCGGGAGCGGAAATGGTGACGGTGGCTGTGCGGCGTGTGCCGCTCGATCGCAGCAGCGAGTCGTTTCTCGATTACTTGAGTCCTTCTCTTCAGATTCTTCCCAACACCGCCGGCTGTTACAACGCTGACGATGCGATTAGAACTGCCCGTCTCGCGCGCGAAGCCTTACAAACAGATCTCGTTAAGCTCGAAGTCATTGGCGATCAAACCACGCTGTTTCCCGATAACGAGCAAACACTCGAAGCGGCGCGCGTCCTTGTTAAAGAAGGATTCGTGGTGCTGCCGTACTTCAACGACGATCTGATCATGGCGAAGAAATTACTCGACGCTGGGTGCGCGGCGATCATGCCGCTCGCGGCGCCGATCGGATCCGGCCTGGGCGTTCAGAACCCGGCGAATCTGCGCATCATGCGCGAACAACTACCGGACGCGACGATGATTGTCGACGCCGGTGTCGGCACAGCCAGCGATGCCGCGATAGCGATGGAGCTCGGCGCCGACGGCGTGTTGATGAACACAGCGATCGCGGAGTCTGAGGATCCGGCGAAGATGGCCACCGCGATGAAGCTTGCGATCGAAGCTGGACGATTAGCCTACCTCGCCGGCCGCATGCCGAAGCGTTTGTATGCTAGCGCTTCGAGTCCGCTGCAAGGCGTCATTAAATAAGCCGCGGATTACACGGATTGTTTACGGATTTACCGGGAGCGCGAGGTTGATGAGTTCCTGTTCGCGCATGACGCGATCGCCGAGTTCGGTCGTCGCGATCGTGGGGTAAGCGCCGCCTTTTACTTTCAAACACCGGGCTGCGATCAAGGCCTCGACATAGAGTTGAAGTTCATCCGCGGCCATGTCCTTCAGTAATCCATAAGTCGACAACTCGTTGAGACGCGCGGTCAGTACTTGTTTCGACGCGGAGCCGCGGAGTGTTGATACGAGCATCTTTCTGCCGAAGCGTCCATTCATGCGTTTGGCGCAAGCGAGTATTTTTCGCACGCGCAGAAGTTCGTCTTCGTTGGGCGCGCGTGGTGACAAATCAGCGGGGAGAGACGGTGTAGGGCTCTCCTCGAGATCGGTCTGATACGAGGGCGCAAGAGTTGTCGATTTGCAGTTGCCGCAGGTACCGCATTCGCGCTCGTGATTACGATCGCCGAAGTAATTGAGAATGTGCGCGCGGTAACAATAGTCGGTGTAACAGAAGTCGATCATCGCGCGTAGCTTGCGTCGCTCAAGCTCGCCGCGACGCGAAATGTCGCGTGGATCGACGCGCAGTTGTGTTGATGGAGCACTGTCGAGCATCAGAATGCTGCGACCTTGTTGTGCGCCACGAGCGCCGCGATTCGGGGCCGGCCCGGTACGTTGGATGTGTCCAGCACGTTCGAGTACGTAAAGCGCGGACTGAACTGCCATTTCATTGCGCTCGCCGGTGCGTCGCGCGATCTCGGCGGTTGAGAGCTCGATTCTTCTTAGTTCTGTGGCGGCGAGCGAGTCGTAAACCTGCTTGATGACGCTGAAGTCGGGATACGAACCTTCGATGAAGAAGTCGTGCGTGTTTTTGTCGGCGTAGTTGAAGAGCAGGACGCAGGTTGACGGCAGGCCATCGCGACCGGCACGCCCGATCTCCTGGTAGTACGCTTCGATCGAGCCAGGCATCTGGTAATGGACCACGAAGCGGATGTCAGGCTTGTCGATTCCCATGCCGAAGGCGTTCGTGGCGACGATCATCTGCGTGCGGCCGCTCATGAAATCTTCCTGCGCCTTGATGCGCACACCATCACTCATGCCGGCGTGGTATTCCGAAACTCTTAAATTGACCGCCTTCAACTTAGCGCCGACTTGCTCTACTGCTTTGCGAGTCGATGCATAGATGATCCCCGAGCCGCCGACCCTCTGGGCGAGGGCGCGAATGCGGGCGATCTTTTCCTTTTCCTTCTCGGTGTGAACCACTTCGATCGAGAGGTTGGGGCGGTCGAAGCCGCTGACAAATGTTTGCGGCTGATTGAGACCTAATTGTTGAATGATGTCTGAGCGGACGTAAGGCGTGGCGGTTGCTGTGAGTGCAATCGTTTGCACCTTGTCCAAAGAGCGGATGACGTTCTTGAGTCGCAGGTAGTCAGGACGAAAGTCGTGACCCCAGGTTGAAATGCAGTGGGCTTCGTCAACTGCAAAGAGCGAGATCGGGATTTGTTGTAAAGCGGAGTTGAAGCGACCGCTGCGAAAGCGTTCCGGCGCAACGTAGACGAGTTTGTGTTCGCGACGACGGAGGGCTTCGATGCGCGCGTGTTGTTCCGACTCCGAGATTGAGCTGTTGATGAAAGTCGCGGGCAGGCCGCGTGCGAGCAGCGCGTCAACCTGATCCTTCATCAGCGCTATCAACGGAGACACGACGAGTGTCGCGCCATCGAGGATCATGGCGGGCAGTTGATAGCACAGAGACTTGCCGCTGCCGGTGGGCATGACGACGACGGCGTCTTTGCCTTCCAGGATCGATCCGATCACTTCGCGCTGGCCTTCGCGAAAGTCCTCGAAGCCGAAGTGCTTTTGGAGCGAAGCGATTGCATCTGTGAGCGAATGCATGCGCGAGAGTCTATCAATTCGCGCAAATCCGCGGCAAAGAACTTATGTTTCTCGGGTTGGGCGGAGAAAGCATAAAGTCTGCGTTGTTGTTACGCGTGTCGGTGCAGCCGCTCGCCGCGCGCAGTATGGCGCTTGTGTTGCTGGCGGCCGGGGTGGGGCCGGAGCCGCGGAAGCAGTTGGCGGTGCTGCCGTAGCCGACCAGGTCGATAATGTTTGGATCGTTTGGACATGCGCCTGTGAGCGCTGTCGAGATCTTCATCAGCGCAACCTTGCCTGAACCCGCGGCCATTGCGATTGTACCTGTAGCATCGGGCGCGGATAGCGTAGCTCCAGTGCTGCCACCGGAACTTTCTTGAATGAGATAGTACTGTCCGGGTAGCAATATTACTGATGTAAGCGACGTCACTGACCATGTTGAAGCAGTCGCGCTCGCATACTGCACCGACCAGCCGCTCAGGTTAACGCTCGTATTGCCGCGGTTGAAGATCTCGATGAAATCGTTTCGAAAAGGTGCGCCGGAGTTTCCGCCACCGCCGAATACCTGGCTGATGACGATGTTTGGTGAAGACTCGGGTGTCGGAGTTGGCGTAGGCGATGGTGAGCCACTGATTAACACGGATACTAGATTACTTTGTAGGCCGTCCGCGGTGACGATTAACACGGATCTGCCCGCTCCGCGCAGATCAGCAGGCACTAGGACGTTTATTTGATCCAGTCCGGAGAATGAAGTGGAGGAGACTGACTCAACAACCGTTGGCTTGGCGTTGATTGTTACTGACACGTGGGTCGCCTGAATTACGCCAGTCGCAAAGATGGACAATCGGAGTTTTCCGTTCGATGGATCGAATGGGGCGATCGTCAACGTATCCGCGTCGAGAATGATGGCATCGCCGCGACCGTCGCCGGTGACAGTGAACACACCAGGAGCCGCGCTGGAGATAATTGCCTCTGCCCTGGATGACAAGCCCTCCGCGTTGGTCACCAGGAACTCGGCCGGTCCACTTGCCAGTTCGTCAGGCACCACGACGATGACTTCCTCCGCAGATGCATAAATGATCTCCGCTGATCGGTCGTTTACTTTCACCGTAGGCCTCTCTGTTTTTGAGATCAGTGCTGTGCCGCGAATCTTCGCGATACTGCCCGGCGCAATACGCGTCGACTCAGGCTCGTTTCCACCAGCGGCAGCGTTGATAACTGTCGCCGTACCGATTGATCGCGGCGCAATCGTAGCCAGATAGATCTCGCTATTGTTGCGAAAATCGTCATCGCTAACCGCCCCGGAAAGAATCCGCGGAAAACTGAAAGCGACGAGCGAACCGTCAAAATTGAGCGATGCCACAACTTCCGCCGTCGCAGATGAAGGCGCATTTGTGATCTGTTGTATTTCCCCGGTCGGCAGATCCAGAACGTAGAGCTCGACGCCGCCATCGCTCGCGTTGGTAACGCGACGTCGAGTGGCAAATGCGACACGCCTTCCGTCACCGCTGATCGTTGGCTGCAGCTTCACGTCGACCGATCTCGAACCCAACTGCGTCAGTTGACGAATTGAATTATCACGACCGTCAAAGAGGAACACTTGTGTTTGATTCGGCGCAATCAAGGCTGAATAGACCAGTCGCATCCCATCATTATTGATTGCTCGTCCCTCTGTGATGGATAATTCAGGAACGCCAGCCGCAAGCACGCGTGTCATCCCTGTCTGCGTTTCGATCAACACCAAATCTCCGGTCCCGGTTTTGTAATAGACACGCGACCCGTCGCCACTGATCTTCGGGCTGCCGGCCGAGTGATCTGATGTGTTGTTAGTCAGGGGTGTATATCGCTGATCCAGTGTGTCGTATAAATAGATCTCGTAGCTGAAGTCGGGATTGAGCCCGCTGAGATTTCGATTTGAGGAAAACGCAATCGTGCGTCCGTCAGCCGTCACGGACGGCTGAAAATTCCCATCGCTGAGCCGTGAAGTGACGTCAGCAGGCTTCGTGTCCGTGAGTTGTTGCAGCTTCAAACCGTCGAACATAAAGATCTCAGAGTTTCGATCCGCGTTGCGTCCTAACAGATCCTCCGACGAAGCAAAGACAACTATCCTGCCGTCAGTAGTCATAGCAGGACTGACAGCACGGGTGCGTCCAATCTCCTCAAAAACCGACCCATTAAGATCGGCGCGAACCGCGTGAAATGAAGAATCCGCAGAGGCCTCAAACGCCACAATCTTCCCATCGTCGCTGAGCGTCGGATTCAAATTGAGTGCCTGCTCCGCCGTGACGGTAAGCCGCGTCAAACTCAAAACAGACGCCGGTTGTGGTCCAAAAAGGGAATTGCCAATGAAAAGAAAACTGGTGATGAGGAAACAGGCTGTGAGCCGAAGCATAGTGAGGTTAGCTCCTTACTAAAAATTTTCCGCATTCTACACCTCGCCCGAAAAATTTCAAGCAGAATCTCGTCTGGTGGTATTCTCACCCAAATGAAAATCCTCGTGAGTGGTTCGCATGGTCTTGTTGGGAAGGCACTGGTGCGGTCGCTGACCGGCGACGGTCATGAAGTTATACGGCTTGTGCGTGGCGAACATGCCTTAGGCTCGCCGGAGGTCGGATGGCAGCCACAGCAGGGGCGGATTGATGTCGAACATCTTGAGGGGATTCACGGTGTGGTCCACCTCGCCGGGGAGAACATTGCGTCCGGACGCTGGAGCGCGGAGAAAAAGAAAGCTATTCGCGAAAGCCGCGTGAAGGGGACCGCGTTGTTGAGCGATGCGCTTGCACAGCTCTCTCGACCGCCGTCAGTGTTTCTCAGCGCGTCAGCGATTGGCTACTACGGCGATCGGGGCGATGAGTCGTTAACTGAGAAGAGCGCGCCGGGAAAAGACTTTTTATCGAGTGTGTGCGTCGAGTGGGAAGAGGCGACGAGACCCGCGGTAGAGAAGGGAATCAGGACCGTTTACACGCGCTTCGGCATCATTCTCGATCCCAACGAGGGCGCACTCGGGAAGATGTTGCCGCCGTTTCGCATGGGGGTTGGCGGCAGGGTTGGAGACGGTAAGCAGTGGATGAGCTGGATTGCGCTGAACGATGTCGTTAACGGATTGAAGTTTTTGATCGAAGATGAGTTAGTTCAGGGACCGGTGAATTTTGTAGCGCCGGAGCCGGTGAAGAATACTGAGTTTACTGCAACGTTGGGACGCGTCCTCAAAAGACCGACGTTCTTTCCGATCCCTGCGTTTGGCGCAAGACTCGCTTTTGGCGAGATGGCTGATGCGCTATTGCTTTCGAGTCAAAGGGTGGAGCCGAGCGTCCTCGAAGACAAAGGCTTCTTGTTCACCTGGCCCACGCTCGAACCGGCGTTGCGACATTTAATTCACCGGATAAATCCGTCCTAAATTCGCATTCATCCGCGGCTAAACTCCGGCAGCGCCTGAAAAACCTCGAGCGCGTATTTCACGTTCCCAAACGGCGCCGACACCTGCACACCCTGGATCTCATCACGCACTTCCAGCAACGACTCGCGCGCGATCTTCAAACCTTCCTCGCGCCCCGCTTCCTTGCTGATGGCCGAAGCCGTGCGCATGCGGTCCATGATCGACGGCGTCACGCGCACACCCGGTACCTCGTTGTGCAGAAACTCTGCATTGCGATATGAAACGAGCGGCCAGATCCCCGCGATAATCGGAATGCGCACGTGCTCGATACGTTTCAGAAAGTCGCGCAGTTGACCTGTATCAAACACCGGCTGCGTGATCGCATACTGCGCACCCGCCTCAACCTTCCACTCGAAGCGCTTGATCTCCTCGTCGAGATTGATCGCTCCAGGATTCACGCCCACGCCGATACAAAACGCCGTCGGCTCACCGATCGGATTGTTCCCCAGGTCGAGTCCATGGTTCAGCTTGTTGACCATGTTCGTCAGGCCGATCGAGTCGATATCAAACACAGCGGTTGCATCCGGGTATGGTCCCATCTTCGGCGGATCGCCGGTGATGACAAGGATGTTGCGCAAACCGAGCGCGGCCGCTCCGAGCAAGTCTGACATCATGCCCAACAGATTTCGATCGCGACAGCAGTAGTGCAACACTGACTCGATTCCGATCTGTTGTTCGACCAGCACCGCCGTCGCAATCGCGCTCATGCGCGACTGTGCACGCGCGCCGTCGGGAATGTTGACGCCGTCAACGCCCGCTTCTTTCAGCAGGCGAATCGAGTCGAGCGTCTTCTTCGCATCGACACCTTTCGGCGGCAACACCTCAACCGAAGTCACAAACTCACCGAGCGCGATCTTTCGTCCCCAATTGGAACGCTCTTCAGGTGGCACGACATGAATGTCCGGCGCTGTTTCCTCGACACTCACAGTTGCGCCGCCACTCAAAGCCACTCGCTGC
>Ga0070689_100000808_pt1 | contig 19300 bp, 19 predicted proteins | sample KBSS23HmetaG_FD_64669 | JGI IMG/M metagenome (GOLD analysis project Ga0070689, IMG submission 64669) | Switchgrass rhizosphere microbial communities from Kellogg Biological Station, Michigan, USA - KBS S2-3H metaG | ecosystem: Host-associated > Plants > Roots > Rhizosphere ...
GAAATCGGGCAGCGCCGGCGAGGGCAGCGCCTCGAGCTGGCGGTCGGTCGCGGTCTGCACGTTGGCGGGTACCTTCGAGACCGGCGTGCCGACGCCCGGAAGCGGCGTGGTACCGACCACGTCGACCGCCGGCGCCTCCAGTTCCGCTGCGGGATTCTGTGCGAGTGCCTCGGCGGTCGAGCCGAGGACAATCCATGTGGCAAGACTTGCGCGTGCGACGCGGCTCATTGCCGTCCCCCCCGGGGACTAACGTAGCAAGAGCGTCGGCGGCGTGGCTAGGGAAATCTTCCCGACCGGGTCGGACTACGTCGAGACGACGGCGTTGCGCAGCGCGAGATGAACCAGCGCCGCGGTGCTCGAGACCGCGAGCTTCTCCTTGATCAGGGACTGCAGATTGGAAACCGTCTTCGGGCTGAGGCCAAGGCGCCAGGCGCATTCCGCCGGCGACAAGCCGCGGGCGAGCAGTTGAAAGACCTCGAGCTCGCGCGGGCTGAGCGATGCGAGCCGCATCGCCTCGAGGCGCGCCTGACGCTCCGCGGACGATTGCAGCTCCGGTGCAAGATAGCGTTCTCCCCGGTATACCGTGCGCACGGCGTCGACGAGCTGGTCGGGGGCGGCGCCCTTGCCGACGAACCCGAGCGCCCCCGCGTCAAGGACGCGCCGCACGAGCGGCGGATCCTCGTGCATGCTGAACGCGAGGACGCGCGCGCTTGCGTCGTGCTGGAGGATTCTCCGGGTCAGCTCGACCCCGCCCGTCACGGGAAGCGAGAGATCCGCCACCGTGACGTCGGGCCGCTTCTCGCGGAAGCTTGCATACGCAGCGGCGGCGTCGCCGGCCTCGCCGACGACCGAGATGTCGCCGGTCTGCTCGAGCAGGCGCAGGTACCCGCTGCGCACGACCGGGTGATCGTCGACCAGCAGCACGCGGATCATGCGGTCCCCGCCGCCGGAACGACCGTTTGCAGGCGCACGCCGTAGCCGGGGGCGCTGTCCAGTGCAAGCGCACCGCCGAGGGCGGCGATACGCTCCTGCATGCCGCGCAGACCGAAGCCGGCGTGCCGCGCGGCGTGCTCCATCCCGCGCCCGTCGTCGTCGATGGTCAGTACGAGCCGCTCGCGCAACCCCTGCGCGTTTTCCGCCGCCTCGCGGCGCAGCCGGACCTCGACCCGGGTCGCGGCGGCATGCCGCGCCACGTTCGAGAGCGCCTCCTGCGCGATGCGATAGAGCGCGATCGCGGTCGCATCGTCGATCCGGCTCGAAATCTCCTCGCCGACGAAGCTGCAGGCGATCCGGTTGCGCGCCTCGAACTCTTCGCACAGGCCCTCGAGCGCAGGCACCAGCCCGAGCTCGTCCAGCGCGGCTGGGCGCAGCCGGTTCAGCATGCCGCGCACCAGCCGGTAGAGCCCCTGCGCAGATTCCGCGATGCGCTTCGCCGCCGCCCTGATCTCGCCGGCGGCGGGGTCGCGCCCGGCGATGTTGGCGATATACGCGGCTTCGACGTGGATCGCGTTGCACATCTGACCGAGCTCGTCGTGCAGCTCCCTCGCGAGCGCCCGGCGCTCGCTTTCCTGCGCCACGATGAGCTCGCGCGCAAGGTCGCGGTTCCGGGTCGCCAGCTCGGCGATCCGGCGTTCCGCCGCCAGTCGCCGCCCGATCTCGGCCAGTGCATCGCGCCAGCGCCGCAGCGCGAACCAGGAGAGCCCGCTCGCCAGCGCGAGCAGCGTCAGCGGCAGCTCGTCGAGCTGCCATCGCTCATAGCCCGAAACCCAGCGGGAGAAGGCCTCGTGCAGCTCGAAGTGCGCTGCGCCGAGGAACGTTGCGGCGGTGAGGCTAATGACCGCGAGCAGATCGGCGAGAACGCGTTTCATGTGCTCACTCGAAGATCGCGACGCCCCAGGGCGTCTTTCCGACCGGGATGTCCTTGACCTTGGCGTTCTTGGCGGTGTCGATCACCGACACGCTGTCCGAGCGGCCGTTGGCGACGTAGAGCTTGGCGCCGTCGCGCGTGAGTGCCATGTTCCAGGGGCGCTGGCCGACCGGGATGGTCGCGGTCACGCTGTCGGTGGCGGTATCGATCACCATCACGTTGCCGGCGCCGCCGTTGGTGAGATACACGCGCTTGCCGTCGGGGTGCATCGCGAGGCCGTTGGAGCGCAGGCCGGCCTTGATCGTGCGCAGGATCTTGTGCTCGCGCGCATCGAGCACGTAGACCGTGTCGGCGCGCTCGCAGGCGACATACGCCTTGGCGCCGTCGGGGGTGAAGGCGATGCCGCGCGGCCGCGTGCCGACCTTGAGCTGCGCCACGAGCTTGCGTGCCGCGACGTCGATCACCTCGAGCTTGTCGTCCTCCTCGGCGCTCACGTAGACGAAGCGCGCGTCGGGCGAGAACACCGCGTGCTCGGGATTCTCGCCCTTGATCTTGACCCGGAAGACGACCGCATCGGTCGCGGTGTCGATGAAGGCGACGCTGTTGGTGAGCTCGACCGCGGCGCTCACCCATCTGCCATCGGGCGAGATATAGACGCCTTCCGGCGATTCACCGAGGTCGATCTTCTTCGTTACGGCACGCTTTTCCAGGTCGACGACCAGGAGCGCGTTGCTCGGCTGGTCCGACACGTAGGCGAGCTTGCGTGCGGCGTGGATCGCCGCGCCGCGCGGCTTGCCGCCGGTCTTGATCTCGCCCACGACCTCGTCGCGCGTGGTGTCGATCAGGCTGATAGTGCCGCTGTTCTCGTTACCGACCAGCGCGAGGCCGGCGGCGCCCGTACCCGGCGCCAGCGCGAGGGCCAGGAGCAGGGTCTTCAGCACCTTCTTCATCGTCTTCTCCTCGTCGGTGAAGCTAGAGAACAGTGATATTGCGCATCATCATCCCGTCCTCGTGCTCCAGGTTGTGGCAGTGGAACATGTAGCGTTGCGGGCCGCCGAACGCCGCTTCCCGCGGCAGCGTGAAGTCGAGCGCGAGCCACAGCGTCTCGTTCGGCCACGCGAGCACCGTGTCCTTGACGCCGAGGTCGGTGGCGAAGCGTCCGCCCGGTTCGGTGGCGAGCCTGCGCGCCGCGCCGAAGGTGCCCTGCCGGCGCAGCACGCGGAACCCGAAGCCGTGCACGTGCATCGGGTGCGGCATCGAGATCGGGCTGTTCTTGATCTCCCACACCTCGTGCGCTCCGCGCCTCACGTCGAACCCGGTCTCGTCGATCGCATAAGGCGTCTGGTCGATCAGGAAGCCGGCTCGCTCGTCGAGGTCGAGCCGGATGCGCCGAGTCGGCGTGTCCGAGGAAGAAGATGGATCTGGCAAGGCGGAGAGGCGCGCAGGTACGGCGGACATGCGTTCCGATCCCGGGCCTTCTATACGCAGAGTGAACAGATTGAGCTCCGCTCCATCAGCCAAAAAGTCTTTTGCCTGGGTGGGCCCTGGAATCTCGCAAACGCTTTCCTGCGCAAGCGGGGCGTAGCGCTCGCGCGCCGGATGACGGTGCGCGGCGGCTGCCCCCTGCGTGTGGCGGCGGGCGTCGAATTCGAGGCTGACGGCCTGCAGCGCGCGCCGGCCCCTTGCGTCGAGCGCGACGTCGACCCGCTCGCCGCCGTACAGGAAGACGCGATCGAGCTCCCGCGGTGCCGTGAGCAGACCGCCATCGGTCCCGAGCAAGTGGAAGGGAATCGGCTTCTCCTTCCTGCCTTCACTCAGATCGAAGAAACCGAGCAGCAAGCCGCGGGCGTTGCACGCGTTGAGAATCTGCAGCCTCACCCAGCCCGGCGCCACCGTCCAGGCCGCGCCGAGCTGGCCATTCACCAGCGCCTGGTTGCCGAGCCAGCCGTGCAGGCAGTCTGCGGCGCCTGGAGCGTAGGGGCGGATGACGCCGTTGGCGACGCGAACGTCTGCGATGGCGAGCGCGAGCCGGTTCCGAGGCGCGAGCGCGAGCGCCGCGTCGAGCGCTTGGTCCTCGTCGTCGGTCACGACCAGCAGCCCGGCGAGCCCGGCGTACACCTGCTCGGCGGTGAACCCGTGCGGGTGCGGATGGAACCAGTACAGGCCCGAGCGGTTTTGCACCTCGAAGCGCACGCGCTTGCGCTCGCCTGGCGCAATCGGATCGAACCCCGCGCCGTCCTGGGCCTGCGAAAGCGTCAGTCCGTGGAAGTGGACCGTGGTGGGCTGGGGGAGGGCATTCTCGATCAACGCGTCGAAGCCCTCGCCTCGTCGGGCGAACAGGATCGGCTGCACGACTTGCCGGGTGCCGAGGTCGGCGACGAACCTGCAGCGCCCGGCGACCGGATCGACGCGCTCGGCCACCAGGCGCCGCACTTGTGAGAGCGAGACCCGGGCCGGCGGGGAAGGCTCGGGCCTTACTTGAGGTGCGCCGCATGCGGCGCCGAGCGAGGCGAGGCCGGCGGCGAGAAAGCCGCGCCGGTTCATCGTGCGCGTCCCGCCGGAACGTGGATCATCGGCTCGTAGGCGGATTCCCGCGAGAAGCGCCAGCTCGCCACCGCGGCCGATGCGAGCGTCGCCGCGGCGAGCACGGCGAGGTCGAGCGCGACGGAGAAATCCGCGCCCGCACCGCCGCGGAGCAGCGCGTGCTTGAGGAGGTCGACTCCGTAGGTATAGGGGTTCAGGGTCGCGGCCCAGTAGAGCAGGGGCGGCAGCTCGCGGACCGGGTAGAGCGAGCCGCTCAGGAAGAACACCGGGAAAATGACGAAGTTCATGATGCCCGCGAAGTTCTCGAGCGTTCGGCAGAAGGAAGCCGTGAGCATGCCGATGCCGGCGCAGGCGAACGAGGTGGCGGCGATCGCGGCGGCGAGCAGGCCCCACTCGGAGCCTCGTCCCACGTAGCCGAGCAGCGCGAGCAGCACGAGGAGCAGCAGCGCCTGCACGGCCGCGGCCACCGCGGCGGCGATGAGCTTGGCGACGACCATCCAGGCGCGGGGCAGGGGCGCGACCAGCATCATGCGCATGACGCCGGATTCCTTGTCGTAGACCGTGCCGAGGGCGGCGAGCATGGCGCCGAAGAGCATGGTCATGCCGAGGACGCCGGGCACGAGAAAGCTCTTGTAGTCGGCGCCGGCAATCGCGGCGAATCCCCCGCCGATCACGAGGAGCCAGATGAGCGGCCGCACCATCGCGGCGACGAGCCGCGTGCGCTGTCGGACCATCCTCAGCAGCTCGCGCTCGAGAACCGCATAGATCGGGCGAATCGGCATCAGGCCACTCGCTTTCCCGCCGCAACCCAGAGAAAGACGTCGTTCAGGTTGGGGCGCCGGACGCGCCACGCCGAGGCCTTTCCCCCGCTCTCGGCCTGAAGTTGGGCAAGCAGGGCGAGGTCCTCGTCGCGGCAGCGGAAATGCGCGACGTCGCCCTCGCGCAGCGCCGGGCCGAGCTTCTGCTCGAGCGCAGCGGCGAGACCGTCGAGGTCGGCGCCTTCCACCTCCAGGATGTACCGGCCGAGCCGCGCCACCAACTCGCGAGGCGCACCCGATTCCACCAGCCGGCCCTTGCGGATGAATACGACGCGGTCGCAGCCGTCGGCTTCCTCCAGGTAGTGGGTCGTGAGCAGCACGGTCATCCCGGTGCGCGCGCGCAGGCGCTCGATGAAGCGCCAGATGCGCCGCCGGTTGGGCAGGTCGAGGCCGATGGTCGGCTCGTCGAGCAGCAGGCAGCGCGGCTGGTGCAGCACGCCGCGCACGATGTCGAGCGCCCGGCGCATCCCGCCCGAAAGCGCCGCCACCGGCTGGTCGCGCCGCCCGGTGAGATCGAAGAGCTCGAGCAGCTCGCGGCCGCGTTCTTCGATCACGCGCGGCGGCAGGTCGTGCAGCAGGCCCGCGAAGCGCAGGTTCTGCGCCACGGTGAGCGTGCGATCGAGCGCCGATTCCTGGAACACCAGGCCGATCGAGGCGCGCACCTGCACCGGCGCGCCCGCGATGTCGAAGCCCGCGACGCGCGCCGTGCCGGCGCTCGGCCGGACGAGCGTCGCGAGCATGTGCATCGTGGTGGTCTTGCCCGAGCCGTTCGGACCGAGCAGGCCGAAGAACTCGCCCGGCGCGATCTCCAGGTCGAGGCCCTCGACCGCGGCGAGCTCGCCGTAGCGCTTGGAGAGGCCCACCGCGCTCACCGCGGCGCTGGTGGTCACGCCGGGGGCCTGCGGCGCGTTCATACCGGATCTTTTGCTTTTTGGGCTGAAAGCCTTCGCGAGGTCTCGTCATCCCGATAGAGCAGGACCGGCTTGGTCTCTACCTTGACGGTGCCCTCCCGGGCCCGCGCCGTGATGTCGGTGATAAGGGAATGATGCGGGGACTTGTCGCAAACCGGATCGGCATTCGCAGCTTCGCCGGTGACGAGATAGGCCTGGCAGCGGCAGCCGCCGAAGTCGCGGCCCTTCTCGGGACAGCTGCGGCAGGGTTCGCGCATCCACTCGTCGCCGCGATAGCGGTTGAAGCCCGGGGAGTCGCGCCAGATCCAGCCGAGGTCGTGGCCGCGCACGCTGGGAAACTCGAGCCCGGGCAGCATGCGCGCCTCGTGGCAGGGAAGCGCGACGCCGTCGGCGGTCACGCACAGGAACACCGAGCCCCAGCCGTTCATGCACGCCTTCGGCCGGTTCGCGTAGTAGTCCGGGACCACGAAAAAGATCTTCATCCGCTCGCCGATGCGGGCGCGGAAGGCGTTGGTGACCTCTTCGGCGCGCTCGAGCTGCGCGCGCGACGGCAGAAGCGACTCGCGGTTGGCGTAGGCGAAGCCGTAGTACTGCGTATTGGCGAGCTCGACGTAGTCGGCTTCGAGCTCGGCTGCCATGTCCAGGATCTGGCCGACGTGGTCGATGTTCAGGCGGTGCAGCACGACGTTGAGCACCATCGGATAGCCGTGCGCCTTCACCATCTTCGCCACGCGGCGCTTGAGCTCGAAGGTGCGCGTGCTCGAGAGAAAATCGTTCATCTCGCGCGTCGAGTCCTGGAACGACACCTGGATGTGGTCGAGGCCGGCCTCCTTGAGCGCCGCGATGCGCCGCTCGTTGAGCCCCACCCCCGATGTGATGAGATTCGAGTAGTAGCCCAGGCGCCGCGCTTCGGCGGCGAGCGCTTCCAGGTCGTCGCGCATCAGCGGCTCGCCGCCCGAGAAGCCGAGCTGAGTCGCGCCGAGCTCGCGCGCCTCGCGCAGCACGCGCAGCCACTCCTCGGTGGTGAGCTCTTCCTTGTACTGCGTGTAGTCGACCGGGTTCGAGCAGTACACGCAGTGCAGCGGACAGCGGTAGGTCAGCTCCGCGAGGAGCCAGAGCGGCGGTCCGGGTTCAGGCCGGGCGGACACGAAGCCATCCCTTGTCGCGCGCATGCGCGAGAAATTCGGTCACGTCGCGCCGCAGGTCGGTGCCCGGGAAGGCGCGTTCGAGGTCGGCGACGATCGCCGAAACCGGCGAGGCGCCGTCGACGCGTTTGAGGATCTCTCCGGCGCTGCCGCCGAGCTTCACCATGCCCTCCGGGTAGAGGAGAACATACGCGTTTTGCGCCGCTTCCCACTGGAATCGGTAGTGGCCCGCGAGCTCGAAAATCGTGTCTTCACTCATTCCCTATTCCTGCCTGTCCAATCCCGTAGGCAATCTGCATTGCATCAAGCATGCTCCAGAGGATGTCGAGCTTGAATTGCAGAATTTCCAGCGCGCGCTCCTGCTCGCCGCGGGTGCGGAAATGCTCGAGGGTTACTTCCAGGCCGTGCTCGACGTCGCGACGTGCCTCGGCGAGGCGGCCGCGGAAGTACGCGTAGCCCGAGGCGTCGATCCATGGATAGTGCTGCGGCCAGCCGGCGAGCCGCTCCTTGTGGATCTCGGGTGCGAAGAGCTCGGTCAGCGAGGCGCACACCGCCTCCTGCCAGGGGGCACGGCGTGCGAAGTTGACGTATGCGTCGACGGCGAAGCGCACGCCCGGGAGCACGTGATTGAGCGAGGTAACCTGCTCGCGCGCAAGGCCCACTGCCTCGCCCAGGCGCAGCCACGCCTCGATGCCGCCCTCGCTTCCTTGCGCGCCGTCGTGGTCGAGGATGCGCTGGATCCAGCGCCGGCGCTGGTCGCGCTCGGGCATGTTGGCGAGGATCGCCGCGTCCTTGATCGGAATGCTGACCTGGTAGTAGAAGCGGTTCAGCACCCAGCCCTGCACCTGCGCCCGGGTGCAGCGGCCGCTGTTCATGGCGACGTGGAAGGGGTGGTGGATGTGGTAGCGATCGCCCTTCGCGCGCAGCTTTTGCTCGAACTCTGTCTTGGTCCAGGAATTCAAAGCTCGATTTCCATTCCGTCGTAAGCGACCTCGACGCCCGCTTTGTCGAGCACGGCGCGCTCCGGCGAATCCTCGTCCAGGATCGGGTTGGTGTTGTTGATGTGGATGAGGATCTTGCGCGCCGCGAGCGGCTTCAGCACCTCGAGCATGCCGCCCGGTCCGGATTGGGGAAGGTGTCCCATGTCGCGCGCGTGCTTCTTCGACACGCCGAGCCGCACCAGCTCGTCGTCGGTCCAGAACGTGCCGTCGAGCATCACGCAATCGGCTGCGGAAAGGAACGGGTGCAGGTGCGGTTCCATCTCCCCCATCCCGGGTGCGTAGAAGACCGCTCCCCCGGTTCGCTCGTCGACGATGCGGATGCCGATATTGTCGCCGGGACGCGGTTCATTGCGGTGCGGCGAGTAGGGCGGCGGCTTGCTCTTGAGCGGGACCGCGGTGAACGACAGCCCCTCGACGCCCGCGACCTCGAACGTGGCGCCGGGGTCGGGCGCGACCGGATGCCAGTCGACGCCGCAGAAGTGCTCGAGCACGCCGAACAGCGGATTGCCGCGCGTCAGGTCTTCCCGCACTTGCGGGGTGCAGTACACCGAAAGCCTGCGGCCTTCGCGCAGCATCAGCAGCCCGGTGGTGTGGTCGATCTGGGCGTCGATCAGCACGATCGCGCGCACCGCGGTGTCGCGAATGGCGCGCCCGGGCTGCAGCCGCGGGAAGGAACGCAACTGCGCGAGCACGTCGGGCGAGGCATTGAACAGGATCCAGTCGGTGCCGCCTGCCGACACTGCGATGGAGGATTGCGTCCGCGGCTGCACCCGGATCGTGCCCTTGCGCACGCCGTCGCAGTTGCGGCAGTAGCAGTTCCATTGGGGCAGGCCACCTCCGGCGGCCGACCCGAGCACGCGTATCTGCATAAAAAGCAAGGCCCCTTGCGGGGCCCTGGTCTCGGTACCGGCCGGGGTTAGCGGCTGGCGATGTACATCGTCACCTCGAAGCCGAAACGCATCTCGGTGTATTCAGGCTTGGTCCACATATGTGTCTCCTGAGTAGAAAGGCGCCCGGCATGGCCGTGCACCCTCCCGAGGACATTATGGTGCAAAGCGGCTCGGGCGGTGGCCGTCGGTTCCGCAAAATCATGATTTTCATGAGGCCGCGCCCGATAATGGGCCCAACGTGAACGCCGCCGACTCGACTCTCTATCCGCCGCTCGAGCCTTTTGCCGAACAGCAGCTCGCCGTGGGCGGGCGCCACACGCTGCACGTCGAGCAGTGCGGCAATCCCGCCGGTTTCCCGGTGATCTTCCTCCACGGCGGTCCGGGGAGCCAGGTCCGGCCGGTGCACCGGCGCTTTTTCGATCCGCGGTTCTATCGCGTGGTGCTCTTCGACCAGCGCGGCTGCGGCCGCTCGATTCCGCGCGGGTGCACCGAGGAGAACACTACCGCGCGGCTGGTCGAGGACATCGAGATCCTGCACGAGCGCCTGGGGCTCGAGCAGGCGATGCTCTTCGGCGGCTCCTGGGGCGCCGCGCTGGCGCTGGCGTATGCCGGGACGCACCCTCGGCGCGTTGCGGCGATGATCCTGCGCGGGGTCTTCCTCGCCAGCCGCGAAGAGGTCGACTGGTATCTCGGCGGCCTTGGGAAGCTCGTGCCGCAGGCCTGGGAGGTCCTGGCCCAGGGCGCCGGTCCTGACCTGCTGAGGCACTATCATGGCCTGGTCGGTCGAAATGACGCGGCGGCGGCCGGGCGCTGGCTCGCCTACGAGGACGCGGTCATGCGCGTGGATGCGGGGGAGGACGCTGCTGCGGGCGGAGGAGCACAGGATCCGACGGCCGATCTCGCGCGGGCGCGGGTCCAGCTGCATTACCTCGCCCACGGCTGTTTTCTGCGCCCCGGCGAGCTGCTCGGCGGGCTCGCGCGGCTGGGCGGGACGCGCGCGCTGATCGTGCAGGGCGGCCGCGACCTTGTATGTCCGCCGCGGACGGCGATCGAGCTGGCCGGGCGGTTGCCGCGGGCAGAGTTGCGCCTCGTCCAGGACGGCGGTCACTCGGCCACCGGGCCGGAGATGGCGCAGGCGCTTCGCCGCGCGACAGACGATTTGCGCGAAGCATTGAAATGAGCCTGCGCCTTCGCATCAACTTGGTAGTCACGCTGGTGACGGTCGCGTTCACGCTCGCAATGGTGTACGAGATGGTGAACGACCTGCGCAGCTCGGTGCGCGAGGAAATCGAATCGACGACCCGCGTCGCGGTGCAGCTCGTGGAGACGGTGGTGGCGGGGGTCTATCTCGAACCCGGCCCGACGCAGCGCACCGAGGCGCTCCGCGCCATGCTGCAGCGTGTCGGACGGGTGCGCGGCAACGACATCCGCTTCTACGACGCGAGCGGAGCGCTGCTCTACCAGTCGCCGCCGCCGACCTATCAGTCCGGCAAGCGCGTGCCGGAGTGGTTCAACGCCCTGATCCGGCCGGAGATCGCCGAGGCGCGCTTCAAGCTGCCGGGCGCCGAAATCGTGGTGACGCCGGACGCGTCGCGCTCGATCGTCGAGGCCTGGGACGACCTGCAGAGCTTCGCGCTGTTCGCGCTCGCCTTCCTGGTGCTCGTCAACGCTGCGGTGTTCTGGCTCCTCAACCGCGCGCTCAGGCCGCTGCCGCGCATCCTGGACGCCCTGGGCGAGCTCACGCGCGGCCGCTTCCACGTGCGCCTTCCGGCTTTCCATCCCCAGGAGTTCGACGCGATCAGCCGCGGCTTCAACCGCATGGCGCAGGCGCTCGAGGAAAGCCTGGCGCAGAACCGCCAGCTCGCGCTGGTGGCGCAGCAGTCGAGCGATGCGCTGATCATCAGCGATCTCTCGGGTCGGATCACTTACTGCAACGCGGCCGCGGAGCGGCTGCTCGGCTACGCGCAGCACGAGCTCGTCGGCAGCCCGTCGTCCCTGATCGCTCCGCCGGAGCGGCACCAGGAGCTGCGCGCGCAGCTCGAGTCGATCGGGCGGCGCGCTCCGGTCGAGCTGGCCGAGAGCCAGCGCCTGACGAAGAGCGGGCGCATCGTGGACGTGGCGTTGTCCGCCGCGCCGCTGGTCGACCCGGCGGCCGACCGGGTCATCGGCGAGATCTGCAGCATGCGCGACATCACCGAGCACAAGCGCATGCAGGCGGCCGAGCGCGAGCTGGAGCAGAACCGAAAGCTCACCGCGCTCATCCAGTCGCGGCTCGAGGATGAGCGGCGCGCCATCGCAAGGGAGCTGCACGACGAGCTGGCGCAGTGCGTCACGGCGATCAAGACCATCGGCACGGCGATCGCCGGCCGCGCCGCCGAAGCGAGGCCCGACGTCCGCGACAACGCAAATACGATCGTGTCGGTGGCTGCGCACATCTATGACGTCATCCACGGCATCATCCGGCGCCTGCGCCCGAGCGGGCTCGACGATCTGGGCCTCGCGGAGACGCTGCGCGACGCGGTGGCGACGTGGGCTCAGCGCCACCCGCAGGTGCGCTGGGAGCTCGAGCTGTCGGGCGATCTCGAGAGCCTCGGCGAGTCGCTCAACATCACCGTCTATCGCATCGTGCAGGAGGCCCTGACCAACGCCGTGCGGCACGCCGAGGCGCGCAGCGTGAGGGTCTCGGTGCAGCGCAGCCGCGCCGACGGCTTCGAGGATGCCGTCGTGGTCTGCGTGCGCGACGACGGCAAAGGCCTGCGCGAGGCCGCCGCGGCGCAAAACGGCCGCTTCGGCGTCGCGGGGATGCGCGAGCGCGTGCAGGCTTTCGGCGGCAGCTTCGCGATCACGGGTGCGACCAGCGAGGGCGTCACGGTGCGCGCCGTGCTCCCCGCGGCGAGCGCCGAGCGCGAAGCGCAGCTCGAGACTAGGGCGTGAGAAGGCCCGCCCGCATGGCGATGAGCGCGAGCTCGGCGGAGTTCGCCGCCCCCAGCTTCTGCTTGATGTTGTAGAGATGCGTGCCGACGGTGCTCGGGCTGAGCGACATGACCGCGGCGATGTCCTGGACCGACTGGCCGCTCGCGAGCGCGATGAACACCTTGAACTCCTTCTCGCTCAAGGTATCCAGCGGCTCCGGCGCCGCCTGCTGCGCGGCAAGCTGTTCCGCGATCTGGGGCTCGAGGAAGCTCCCGCCCTGGTGGACCTGCCGGATCGCCTCGATCAGCGCCTCCGCAGCGGCTCGCTTGGTCAGGTAGCCCGCGGCGCCCGCCTTGAGCGTGCGCCGGGCATGCATCGCATCCTCGTGCGCCGAGAGCACCAGCACGCGCGTTTCGGGCGCCCGGGCGAGGATGCGCCGCACCGCCTCGAGTCCGCCGATGCCGGGCATCGAGATGTCCATGACCACGACGTCGGGCTGCGCGTCCTCGATCGTGCGCACGGCGTCCTCGCCGCTCGCCGCCTCGGCGACCACGCGCATGTCCGGCGCGCCGTCGACGAGGAGCCGGAAGCCCATGCGCACGACCGCATGGTCGTCGACCAGCATCACGCCGATCCGCGGCCCTGGCATCGGGTCATGCTAAAGCATTACCTGCGCTGGGGGGCCTCGCAATCGCGCTGGCGGACGGCTTCGACGCGCTGGGAGAAGGTCATGTTCTTGCCGCCCATCTTGACGTCCAGGATTCCCGCGATGCGCCCGCCGGCGGCATCGAGGCGGGCTGTCCCGCTCGCGACTTGCGGGTTGGCGCAAACCAGGCGATAGCGATCGTTGAGATGACAGCCTTCAAGCGCGGGATGGCGCAGGATCGGAAACAAGGAATCGAGGTCGTCGGGTTGCAGGCAGCGCTGCTCCCGTGTGTTGGCATAGCGCAGGTTTTCCTCGAGGTTGGGCATGACGGTCCGCGCGATAATTTCGTACAGACCCGGCTCTTCGAGACCCGGTTCGCCCGCGTAGCCGTTCGCGCAAGCGACGCAGAACAGCAGCGATGCTGCGATGCGCCGTGAACGCGGGCTGTCCCAAAACGGAACACATGCCGACGCCGGGAACAGACAAGGGCCGACGGATCGATGGACGCGTTGCCTTGGCGGGCGCCTCGGGTGCAAGATGCTCGCGGTCGACTTGTCCGATGCAGCGCAAACGGGAGATTTCACGATGAGCAATGTCAAGATACACCCGCAGGTGGATGGTGGCCTGAAACCCGCGGCGGCGAATTTCGCAGGTGGGACGCTCTGGTGCAACTGCGCGCAGAACCGGGTCCAGGTGGCGATCGGGACGCAGTCCGCGCACAACCACGTCTGCGGCTGCACCAAGTGCTGGAAGCCGAAGGGCTCGCTCTTCTCGCAGGTCGCGGTCGTGCCGCGCGACAAGGTCAGCGTGGAAGCGAACGGCCAGAAGCTCGCGATTGTCGATCCCAAGGCGACGATCCAGCGTTATGCCTGCAAGGAATGCGGCGTGCACATGTACGGGCGCATCGAGAACAAGGGCCATCCGTTCTTTGGCCTCGACTTCATCCACACCGAGCTCTCCAAGGAACAGGGCTGGCAGCCGGCGCAGTTCGCCGCCTTCGTGTCGTCGATCATCGAATCCGGCGCCGATCCCGCCAACATGGGCGCGGTGCGAGCGAGAATCAAGGAGCTCAAGCTCGAGCCGTATGACTGCCTGTCGCCGGCTCTGATGGACGCGATCGCGACGCACACCGCCAAGGCTTCCGGCGCTCTGGCGCGGTAATCCATGGACGTCCGCGCAGCGGTCGCGCACAAGGCGGGCGCGCCTTTGGCGATCGAGACGGTGCAGCTGCAGGGCCCCAAGGCGGGCGAAGTGCTGGTGGAGATCAAGGCCACCGGGATCTGCCACACCGACGAGTTCACCCGTTCGGGCGCCGATCCCGAGGGCCTGTTCCCAGCCATCCTCGGCCACGAGGGCGCCGGCATCGTGGTCGACGTCGGCCCGGGAGTGAGCTCGCTCAAGAAGGGCGACCACGTGATCCCGCTCTACACGCCCGAGTGCCGCCAGTGCAAGTCGTGCCTGTCCGGAAAAACGAACCTGTGCACGGCGATCCGCGCCACGCAGGGCAAGGGGCTGATGCCGGACGGCAGCAGCCGCTTTTCCCTCGGCGGCAAGCAGGTGTTCCACTACATGGGCTGCTCCACGTTCGCCAACTACACCGTGCTGCCCGAGATCGCAGTGGCGAAGATCCGCGAGGACGCGCCGTTCGACAAGGTCTGCTACATCGGCTGCGGCGTCACCACCGGCATCGGCGCGGTCATCAATACCGCGAGGGTCGAGCCGGGTGCGAACGTGGTGGTGTTCGGCCTGGGCGGCATCGGCCTCAACGTGGTGCAGGGCGCGCGCCTGGTCGGCGCCAACAAGATCATCGGCGTCGACCTGAATCCCGCGCGCAAGGCGCTGGGCGAGAAGTTCGGCATGACCCACTTCGTCAATCCGAAGGAGGTGGGCGGCGACCTGGTGGCGCACCTGGTGGAGCTCACCGGAGGCGGCGCCGACTACAGCTTCGAGTGCATCGGCAACGTCGACGTGATGCGCCAGGCGCTCGAGTGCTGCCACCGCGGCTGGGGCGTCTCCGTCATCATCGGCGTCGCCGGCTCCGGGCAGGAGATCAAGACGCGGCCGTTCCAGCTCGTCACCGGCCGGGTGTGGAAAGGCACCGCTTTCGGCGGAGCGAAAGGCCGCCGCGACGTGCCGAAGATCGTCGACTGGTACATGGAAGGCAAGATCAACATCGATGATCTCATCACCCACAAGCTGAAGCTCGGGGACATCAACGAGGGCTTCGACCTGATGCACGCGGGACGGTCGATCCGCGCGGTGGTGGTGTACTGAACAGCGTCTCGAAAAGCCGATGCTTCGGAGGCGTCCAGGCAGTCTATAGCCACGAGTCCCGGGAAACCGGGACTCTCATGCGCTTCGGCGTGTTTCTCCCGCCGCATGCCGAGGCGGGCGCGGTGCCGGTGCTCTACTGGCTCTCGGGGCTCACCTGCACCGAGGAGAACTTCATCGTCAAGGCCGGCGCGCAGCGCGTCGCCGCCGAGCTCGGCCTCGCGCTCGTCGTGCCCGACACCAGCCCGCGCGGCCTCAAGATCCCCGGCGAGGGCGAGAGCTACGACTTCGGCCTGGGCGCGGGCTTCTACGTCGATGCGACCCAGGCGCCATGGTCACGCGGCTACCGCATGTATTCCTACGTGACGCGGGAGCTGTTCGATCTCGTCGTCCGGGAGTTTCCCGTCGATCCAGCCAGGGTTGGGATGTTTGGCCATTCCATGGGAGGGCACGGCGCGCTGACTGTGGCGCTGAAAAACCCGCAGCAGTACAGGTCCGTGTCGGCGTTCGCGCCGATCTCGTCGCCGATGCGCTGCCCCTGGGGCGAGAAGGCGTTGACCGGGTACCTCGGACCCGATCGCGCCGCGTGGCGTGAATACGATTCGACCGCGCTGATCGACGCACGTGGCTGGCGCGGGCCGCCGCTCCTCGTCGACCAGGGGACGAGCGATCAGTTCCTGGAAAGCCAGCTCAAGCCGGAGCTGCTCGAGGAAGCCTGCGCGCGTGCAAGGGTGCCGCTCGAGCTTCGCCGGCGGGCCGGTTACGACCACAGCTACTTCTTCATCGCGAGCTTCGTCGAAGATCACCTTCGATTCCACGCGCGCAACCTGTGAGTCCCCTCACCGCCTAGTCCGAGCGTCGAGGCTCGGTAGTCCGTCCAGCGCATCGTAGCGCGCCATGGCCGGGTCGAGAATGGATGTCCCGGAATCCGCCGGGTGACGCGGGGGCCACGACCTCAGCCGGGTTGATCTGTGGGCAAGGAATTCAAGATCAACAATTTCGACCTGTTGCGGATTCTTGCCGCATCTCAGGTCATGCTCTCCCACGCCCTCGTTCACGTGAATGTTTCCGCCCCGCCGTGGCTGGTGAAGGTAGTCCACGCATTCCCCGGCGTACCCATCTTCTTCGTGATCAGCGGGTTTCTGATTTCGGCGTCGTACGAGCGAAGTTCGGGCCTGGAAAGCTACTACCGCAACCGCGCGCTGCGCATTTTCCCCGGGCTATGGTGCTGCGTCATCGCCACTGTGCTGGTTGCGGCCTTCTGCGGCTTCGGTTTCGTCAACGGCCAGGCCGCCGTCTGGCTGATCAGCCAACTTGCAGGGGTCATCTACACCCCGGGCTTCCTGAAGGATTTCGGGATCGGGTCCTACAACGGCAGCCTCTGGACAATTCCGGTCGAGCTTCAGTTCTACTTCATGCTCCCGGTCCTCTATTGGCTGACTCGCAAGGAGTCAAAGCACCGCACCACGCACTTCTGCCTGGCGTGGCTCGCTTTCGTGGCCATCGCCGTCGCGGCCAGGTTCGTGTTTCCTTCGCTCGAGGAAGCGCAAGACGCCTCGACGCTCGAAAAGCTGGTCCGCTATTCATTCCTGCCGCATTTTTTCCTGTTCATGACCGGAGTGGTCCTGCAGCGGCTGAGGGTTCACGAATCCACATGGATCGCCGGCAAGGGGATCTACTGGCTGGCCGCGTACGTTGCGTTCCATTACGCGCTGCCGACGGCACCCGCAACCTTTGTGCTCGCCAAGCTGCTGCTCGCGGTTGCTGCGGTATCGGTGGCCTATACGGCGCCGAGCCTGTCGCAGCGGATACTAAGGGGCAATGATATTTCCTACGGCGTCTACATCTACCATGGACTGCTGATCAACCTGCTTGCAGAAATGGGGCTGGCTGGCGGTGCTGGAGGCTTGATACTGGCGGGCTGTACCTATGTCGTGGGGTACCTGTCGTGGGTCGGCATTGAAAGGCCGTTCCTGCGCAAGAAAAAGCAGACGATTTCTAGCGCGCAGATTGCGCCGCCGGTAGACCCGACCGTCGGGGGTCTGCGGCGCATGCGTGCCGTAACCGTGCCGCCGTCGAACTGACTTCCGGCGTCAGTGCTGGGAATCCTTGGCCGGCCACGCGATGCGCAGCCGGTGCATCTTCCTGTACACGGCGTTGCGGCTGACGCCGAGGTTGCGCGCGACGTGGCTGATGTTGCCGTGCTCGCGCTCTAGCTCGCGCAGCAGCGCCGCGCGCTCGGCCCTGCCGAGCGCGTTGAGCCCCTCTGCGGTCGGCTCGGCTTCGACGATGCGCGCGCCCAGGCTGTAGTCCGGCGGCAGGTCGGCCACGTCGAGCCGGTCGCCGGAGCGCAGCGCGATCATGGCGCGCAGCGCGTTGCGCAGCTGCCGCAGGTTGCCGGGCCAGCGCTGCGCGCAGAGCGCCTCGATCAGCGATTCGGCGAGCGACACCGAGGGCGTGTCGGCGGCTTCCTGCGCGAAGACGTGGCGGATGAGCGCGCGCTTGTCGGCACGCTCGCAAAGGCGCGGCAGCGTCAGCGCGAGCCCCTGCAGCCGGTAGAACAGGTCCTCGCGGAACTCCTTGCGGCGGATCCGGAGCTCGAGGCTCGCCGCGCTCGCCGCGATGAGCCGCACGTCGTCCAGGCGGCGCTCGCCGGCTTCGGCGCCGGCCTCGCGCCGCTCGAGGACGTGCAGCAGGCGCGCCTGCAGCGCGCCAGGGAGCTCGCCGACGTCGTCGAGGAACAGGGTTCCGCCCCGCGCCTGCGCCAGCGCGCCCTGGAGCAGGGGCTCGGACAGCTCGCCGCAGCTCACGGCGACGAACGGCGCGGCGGCGCGCTCGCTCGCGGCATGCAGCGCGCGGGCGAAGAGCTCCTTGCCGGTCCCGGTTTCGCCCACCAGCAGGATCGGCAGCGCGCGCGAGGCTACGCGCTTGGCCGCGCGGATGCTGCGCGCCATGACCGGGTCGCCGAAATCGAGCTCGTCCAGCGGGCTGGAAACCGGCGCCGGCGCCGCTGCGGCGGGGCGAGGCGGCGGCGCGGCGCGCGCCGAGCCTTGCGCCGACTCGGGCTCCTGCGCCAAGGCGAAGAAACGGCCGCCATGGCGCGTCTCGTAGACCGGCAGCGGGTGGAACGACTTCCTGCGGCAGCGGCCCAGCAACGCCGGCAGTGAAATGTTGAACACGCGCTCGAGCGGCGCGCCGCCCATCAGGTCGGCCGCCTGCTTGCAGCCGAGCTGGAAAAGCGCGTTGCGGTCGACCGCGGCGATCCTGCCTTCGGCATCGAACGCGAGCATGCCTTCGCTCGACGTTCCAACGAGCTCGGGCCGGTTGTGGAAGCGCACCACGAATGCGTCGCGGAAGCGATGCAAGAACAGGCGCTTCTCGATCGCCTGCGCCGACAGGTTCACCAGCACCAGCGTGTGCTGCTGCGCGCGGTCCGATTCCCCGGATGCGTCGAGCACCGCAGCGAGCTCCCCAGCGGGATCGAAAATAGGCGCTGCGCAGCAAGTCAGCCCGGTATTGCGCGCGAAGAAGTGCTGGTCGCGATGCACGATGAGCGGCGTGCGCTCGGCAAGGCAGGTCCCCATGCCGTTGGTGCCGCCGTGCCGCTCGCTCCACACGCCGCCTGGGACGAGGCCGGCGCGGGCGGCCGCGTGCCTGAAGCTCGGATCCCCGTAATAGGAGAGCAGCACGCCGTCGCGATCGGTCAGGATGATCGAGTGGCCCGAGCCGGCGAGCTCGCGGTGAAGATGCGCCATCTCGGTGTCGGCGAACGACAGGAGCTCGAGGCTCTGCTCCTTGCGCGCGACGAGCTCCTGGTTGGATACGACCGCGGGCTCGCCGCCCGACTCGGGATCGAGGCCGTATTCGTCCAGGCAACGCAGCCACGAGCGCTTCACGTGCTCGGGCGCGCTCGGATTGCGCGACGCGCCGCGAATCACGGAGTGCACCAGACGTGCGTGGTTTCCGTCCGTGAGCATGGGGTCCCCTCTGCCGAACATAGTATGCGCCTTCCGCGAGCGGTTCAGGGGCTTCGCCGGCGGGGACGCGTCCCACTCTCGGCGCGGCACGTTGCGGCGTTTTGTCGCACTTCAGGGACGCTCGCCCTCGAGCTCGCGCCGCTCCAAAGCGAGGTAGGCGTGATGAACGTTGCGCGAATGCAATGTGTCGTAGAGCGCCCAGTTCCTGTACTCGTTGACCGCGACGCGCCGGGGCGCCTCGAGCAGGCTCTGTCCGGCGGCATAAGCCTGCCGCGTGCGCCCCTGCAGCGCGTCCAGGTAGCCGGCGAGCCCGCCCA
>Ga0070689_100000810_pt1 | contig 19277 bp, 18 predicted proteins | sample KBSS23HmetaG_FD_64669 | JGI IMG/M metagenome (GOLD analysis project Ga0070689, IMG submission 64669) | Switchgrass rhizosphere microbial communities from Kellogg Biological Station, Michigan, USA - KBS S2-3H metaG | ecosystem: Host-associated > Plants > Roots > Rhizosphere ...
ATCGTTGAAATCAGCGTCGCTGACCACGGACATTTCTGTAAATGGTTCTTGGACCTGGAGGGCCATAATCGATCGCGACTGGTGGATCGTCACGTGCAATCGATTGAGGGAGGCTGCTATAGGGTCTTCTAGTGCCATTTGCTCCATCGCCTTCGATTGTGCTGGCGTTGCTGCTGGCGTCGTTTCGGCTATCGCTGCCATTCAATGTGTCCGCACATTCGTTTTCTTGGTGTTCTACGCCGTAGCGCTCATCCTCGGGGATGCGCATAGCTTCCTAGATGCCAAGATTGCACTTGGCCAGTGCCTAGGGTTCACCTGCTTTGCATTCATTTTCATGTTTACGGCGGGCTTGTTTTGGATCTTTTCAAATTTCGATATCTGCCTTACCCGTCGCTTTCCAAGTCTCGCGGCTAGGTTGCTATTTGCATTTCTAGGTTTGTTCGTAATCTATGAAGGGATGCACTTCATGGCAAACGATGAATGGAATGACGTCCCTCACTCGTCGTCGCATTCTTGATTCGACAAGAAACCTGGTTTCCTGCAGGCGTAGAAGGCGGGGAGGGGGTGCCTTGAGCTGATGACACCAGTGGAGGGTGCGCTGACTAAGCTGACTTGGCAGATTGGAAGGCAGAGAAGCCGTATTCAGTAGGGGTGATCAGGCGCCATCCTTCGGGCTGCGCTTGTCACTGGCAGCGTCATTACAGGCAAACTAGAGCCTTCTCGCCCAACAAGGCGCCTAACCGCGTGGAAAACCGTATCCGAGTTATGCGCGAAGCTCGAGGGTTGTCTCTGGAAGCTCTCGCAGCGGAAGCAGGCACTACGAATCAGCAGATCAGCCTTCTTGAGGCGGGAAAGCGCCGGCTGACAGTAGATTGGCTCATGCGGCTAGCGCTCCCGCTTAAATGCCACCCATGGGAGCTTGTAGCGAGCAACCTTCCACAGCCGCCTCGAGCTGACGAAGTTCTTCTCCTTGAGCGATTTCAGCGGCTATCCACTGGACAGCGGGGCGCTGTCTTACATCTTGTCGAGACTATGGCTGAGCCGGCTTCTGCCGGCGCATAGATCGATAGTTTGGATTATAAATGTTGGGTTTTATTGACAAACTCCAACATTTGTCCTAAACGTTCCACCCTCAGGGCCGTTGGGCGGGTGCGGCAATGGGTTGGAAAGCAGAGGCGCCGTTGGCAGATGGTCTGGGACTGCCCATCCGGGCTGCCCAGTACGTCCGCATGTCAACCGACCACCAGCGCTACTCCACAGAGAATCAACAGGCCGCCATTGCGAAATACGCCTCCCAGCGCGGGATGGACATCGTTCGTACCTACGCGGACGAAGGGAAGAGCGGCCTAAGCCTCGAAGGCAGAGACGCCCTAAAGCGGCTTATCCACGACGTGGAGTGTGGATCCCCAGATTTCGGGGCCGTTCTCGTTTACGACATCAGCCGCTGGGCTTGAATTTGCCCCGCTACTGGTGGTGGTCGGTCTTCTCCAGAGCCTGCTGTCTCATTGGGTCTATTGCTTAAATCCATTAAGGTGGCCACCTTGTTGAAGGCTAAGCGTCAGGCTGGGCTAAGATAGGAAGCCGGGGGCGTGTCTGCTCCCTAGGGAAGGGGGCGGCATTGCGAACCAACAGAGAACCAGGCTCGGCGGTCCTTATCGCCCAAGAGCAAGCAGGCACTAGCCGTGCCTGACTTACGCGAGCTCGACACAAAACCGCTGTTCAATACCTCGACTGATGAGGTTGAACGGGAGTTCCTCATTCCTGCCCTCCAGCGGTCGTTACGTTACGACCGTGGTGTTGGATTCTTTTCCTCCGCTTGGATGCGTCGTGTATCGCTAGGGCTCGTGGCCCTGGCGAGTAACGGCGGTAAGGCACGTATTGTGGCCAGTCCTATCCTCAGTCCAGAAGATTGGGCTGCCTTGTGCCAGGGAATAGACGCGCAATCAGATCCGAAGCTACATGCTGCATTAGCAAAGTCAGTTGAGGACTTAGCCGGAGATCTGTCGCAAGACACGCTTGCGGTGCTGGCATGGATGGTGGCGGATGAATTGCTGGAGTTTCGTATTGCAATGCCCGTGAATAGTCTAGACGGCGACTTCCACGACAAATTCGGGCAGTTCCACGATGAATACGACAACGTCGTGGCATTCCACGGGTCCCCTAATGACAGCGAGCGAGCGTTTCATAACTACGAGTCGGTTTCTTGTTTTTATTCCTGGCTAGATGCTCGCGAGCATCAACGTACTCGAGATAGCGTTGAGCGGTTCTTGCGGTTATGGGAAAATCGCGATGTTAATGTTCGGGTATTCCCTCTGCCTGAAGCTATCCGCCGCAACTTGGTCAAGTTCGCTGAAAGAAGGTCACGCCCTTACGCGCCCGCACCGTCACGTAAGGAATCTAAAGCCCAGAAATGGCGTCATCAGACTGAAGCGCTTGAAACCTTCATTAGCAAGACGCACGGTATCTTGGCAATGGCCACCGGCACGGGAAAGACGCGTACGGCGCTGTCCATCCTGGAGGAGCTCAAGGCTCGTGGAGCAATAGGCTCTGCTATCGTAACGATGTCGGGAACAGACCTTCTGGGGCAGTGGCGCAGGGAGTTGTCAAAAAAGTCGCCATTTCCTGTGTATTGCGCCTATGCGGACTATAAGGAGCAGCAGGAGTTCATCAATGATCCTGCCGGGGCGCTACTGCTGGTTTCCAGGCAGATGCTTGCCAATGTGCTCACCCGGCTAGCGCCGGAAGTCGTTAGCGAAGCAATCATTATTTGCGATGAAGTGCACGGATTAGGGTCCGAAGGACTTGCCAAGTCATTGCGAGGAAGAATCAAGCCGTTCAAATATAGGCTTGGACTCAGCGCCACCCCAGATCGTGAGTACGACCCAGAGGGTAACCAGTTCATCGAAGATGAAATTGGCCCGGTGATCTTCGAGTTTGGCCTGGAGGACGCCATCGAGCGCGGCATTCTCTGTGAACTTGACTACGTGCCGCTTCCCTACGTCTTGTCCGATGATGATCGCTTGGCAATACGAGCAGCCATCCGTGCACATCATGCCCGCCTCGCCGCGGGTGAAAATCCGTCGCCGGAAGAACTCTATCGACGTATTGCGGGTGTTCGCAAATGCACTACGACAAAACTTGCGCCCTTTAAGGAATATCTGGGTGCGCATCCGCACGTGTTGGAGCGGTGCCTGATCTTTGTAGAAAATCGTGAGTATGGCTTTAAGGTTCAGGAGCTCGTGCTGGGTGTCAATGGCCGAATTCACACCTACTACGCCAATGACGACCAGGAGCAACTGGAGATCTTTTCTAAGGGCTCCGTGGACTGTCTGATCACCTGCCATCGTATTTCCGAAGGCATCGATATCAAATCCGTCAACAACGTCGTCCTTTTCTCTTCGTCCAGGGCCAAGCTCGAAACCATTCAGCGACTGGGACGCTGCTTACGAATAGATGATGCCAATCCGGATAAGCGAGCCCTGGTCGTCGATTTCGTTGAGGAACTTGAAGAACAAGATGCCGAGGAGGAGGTGCCTCCAGGTGAGCGTGGCACCGATGAGTTACGGCGCGAATGGTTTGAGAAGCTGGCGAGCGTTCGCCGAAAGGATGCGTCATGAGCAATGACACACAGAAAGTCATCAAGGATGAGATAGAGGCTGCACTAGACCAGGTATTGGGTGGCTTGGAAATTGATGAGAGGTTTGATTCACGTTTTCGTCAGCTGGTCCGCAATGCGATCAATAATAACTTCGCGGATGGAGATCTGCGGAGCGTAATTGACTTGGCACCCACCGACTATGCGGAGGGTCAGTAATGGAGCTGCGGATTTCGGGGTGGAGCTATAAAGACATTCGTGGCATGCGCGATGTCGAAATCAATCTGGGCGACGCTCCCGCTCAGTGGACTTTGATTCAAATGCCCAATGGCACGGGAAAGACCACGACACTCACTCTCATGCGCCTGTCACTTTCCGGTGAGCAACCAGACCAGAAACTGGTCAGGAGCTTCCGACCAGATGATCTCATCGAAAGTGGTGAGTTTGTGCTGCGCATTACGGTGGATGGAGAAAAGTGCTGGCTCATCCTGAAATTCAACTATGTCGATGGGACGATGCAGCCCTTCACCTCACGGGCATCGCTGGACTCGGGCGGCCTGGAGCCTGGGCGCAGATTAAAGCATGACCTGCAAGGCTTACTGACGAGCCAGTTCACGCGTCTGTTCATTTTTGACGGTGAGCTTGCCAAGAGCATCCGGGACCTTTCGAAGGATGAAGCGTCGAAGGCAATCCGCACGCTGTATCAGCTGGACCGCATTGCGCATCTCAGGTCTGCCGCGCAGCGGATTTTGGAGGTGGAGCAAGAGGCCAATGTTCGCACTGATCGAGGGCATAGCAACATCGCCGGCCGTCTACGAACCGCCGAAGTCAAGCTAGAGAGCTTGAAGCAAATGCATGGTCGGTTGGAGAGCTCGCGCGCGGAGTTGCGTGAAAGGATCGCGGCATTGGACTTGAAGATGCAGGAAAGAGTTTCGACCAATGCGGACCTCGGAGAGCGCCTTAGGGTTGTCAACGTTAAAAGGGCAGAGATCGCGACTGATCTGCAAGCTCTTACAGGACAGGTTGCTGAGTTGAGCCGAAATCCCGCGGCCATTTCTGACGCAATCCAGACTCGCCTGCACCGGCTGGCCGCTCGGCTGCAGAAGTTGAAACTGCCGAAAACGACTTCGTCAGAATTCTTTCATGAACTAGCGAAAGCGGCCGAGTGCATTTGTGGGCGAGCCATTGGTCCGCACGAGAGACATCAGATTGAGACCCGTGCCAACGAGTACCTGGGAAACAACCAGGTCGCTGTTATCAACGCGATGAAGGAGGCGCTCCGGACCAGCTCGGCCGATCCGCGCTTGCTCACCGAGCGCATGGATCAAATCAAGGGACTGATGCGCCAAAGGAAGCAAGCTGATCATGATTTCGACCGCCTTTGCGCCGAGCGCGAGGAGCAGGGCGACGAGGAGATTGAAGCCATCCGGAGCGAGCTGAACCGGTGCCGCTCTGCCCTGGAAGAGCAGGAGAACAAATTTCGGGCGCTTACAGCCACAGCCAGGGTGGATCAGCAAAGCTATGGCGTGGACTGGAACGGAAACCTCCCCCTTTGCGAAAGGCAGGTATCAGAAGTGCGTGAAGCGCTTTCTGCCGCCACTAAGACAATGCGGCTGATGGAGCAGAGCAAGTATGTCCAGGACACACTCCAGGCAGTGGAAAGGCAGGCGTATGAAAGTCTTAGAAGTCGTGTTCAAGCGTCTACCAACAAAAAGTTAGAGTCGTTGTTGCCGGGTGAGGGCATACGAGTTTCCGAGATCGGAAACTCGTTGATCTTGTCGTCTGATGTATTGGCTAGCAAGGACTCCGTCAGCGAAGGGCAGGGCTTGGCCGTCGCTTATGCCTTTTTGGCTTCATTGTTCGAAGATGCCCCCTATCGCCTTCCTTTTGTCGTGGATAGCCCGGCGGTTTCACTTGACACTCTGGTGCGCCGTGAAGTCGCGGAGCTCATTCCCGGTCTGTTCGGGCAAGCCATTTTCTTTGTGATTTCGAGCGAGCGAGAGGGATTTGCGGATAGCTTCTATAACAAGCCTGGCGCCAGATTTATCACTGTAGAGACGCGCAAAAACGGGCATACCAAAGTCGACACGGGCATTGAGCCGTTCAAAGCCTTCCACTCTGACGAGGAAGACAGTCGATCGGAGGTCAGCGCATGAGTTTCAAACACCACAAGCAGGCGCATTCGTTCTTCCGCAATTTGATGCCGCCTGGCCCGGGTCGCTTCGACACACAGTTTGATGCGTACTACTACTGTCTGATGTGTGGACTCGATCGGCGCCAACTTGGTGCCGAAGCAGAAGTCGGGGATGAATTCGTGAAGGACTACGTCCAGACCTATCAACCCTATGCGGACTTGATCGCAGGACTGTTGGTGGATGCCGAGCTAGTTAGGATCAATATACCGCTTGACGACGTAAAAGGGGTTGAGCGGAAAATGGTCGACCTGCTCGAGCCAGTTTCAACAACGAAGTTGAAGCCCGATGGTTTGGCGTTGCTCAATCGCTATGCTGCGGGTGGGTTTAATGTAGTGAGCGATGCGTTTGCCGCTCCGCCGCAGAGCTTAGAAGAATTCTTCATTACCTATCACGGTCTCTGGCCAAAGCCGGAGAGCGTGCTAGATGAGGACGGAATGTAATGAGTATCGGTAACAGTCGCCCCGAAACGAGTGGGCTTTACACAGAACTGCGCGACGCCTTCGTAGATCGAACGGTCAAGCCTTTCAGGCATCCGAGTTTCGTGCTCTTTTTCATGTTTGCCGTATTAGGGTTTGGCGCGCTTGGTATATGGGTCGAGCTCTATGCCTACTTCGTCCCCGAAAGAGGAGGATTCATTGCTCATGAGACAGATGCGTTGCGCACGGCCGTGCTGACCTTCTTTCCAGCCGTCTCTGGAACCGCGGCAATGCAATTGATCTGGGCTGAATCTTCCAAACATTTTCGATCGGCCGCGTTTTCGATATTAGGCGTGTTTCTTGTAGTTGCATTGCTAATTTCACCAACTCGAATTTCGAACTGTTCCGCGCTGATCATCGGAGTGCTTGCTTCCATCCTTTCGCTATGGGTGTGGTGGATTGCTAACGCAACTCAAACGGACTTACTTGATACGGTCGATCCCGCGGACTCTGTCGGTGGTGACGATGTAAAGGCTAAGCTTTCTGGGTCGCTAGACGACTACAAGCATTGAGGCACGCCAAGAATGATTAATTATCCTTACCAAGTGCCTGCCCTGCTGGTAGACCAGCCTTTAGGTGTCTTCTTTGTTGCGGTTTTGCCTGCCGAGCTGTTGCTTGAAGTTGCATATAGCGATGCACTTAGTGCGACCTATTCGGATACCGCTCAATCGTACGAACTCGACGGGACGCAAAGGCTGCCGCAACCCAAAAGACTTGAGCCAATTGCAGAGTTCATAAATCGAACCGATGCCGCCTTCCCCAATGCGATAATTCTCGCCGCCAACTTTAGAAAGGAGGACGGCCTTAGCGAGGACGAGCCTAATTCGGATGATGGGGAAGAGCCCGAAGAAGACACTGGCAGCGCGATTGCGTCGGGAGTTGATAGGCGCTGGCGTGTGGATCAGCAAGAGGATGGTAGCTATCTTCTGACCATTCCGACCAGTGCAAAATTGGCGGCCATCATTGATGGTCAGCATCGGCTTTTTGCGTTTACGCGAGCTTTGCCGCGTCGTCGCGACATGTCGCTGATATGTTCCATCTTTCTAGATTTGCCTAAACCTTATCAGGCACAGCTGTTTGCTACGATCAATTCAACACAAAAGCCCGTTGATAAGAGCCTGACGTTTGAACTCTTTGGCTACAACATTGCCGAGGAAGGTAGCGATTATTGGAGTCCTGACAAACTAGCGGTGTTTTTATCCCGCCGATTGGCTACCGACACGGCATCGCCGCTTCGCGGTCGAATTTTTATTGCGCCTAAGCGTGACCAAACGTTAGAAGCCCTAAATAAGGGCGCTGACTGGCGTGTCTCCACGGCGGTCGTGGTCGAGGGAATAATGAAGCTCTTCACCACCAACCCAAAGAAGGACACAAATAGCCTGCTACATGATGGCACGCATCCTCGAAGCGCGTTGGCGCTGGGACGGAAGGACCGCTCACCGATGCGTGATTTCTATCTGAGCGGAAACGATGCCCTGATCTATGAGGTAGTGAAGAATTTCTTGGAGGCTTGCCAGGCCATATTCTGGAATTCTGCGAAGGAAGGTTCTTTCATTGTAAAAACGGTGGGAATCCAGGCGCTTTTTGACATTCTGAGGTTGAATATCAAGACCATCCTTGATGAGAAGGACATTCAAACGAAACGATTTATGGCCTTCCTTGAGCCTGCCGCCGGCATCGATTTTGCTGGGCCGCAATTTCGCAATGCATCGGGTTCGGGCCGATCTACCATAAAAAATGCCATACAACAGGCAGTGAGCGGCAGCACGTAAGGTGGCCTCAGGCCATCTGTCGGAGACGTCGTATGCCAGCGATGAGGCTATTCGCGGCCTGTGCAATATTCGCCATGGACGTATGTCGACCGGTAGATAGGCGAAAGGAGGCGCGGGCGCGAGCCTTATCACCAAACATGGCTACTAGGACATGAGAGGTTTGCACCGTCTCGGTTGCACAGGCACTCGAGGCGGAGAAGGCCACGGAGTCACGTAGCAGACGCATCAACGCCAAAGGCTCAATGCCTTCGATTGATAGTGCCAAGTTGTTGGGCAGGCGTTGAGTGGGATGCCCGTTGACCTGAAGCCCGCTAACGCCTGCTCCTAGCGTATCCAAAAGTAGCTGATTGCACGCCCTGACGTGCGCACTTGTGTTGGCGAGCTGCTTTTTGGCCAATTCCATCGCAGCACCCATACCAACGACAAGAGGCGTATTGAGCGTGCCGGGTCTCAATGCCTTTTCCTGACCACCGCCCCAAAGCAACGGAGTCAGCTTGACCCTGGGGCGTCGTCGCCGCACGTACAGCGCACCAACTCCTTTGGGGCCATAGATCTTGTGTCCCGAAAAGCTAGCTAGATCCATGCCCAGTTTCGACATATCAATGGGGAGGTAAGCGGGCATCTGGGCCAGATCGGAATGGAACAAGACGCCGCGATCCGCACATTGCGCACCAATCTGTGCCAAGGGTTGAATTGTGCCGACCTCGTTGTTCGCCCCCATCACGGACACGAGAGCAGTGTTGGCCTTGAAGGCCGCTTCGAGTTCATCCAACCGCACATGGGCGTGCTCATCGACGCCGAGATAGGTCACCGAATGACCCTCTCGCTCTAACTGGCGGAAAGCCTCCAAGACAGCGGGGTGCTCGATCCGTGTAGTGATGAAATGACCTGGCCCAGTCAACCCACGGGCCACCCCCAGAATGGCCATGTTGTCGGACTCAGTGCATGAGCCGGTAAAAGTGATCTCAGAGGCCTGCGCGCCAATTGCAGCAGCCATTTGCTCGCGCGCAAACTGAATGGCTGCCGATGCTGCTTGGCCATAAATGTGGTCAATGCTTGAGGGATTGCCGAAGTGTTCGAGGAAATACGGCTTCATCGCCTCGAACACTGTTGGCTCAAGGGGTGTCGTCGCATTGTGGTCCAAGTAGATGGGGATGACGTCATTCACGATGAGTGGGCCAGCATGAGTAAATCAGCGGGACTCTTTACGCGCACCGAGAGTAACCCGATGCCGCGATGGATATGGCCTCGAACTCGCGCCATCACCTCATCATTAGCCAACGCGCGCCGACCCGCCTGCTCTTCAACCGATCGAACCAATGCGAGTAAGAGTTCGGTCAGTTCTCCTGTGAGGGTATAGGCGTTGAACTCCTGTCCTTCTTGGTCGGGCTGTGGAATGTCACCCAGAGGCCCGTCCTCCAAGGACTGCATCAGCGCGTAGCGGCAGAGCAGGTTGGGAGTGATGTGCGTTCTCTGCTTTAAAGAGCGCAGTCTGCTGGTGGCATCCTTGGAAATCCTAAGCTTGCTGTAATGCATGGCGCCCTGCCTATTGCTTCAAGTTCTCAAAATAGCCAGGCACTACCCCAGTGCGTCCTTCTCGCTTGACGTAATCCAGAAGGTAGGAATGGGATACATGCTTGTCCAATGTTGCCACGACTTCAGCGTCGATCTCGGTGTCGGTGGAGAGCACAATGACCTGGTGGCTAACTTCTGGCAAATAGCGGCCGATGATGTTGGCTCGGTGTTCGCTATCCAATCGCGCCAGTGGCGTATCAATAATCACTGGAAGATTGCGACCACTAGTCTTTGCCAATGCCCATAGCATGGCAATGGCATAGATCTGTTTTTCTCCTGCCGAAAGCAGACGTTTGGGGATCTCACCGCCGTCCGCATCGATCAAAGCTGCCTGGAACGTAGCATCATCGATGCGAACACCACGGACCACGTCCCCCTTGCGCGCTAAGCGGTTGAAGCATTCCACGAACGCCTTTTCCAGCGCGCGGGTCTTCTGCTTCACTAGGGCGGACTCATAGGCAGCCAGTACTTTGGACGTCCGCGAAGCTAGTCCTAAGCGGCGATCAGTTTGAGCTCGATCGGACTGCTCGCCAAGAATCCGGGCTCGCTCGCGGTCCAGCACGGTTTGGCGATATGTCAACTCTTTGATTTTAAGGTCAACGCTCTCGATTTCATTGCGCGTGGCGCCACACGCTTGCTCCGCAGCGCGCAATTCATCGAGCCGGAAGTCTGTAGTGGTCTCATCTACGCGCGCCAGTGCGGTATCAATCGATCGAAGGCGTTCGACAACCTGCGCATATTCGGTCCCGACAGAGGTTGCTTCCCTCGCTGATTGAGACAATGCCTGTTCTAGGCGTTCACGACCGTTGGGTACGTGAGCGATGAGCTTCCAATCAGCCTGCGCCCCGGATAACGTCCCGGTTGCTCCCTTCAAAATCTCTTCGAAATCCTGCCGGACCTGGCCAGCCCAACGCTTTCTACCGGCGTCCGACGTCTGACTCAACCAGAGCTTTAGTGCTGCGCGCATTGTGCCAGTCATGGCCAATGCATCGGAGTGTCGGTTGCGCGGCGTTGCCGCTAGTATCCGAGCCAGGAGCTTGGGGGCTAAAGTAAGGGGCCATAGAGCTGCGGAGCCTTCGCGTATCCGAGCAAGCATGACTGACTGGCGCTTAAGCAACTGATCACGCTCTCCACGAAGCTCGCCCACCCGCATGGCGACGTCACCTCCAGAGGCCACAAATCGCTGCCGAGCCTTTTCAGCTGTGCGTTCCTGGCCATCAAAACGAGTGCGCAGCTCAGCGGCCCGCTCGCGCAGGCCTGCTAACTCATCACCCAGGCGATCATGGTCTCGCACGACCTCGCCCAATCGGCTGGCCGAATCATCTACATTGGCCCGTTCTTGGCGCGAGATGAACAGGCCAAGATCCGTGCGAAGGCGACCGACCAGTTCGATGCCCAAAAGCGCGCGTATCGCTTGGGACAGATGCTCATCACTTTCTTTATCCTCTGCGATATCGGTGATCTTCTCGCCGTCGAAGAAGAAGAGCTGAGACACACCTGGTGGCAGCAGGTCCTGCAAGAAGAAGTGCCATTCCTCCCGCGGAACGGAAGTTACTTCGCTTCCATCCTTGGTGATATCCAACGACTCAATCACAGATTGGCCGCGAACGGCCCAGGCTCGCACTACCTGATAGTGGTGCGTTAGGCCAGCTTCGGCGTAATCAAAGTCCAGCGTAATAGAGGCGCTCGTTGGTGGCCGTCCGGATGCCGGCGGCACGTGGATGCGACTTTTCAGGTAGGTGTTGTAGTCGGACTGTGATACCCGATTACCTAGTGCCAACCTCCCATAGAGCGTCAGACGGACCGCATCCAGCAGGCTGGTCTTCCCCGATCCGTTATTGCCGCCGATTAAGATGATCGGCCGCTCTTTCTTGTAACGGGCGCGCGGCAGCAGAGAAATAGTCTGCCGGCCCGCGTACAGCCCGAAATCCTGCAATGTTATAGAACGCAAGAGCACTTCATTCTCCCAAACTATCCTCGATCGCCAATGCATCATCCTCATCGACGCCGAGCTCCAGTCCATCCTTAGCCAGCGCTTCGCGCCGATCAGTCAGGATCTCTTCCATGCTCCGCCAGTCGCGTGCTAAAACGTCTTCGATCCGTACATGAATTGCGTGTCGCCGCTTCAAGCCCTGCGTTGTGCGCTGCAAGTCCAGGAGGCGCACGACCAATTCGGTCGGCACACCTTCCTGGCGACAGATCTCATCCAGCAACTCTCCGTCCTCCAGATTGAACGTGGCGGTATCGTCAGATACCCAGTTCAGATCAATTCCTAGAACGTCACGAACAATCATGGGAACAGAGTCTTGCCAGTCGCCGCGCTCCTGTCGCCAGATCTGGCGAATGGCGTGAAGCTCGGCCTCATGGATTATTTGCGTGGACTCTCCCGGAGGCGCCTCTTTCTGCACCTCAAGTTGTGTGCGCAGGAGCTTTTCCAGAAGCTCCTTGCAAAAGTCCAATTTGTAAGGGCCTGGGATGAGTTGGTCGGAGTCCTTTTTGAAAGTCACCTGGCCGGTCCGCCGACGGAAGTCTCTGACCTCTTTCTTTTTTTCAGGATCCTGGGTGGCCGCAAGCATGTCGCGATAGACAAGTAGCGGCTCGAGCCAGTCCTGACCTGAGTCGATCATGGCCTCCATAGATTTGTCGCGCGTTACCACCGTACAGACCCAGCATCCGAAGCGCGAATTGCCGCAACTCGGGGTCGTTGTATCCACGACCAGCGGGCATTCGCCGGCCTGCGCGTTGCGGTACATCGCGACTAGGTCCCGATTGTCGTTCCCCCAGGGAGACGGGTTCTGCAGCAGATAAGTCCACACATCATCTGTTGTAAACGACACGATAGGAGCGTAGACAAAGGCGTTGGGTAGTGAGGAGTGGCGGGAAAGCGGAGAGCCCTTGATGCTGTGGAAGGAAATCACTTGTGCACGCGTCGCGCTTTCGGAAGAACGTACTCCCAGCAACATGATCACCTCGCCAAATTCGGCCACTCGGTCGAGGATAAATTCATTGGCCGGTTCGATCTTCAGGCGTTCAGTACACCACCGGAATCGCCGCGAAGGCGCGGGATAGCCGCGTCCGATCATGTTGACCCAGAAGCTCCGATCAATCTTGGGCACAACCTTATGCGAGCGGAATGGCATCTCCTGGGCTATCGCAGTTTGCTCAATCCGTCTCAAGGTCTCATCGATGTAATTAACGATGATTGGTGTTTCGACCAGAGTATCGGAGCTGATCACATAAACTGGTTTGGTGCGCAGGTTTGAGGGGAGGGCAGCCAAGGCCGTCCACACCACCTGCAGTGCACAGGTCGAATCCTTGCCACCACTAAAACCAAGTACCCATGGGCGTTTGTCCGCCAGGTAAAGCTCCCGTACTTCCTCGTAAAGCCCATCGAGGGCCGAAGGGGCATTCTTGTTCTGCTTAGCCATCAGCCTATCTTCCTGGCATCGGGGTGCATACCTCGGGTCGAGGAGATGCGGCGTTCGAGCGCCATCGATTCGGCATTGAGCTTCAGGCCGAATGCCTGGCGAACGATGTTGGCCACCAAACCCACGGTTAAATTGGACTTGCTTATCTTTCCGGCGAGCAGAGCTCGTCCTTCCCAAAGCTCGCTGTTTGAGCGCGACCAGTCGATGTGCTTCAAGCCGGATAGCTTCTTCTTCCAATCCTTGGGATGCTCTTCGAGCAACTGGGCGCCCGCCAAACCAATGGCCTGAAGCGCAATACCATGCGCATGCACATAATCTCGCCTCAGGTCGGAGGAGTTGGCTTTACGGTTTTGAACCGCCTGCCAATCAGGCATGTTACGAACCACCTCATCCCAAAATGCAGTCGCTACGACAAGATCATCAGACCTCGGCGTGCCGTTGCGCGGCCTATCGAACAGAAGACCGATGGCCTGGTGTAGGGAACTGAATGTAAAAAGCTTCATTGTGCGATTGGAGAGGCTCGTCATTTCAAGGTCGGTGAACTCACGAAACAGCGCTACCTTCTGCACGACATCTCGTGTCATCTGTGCAAGTTCGTCACGATGGTCATAGAGAAGCCGGATCGACTTAGTCGGCCTGGTGGCATGGACGTTCAAGTCCGCAAACATCTGTTGCGAGCGAGATAATCCGCCGTCGGCAAACAAGACGACCGAGATGGATTCATCACCGATGTCCGGGCGCTCCTTGATAGCCTCCTCAATAGCTGCGCGGCGATGTTGGCCATCATTGATGAGGATGGTGCAGCTCATGCCAATGTGGAGCACCCCTACGTTGCGCATGGCCCCTTTTTCTTGGACGGGCTCAAATTCAATCTCGCCGTCGACCGACGCACAAAGAGAAGAGAGGATGTATTCCTGAGGGTTATCAGCGATGTACCGGGCAATCTGCGGGACCCGGGCCCGGTTAAGGACTCGCTGGGCTCGAAGCTCTGGTGGGACCCCCTCGTCGTCGAATCTGAACAACCTAGGGACGAGCTTGAGCGGGCATAGGAGTACGAAAAAAGCCTTGCCGGCCTGTATTCCCCGCATCGCAGTGAAAGAGTAGCGATTGGCTTCCATGGTGTAGATCGCCGCCTTGGACGTTTCTTGGAGTCGTTTGGAAGTTTACTGGAAGTTAGAATACTTGTTTTGTGACTCCGGGTCACTCCCCTGCGCGTAAATGGGCCACCCGTGGAGTTGAGAGAGGGGGGGGGCGGCTTTTAGAAGCGGCGGTGTAGGTAGTGGACCTGCGCGCCTGGGGGGGGGCAATAAGAAGAGCACGAATGAACTCAGGTAACCTATTTATGAAGACTTCTCGGATCATGCCTCGAACATTGCGGGGATGGGGCTGGGAAGCGGGTAGGCAATTGGCGGACCTAAGGGCAAATCATGACAATTACTGAGGCAATCAAGCGGGTTTTAGAGCACAAGTCGCCACTTACGCCGGCCGAAATTCATCGGGCGATCGTTGAGGAATCACTGTTTGAGTTCAAATCCGCGGCCGCAGCAAGCATCGTGCGCGCCCAACTTCGGCGACATTGTGAGGGGGTGAGTGCGGCCAATGCCTCGACGAAGAGAGAGTTCCGGCTCGTAGGCGATAATCGGTATGAGCTTGTGCCAAATAAGTAGGCGGCTCAGAGCAATTGGCTGCCTTGGCCGACGGGCGCGTGATTTCCGTTTGTCGACAAAGCGTATGTGCCGCCATCGATGGCAACACCGGGCCTCACGTGGCGCACAGGCGATCATTGAGGTCGAAGTGGAGAGAGTTGTTTGGCGCCTAGCGCCTATTCTCGGTCGAAAAGCTGTTTGACATCCACACCTAGTACTGCGCTCAGCTTGTATAGGACCAGTAAGGATGGATTGCCAATCGCGCGCTCGATCTGGCTGACATATGTCCGGTCGACATCGGCGCGAAGCGCCAATTCTTCTTGCGACAGCCGCTCCTCATCCCTAAGCGCACGGATGTTTTGCGCCAGATTTTTTCGGACGTGGTCGAAGCTCCGTGCCATGGTGGCACGGTGCCGCTTGCGAGATCGTCAATCCACGGAATATATTCTACAAAAGGCGCGCCGCCAAGGGCGCCTCCGTTTGGAGCGTAGGCTGTGGAGGCCCAATGAATTGCCCGCATTGTCACGGCGAAAACGTGCAGCGCCTGGCAGTGATCCATGCTGCAGGCACCATTCGGCTTGGAGCTTCCCATCACGTGCAAGATGGTTTTGGGCCAGGCGCCACTATAGAAACGTCCGGCTATCGGCAGTCTCTCCTGGCCTCCAGTGCCGCGCCGCCAACAGGAAAGAGCTTGCTTTCACCTCTTCTCCTCGTGGGCGTGGGTGCCATCATCATGTACGACGCGCTGAAGTTGAGGCACACGTTCTTCGGCGTAGATTGGAGCAAGTTCTGGATCAGCTCTTCACTTATCGGTGTGGGCGTAATCCTGGTTGCACTCCGTTGGCGATACAACGTCGTACAAAGTGAACACCACCGCGTCTGGTTGCGATCCTGGCTGTGTCATTCTTGCGGTACAAAATTCGATCCATCGTAATGTCGTTCGCCATTGCTCGATCGACAAAGCGTATCTTCCATTCGGGCGTCGAAAACGTCGCACTCTAAATCGTACCGGCCATTGCTGCGCCACGCAGTGCCATGGCGTCGATAAGCGCGTGGTGACGTTTGCCACATAGTTCCGGGTGTGCCTGCCACCAGCGCTCGCATGCAGCATGTAACCCATCCAAACGCACCCAAGTTACCTCCGGAGTGGGACCTTGAGGCTCAGAATCCTCTAGCCCGTCGATCACGTATTGGCAAAGGCTCCGGTCATGGCCGAAGTCGTAATGAATTGATGGACTCGGAAGGCGAGCCAAAAACTCTCGCAATTTCCGCGTTAGCGTCGCGTCGTCCATGGCGGCCACCCCGCGCTCCAGCAGTGGATACACCACGGACTGAACCCACGGCACGGGATCACTTGGAAGGGGCTCGCGCTCGGCATAGAAGACATGGAGACCGTCGGCCGATACCAGCGCTATCGATACCAGCACCGATGCAAGAACGTCAGCCCACTCGCAATCTAGATACAAATCCACCGTATTCCCCTTCGGGGCCATGCTGACCGTCCCCGCGCGGTTGCGCTAACCTAGGTTGTAGTAAAGCTCTGCATAGTATTCGCCTGCTCCCAGCGGCATTTCCCCAAAGCTTTTCTTGACGGCCTCGGGGATCCATTGGGTCACCCGCATGACCTCGTCGCTTGTATCAGCGGCAATCAGCGACGACTTGATCGCACGATGGAAGTATCCGTCGATCTTGCTCTTGAGGATTTCTTCCGCGTACTCCTGGCTGCCTGCTACGGCAATGCATATCCGCACACCTTCTCCCGTGGCGTGATAGATCATGTAGCTGATATGCCAGCCGACTTCGAGAAATCCTTGCGGAGAAAATTCATTGGTCATGGATGAGCGTCCTCTGGACACACCAAAGTGTACGCACGACACGCCAACTCTGATGCCGTTGCGCAGGCAGCTGCCCGGTCATTGTTTTGGTTGATTACGCCGTGCATAAAAAGCCGTGACGACAACTTTCTAAGCCACACCAAGAAAATTGTCGTCGTACAAATTTGATATAAGACAATGTATGTATTGGAAATTTTTGTTGACTGTGCGCGCTGGCCTAGCCGAGCATATGCCAATCCCGTCATTCGCGCCGGCTTGATTCGCCATGTACAGATCTCCGTTGGAACTAACCCTCTTGCTTAGCTTTGGTCCCTTTATTCCTGCGGCAAAGGCAGCGGATCTTCTGTCCTATCCATCACTGCAGGCATTTACTTCAGCGAGACGAAGAGGGCGTCTCCCATTCTCCCTGTGTCGCCTCGATGGACGAAAAGGATGGTTCGCGCGAACCAGGGACGTGACGCACTGGATCGAATCAATCGATCGCGATTTGGACAGAGTAGGCGCATAGCCTCTGCCTGGAAGGACGTTGGCGGCCCCCAAGCTGATTACGTTCCGTGCGTCACTTCCAGTGCAACAAGGCGCTTGTGCTTTGAGATTGACGAGATGCGGGTAAGGCCTGAATTTCGCGCGACAGTTCGCCCTATGTGTTGGCAGAGGAGGAATAGAGGAACCAGATATTTGATCTGAAAGGTCCAATTTCGGTGCGATGAGGCCTGGACAAAAAAAGACCCAAGGATGCGCGAACACCCCTGGGTCTATGTTTTGTCTTTGCAGACAAGGTCAGTTTTCGAGCTCTGACCGCGACAGCGTATCACAACCTAATCCCGGCGCAACTCTTGTGCTGCGCGGGTTCGCGCACCCTGTCGATCTGCGGAAAGGCCTCAGTCATAGCCCTCACGAGGGTATTACTGAGGAATTGAAAATGAACGTATTTATCTCGACCCCACGACCGTTAACCGCGTCGAGGGCTTCTACGATAAAAGCTGAGCCCGAACCGACACTTCTTTCAGCGCAGTTGGGATTTCGTCGAATTCCCTTGTCTTATGGCCGGCATCACGGTGGGCATGTCGTCACGTGGCCTGGGGCACCGTCCGTGCGGGTGGAGAGCGCCGAAGAGGCGCGTGTTGTGCGCGAGCTGGTGGCGCGCGCTGAATGTCGCGAGATCGCTTCGCAGCCACTGACGGTTTGGTATGTGTGGCGTGGGCGAGTGCGCCGCTATACGCCGGATCTGGCGGTGACATTTGCTACCGTTCCCTTAGATTTACAAGTTCTGGGGGCGGAAGTGCGTTGCCTAGTTGAGGTGAAGCCGCACCGACGAGGGCAGTTATTAAGTGCCGACTGGGATGCCAAGCGTCACATTATTCGTGCTGCCACCGGACGATCGCTGATTCTTCTTTCCTCCAGGTCAGCTCAGGGGGTGTGCCATGAGCGCTGAGTGGAAGCGAGGAGACTTGGGGTTGTGGCAAGGGACTGCCGTAGAAATTGTGGAGGGCGAATACGCCGGTAACGTGACGCTGCGCTTGGTTGATGACTCAACTAACATGCTTCACCAAGTGCCACAGGCCGAAGTTCGTCGGCCTGTTGATATTCGGGCACTGACACTTCCGCCGATGCAAATTGATGCATCCATTTGGGAGGCTGCATGTTCACGCGCTGACACCGCTCGTCGGCTCATCGCCCTTGGGGAGTCCCTGACCAATGCTATTGTTGAAGAGGCCGCGCAGGGACTAGGTCTGTCAGCGCGTACGCTTCGACGCGACTTGGCGCGGATGAAAGAGGCGGATCATCCGGCAACCCTTATCCCCGCATCAGGAGGTCGACCGAAAGGTCATTCCATCATCACGTCTTCCGTAGAGTCCGTCATCGATAGTGTTTTGGAGGAGGTCTATCTCAAGGAAAATCGGCCGTCACTACACGAGGTGGGCGAGGAAATTCGAGCGTTATGTCGTCAGCAGGGGTTGATGCCCCCGGTCGATCGAACAATCAAGCGACGCGTTGAGCGAAAGGATGCTTTCGATGTTCTAAAGGCGCGAAAAGGTGCCAAGCACGCGAAGTATCAGATTCAGGCTATGCCGGGATCGACCATGTATGAGTCCCTGATGGAGTGTGTCGAAATCGATCACACCTTGGCAGACGTCATCTTGCGTAGCGACGACGAGCAACGCGCAGTGCTTGGCCGGCCTTGGGTGACGCTGGCTATTGATGTGCGGTCTCGTATGGTCGTGGGTGTCCACATCACTTTTGATGCTCCATCGGCAACATCGGTAGCATTGTGCCTGTCGAATGTGTTGCTACCGAAAGAAGCTTTTCTGGCATGGTTAAAGATTGACGCCCCTTGGCCTACTTACGGATGCCCACAGCTCATCTATGTGGACAATGGCAAGGATTTTCATTCGCAGGCTTTGATTCGTGGGTGCCAAGCCATTGGCACCGATCTGCAGTACCGTCCCGTTGGCAGTCCACACTACGGAGGCATCATCGAGCGGTTGATTGGCACGATGATGGGCAAGTGCCGTCTTCTTCCCGGTACTACGCATCGAAACGTGCAAGAACGTGGAGATTACGACGCAGAAGCTCGTTCGGTCATGACATTGAGCGAATTCCGGCGATGGTTTGTCAATGAAATTCTCACGCAATATCACGCCCGTGAGCATAGGGTGCTCAAGGCTCCGCCATTGGTGGAGTGGCGATCATTGTGTGAACAGCACGGAGAGCCGAGAGTTTTAGCGGGGCAGTGGACTGCTTTCGAGGTCTT
>Ga0070689_100000812_pt1 | contig 19264 bp, 6 predicted proteins | sample KBSS23HmetaG_FD_64669 | JGI IMG/M metagenome (GOLD analysis project Ga0070689, IMG submission 64669) | Switchgrass rhizosphere microbial communities from Kellogg Biological Station, Michigan, USA - KBS S2-3H metaG | ecosystem: Host-associated > Plants > Roots > Rhizosphere ...
GCCCACGTTGCCGACGAGGAAGGCGCGTTCATCCAGCCCCAGCATCTGCAGCAGGCGCTGGCGCATTGGGGCGGAGGCGGGGGCGAAGCGGTCCACTGCAATGCCGTTGGGCACCACCCGCGTCGTCGCCTGTGGAAACAGCCCGCGCGACAGGCCATTGCGCTTCGCTGCCTCGCATACCGTGACCACGAGGTCCGTGCGCGACAGCGCGCGACGGTAGAGCCATTCCTTGCGGCCGGTATGCTGGCCTGCGCCCATGCCATGGCGGGTATTGAGGATGCGCAGCACATCCAGGCCGCATGAGGCGAGCACGGCTTGATAGTGGGCCATCGCGTTGTGTGTGTGGAGCACATCGGTGTCGTGGCGGTCGATGGCCCAGCGCGCGCGGGCGAGTGCGCGCAGATCGATGCCGCGTCCCTTATGACAAGCCACCACCGGTATGCCGACGACATCCAGCTCGTGCGCCAGCGAACCGGTCTCGTACAGGCACACGACCTGGCATTGATGGCCTTGCCGCTGTTGCAGCTGCACCAGGTCGAGCACCATGCGTTCCAGGCCGCCGCGGTTGAGATTTTCCACCACGTGCGTGATGTTCATGCCAGCTCCGACAGCGTGACGCGCCGCTTGCCGCTGCGCGTGAGCGGGATCTCGTCGACGAAGCGGTAGTCCAGCGCCACGCTGTCGCCAAGCACTTTGGCGGTTTCGCGCTGGATGTATGCGATGGAGGCGTCGTCGAAGGCGTCGCCACGCACGATGGACAGTTCCAGCCGGTCGAGCTGCCGCTGCACCAGCTGGAAGCGCAGCAGTCCCGGCACGTCCTTGAGCATGTGCGGAAAGAATTCGCCGGGCAGGATGCGGCCATCAGGCGTGCGGATGGCATCGAGCACGCGTCCGTCGATGCGTTCGAGCAAGGGCAGGCCGCGACCGCAGGGACAGTCGTGCGAGCTCGAGGCGGAGGCGAGGTCGCCGTTGACGTAGCGGATGAACGGCATGCCGTAGTTGGAGAGATCGGTGACGGCGACTTCGCCGGGACCGTCCGCGACCGGCTTGCGCTCGGCGCCCAGCAGCTCGACCACCAGGTGATCGGCATTCACGTGCAGGCCGTGGTGATGCCCGCACTCGGAGGCAATCAGCATGAATTCGCGGCAGCCGTAGGTATTGAAGACGGGGCTGCCGAATGCCTGATGGATGATCTCGCGCTGGTGCGGATGCAGCGCCTCGGCGGCACCAATCACGCTGTCCGGGCGATGCACCTTGCGGCCGGTTTCCACCATCCACTTGGCCAGCTGGGCCAGCGGGTTCACGTAGCCCACGATGATGGACGGACGGTATTGGTCGATGGCGTCGGCGTAGGCGGCCAGGTTCGACTCGGTCATCTCGAAGCTGTTGAGCACGCGGCGCGCGAACAGAGCGTTGTAGAGATTGTCCTTGAGCTGGTGCGCACGTCCCGGTGTGCCGACCGTGCCGGCCCACAGATACAGCGTGCGCCGCCCCGGGCGTGCGCCGGCCCAGCCGTAGCCGCGCCACATCACGGCGATGCGGCGATCGTAGCTTTCGCGCGTGTAGCCCAGTTCCAGCGGCTCGCCGGTGGAACCGCCGGTGCGCTTGAACAACAGGCGGCCCTGCCACGACGAGGCCTGCAGGTCGGCGAAGTTCTCGCGGATGTCGGCCTTGGTCAACACGGGCAGCCGCGCGTAGTCGTCCAGGTTGCGGATGTCTTCGGGCTGGATGCCCAGTTCGCGCCAGCGGCGACGGTAATAAGGCACCTCGCGATAGCAGTGCTCGATCAGCGCCTTCAGGCGCTGGAATTGCAGCGCGGCGATGGCCTCGGGCGAATACCACTGGTCGCGCTCGTAGGACGCCAGCCAGGATAGCGTGCTGCGGCGACGAAGGCCGCTCTCGTAAGCAGGATAGAGCACGCGGCGAAAAGCCTGCTCGTACCATCCACTCATGGCGAATACTCCGTCAGGCGCTGCAAGAGCGTGGGTCGAGGTGTGGTCATCCGGTGGTCCTCAACAGGATCGTCACCAGCACGAACAAGCCGGCGATGCTGCCGATCGCCGCGGGAATCCAGCGCCCGCCGCTCTCGCTCATGCTGAAGGCGGGCAGGCCGTCCACGCGCTGGCGTGCGCCCAGATAGAAGCCGGTGACGATCGCCAGCACCACGTAGAGCACGATCATGTAGCTGCGGCTGAGGAAGAACGCGCAGGCAAACATGCCGCACAGCGACAGCAGCAGGGTCAGCGCCAGCGGTCGTTCGGCGCTCCACGCCGCGAAGCGCTCGGGTTCCGCGGCGGCATCCGGCTTCAGGCGCAGCACGGCCGCCGTCATCCAGAAGCTGTAGCCGATCAGCGCAAGCCACAGCACGTAACCCACGAAGCCCGTTTCGGCCAGCACCAGTACGAACGAGTTGTGCGCAGTGAGCTGGTTATAGTCGGTGAAATTGCCAGGACCGACGCCGAACAGCGGATGCGACTTGAACATCTGCAGGCCTTCGTACCAGGCATCCACGCGGCCGCTTGCCGATTCTTCGCCAGCGTCGAGCTCCTGCATGCGCGAGGAGACCAGCTTCATCGCCGCCAGGCCCACCACCCCGAGGATGCCGGCCACCACCATGCCGCGCCGGTACCAGATGTACGCGCCGATGACGACCAGCACGCCCAGCATGGCGCCGCGCGAGTTGGTCAGATACACGCCATAGAGCAGGGTGAGGATGCAGGCCAGCCAGAACAGCCGGCCGATCAAGCCCGCGCGCTTGTACAACAGGCTGGCCATGGGGAACACGGACACGAACAACATGCCGAGATCGTTCGGATCGTTGAAGATGCCCACGTACTGGATGCGTCCGTCCTCGCCAACGGGAATGCCGGTCCAGCCGATGCCGCCATGCCGCTGGTCGATACCGTGCAGGGCGAGCACGGTGGCGCACATCACCATCACCGCCATCAGGGTGAGGATGCGCCGCTGGGTGGTGCACGCGGTGGCGATCATGAAGAACATCAGCACGATGGGGCCGAACTTGCCCATTTCTTCCTTGACACCGCCGAGCCAGCCGTTGGCCACTTCCGACAACATCAGCACGATGAAGAAGGCGGGCAGGATCAGGAACTGCGGTGCGCGCGGCACCCGCGTGCCCGACGCCAGCCACGCGGCGAACGCCAGCACCAGCACCACCGGCAGGATCGGCAGGCCGATCAGCGCGGTGATGTATTCCTGCGGCCTGACGATGGTCAGGACGACGTAGAGGAGGATCAGTGGGAACATGAGGTATCGGTATAAGCGAGATGGGCGGGCGTCGGATAACCGATCAGGCCGGGCAGGGCCAGCAACGCGGCGAACCAGGCCTTGCCGTAATAGCGCTCCACCGCAATGCGATAGAGCGAGTAGCGGTTGCTGGCCGGCTGCAGGTTGGTGCCGCTGATGTAGCTGCAGGCCAGGTCGAAGCCCGCATCGCGGGTCACTTCGATCACTTCCCGGTCGAACGCGCGGTTGCTGCCCACCGGGTAGGACATCAGCAAGGCCATCGGCCCGAGTTCGCGCAGCAGCGCGTTGCGCGAATCGTACACCTCGCGTTCGAGTTCCTCGCGCGGCAGCTTGGACAGCATCCAGTGATTCACGCCATGCGAACCGATTTCCAGGCCGGCGGCGCGCATCTCGCGCAACTGGTCCCAGTTCATCGGGCGGCAGTCGGCTGGGTAGGCGTGATCCGAGGGCATGTTCCATGCCGTTTCCAGGCGGCGGATCATCGCCGCCTGGGTCAGCGCGCTGATCTCCTTCATGTTGCCCAGCACGCGGATGGCCAGCGCGCGGCGCTCGGCGCGCGTGGCCGGCATGGGCTCGTCCATGTTCAATTCGGGCAGTTCCAGCCGATTCGCGTTGGTCAGCAGGATCATGTGCACCAGCCAGTCGTAGGCGTAGGGGCGCCCGCTGTCAATGTGGCCGGTGGAAATGAAGAAGGTTGCCGGTACGCCCAGCTCCTTCAGGATCGGATAGACGATGCGGTAGTTGTCGTCGTAGCCGTCGTCGAAGGTGATCACCACGGCATCCGGCGGCAGCGCTTGTCCCGCATTGATGGCGGCGGCCACGTCGGTGAGGCGCATCGGGCGATAGCGCTCCTTCACCAGCAGCATCTGCTCGCGGAATTCCTCCGGCGAGGTGCTGATCAGCTCCATGTCGAACGGGTAGCGCTCCGGGTCCGGCACGGGCATCACGCGGTGATAAGCCAGGATGCGCAAATCCTTCTGCCACCACGCACGCATTTTCTGCAGCGGGTTCAACAGGCCGGTGTTGTAGCAAAGCTCACCCAGCCGTTCGCGTATGCCGGTGCTCTTCGCTTCGTGCGATGTCGGGCTTACCATAGATGTTCACCTCGGCTGCGGGCGTAGGCGATGGACGCCTGCGCGGCATAAAGATTGAGATAGAAAAACGTCACCACCAGCTGCACCGGCAGCCATCGACCCGCCCGCGGACGCAGGCGTTCGAACGGCACCAGTCCGATGCACAACAGCAGCAGTACGAGCAGCGCGCCATAGGCCATGTGGTAGCGGGCGAGATAGGCCGTCGACAGCAGCATGGCCAGCAGCAGCCATGGCGCCAGCAGGCGCAACAGCTTGTGGCTGATGAACTGGAACCACAGCCGGTTGCGCGAAGGCGAAAGCAGCCACGGCGCCACGTCCATCAGCTGCAGGCAGCCCACCATCGCGCGCATGCGGCGCGGTTGCTCGTCCAGCGGGGCCTGTGCGGTTTCGCCCCACACCACCGCGCGCGGTTCGAACACCACGCGGCGTCCGCTGGCGGCGACGTCCATCGGTATCAGCACGTCGTCCAGCAGGGTGTCCGGCGGCAGCGGCTTGAACAATTCGCTGCGTACGGCATACAGCGCGGCACAGGCGCCGATGGTGGAGCCGCAGCGGCTTTCCTGATGCCGGATGAACTTGTCGTAGCGCCAGTACGCGTTCACGCCATGCGCGAAGGTGCTGCCCACGTTCTCCAGCTCCAGGCTGCCGCTGACCGCGCCCACGCGCGGATCGCCGAGATTGCCCACCAGCTCGCGCAGCGCGAGTGGCGAAAGCTTGTGCTGCACGTCGGTCATCAACAGCACTTCGCCGCGTGCGGTGGCGACCGCATCGTTGAGGCATAGCGCCTTGCCCCGCGAGACGGGGAACTCCAGCAACCGCACGCGAGCGTCGTGCGCATGGCGTACCAGGGCGGCGGTGCGATCCGTGCAGCCGTCGCAGGCCACGATGATCTCGATGTATTCGGCCGGATAGTCCAGCGCGCGCAGGTTCTTCAGCTTGGCGCGGATGTGGCGCACGCCGTCGCGCACCACGATGATGATCGATACCGTGGGCAGGATCGGCTGCTTGCGCACCGGCCGATGCATCAACTTGCCCCACAGCCACATGATCAGCGGGTAGCCGACGAAGATGTACAGCAGCAGCCAGAAGCTGGCCCTGCATACCAGGATCGCGAGCGTCGTCATGTCGGTTCCCCCGTCACCGATATGCTCCTGTCAGCGCCTGCCGAACAACTGTCGCAGCCGTCCGCCCAGTGAGGCGGTCTTGTCCGGCTCGGTCAGATCGCCTTCCGGCAAGGCCGTCGCCAGCGAAGCGAGCGGGGTGGTGGCCACGTCGAGGAGGTTGAGCTTCACGCCGGTTTCCTTGCGCACCTGGGTGACCATTTCGATCGCCAGCAGCGAATGGCCGCCGATGTCGAAGAAGTTGTCGCTGGCCCGCACATCGTCCGCACCGACCAGCCGGCACCAGAGCTGGCCGAGATAGCGTTCGCGGGGATCGTCGCTGGCACTCACGCCGGGCTCGGCATCCGTCGTCGCGGCCACCTGAAGTACCGGCGGCGGCAGCGCCTTGCGATCGGTCTTGCCGTTGGGCGTGCGCGGCAGTTCGGCCAATCGCACCAGGTGCTGCGGCTGCATGTAGCTCGGCAGGCGCGCGGCGAGCTGCGCGCGCAGCTTGGGCCACACCTGTTGCTCGTCGTCACTGCAGACGGCGTACAGCACCAGGCGTTCGTCGTTCGGCGCCATTTCGCGCACCACCACCACGCAGTCGAGCACGCTGGGCAGGGTGCGCGCCACGGCTTCGATTTCGCCGGGCTCGATGCGGAAGCCGCGAAGCTTGACCTGGAAATCGATGCGTCCCAGGTGCTCCAGCGTGCCGTCGGCGCGCCAGCGCGCACGGTCGCCGGTGCGGTAGAAGCGCGCACCTGGTGCGAACGGATCGGCCGGGAAACGTTCCGCCGTGAGTTCGTCGCGATGCAGATAGCCCAGCGCCACGCCCTCGCCACCGATGCACAGCTCGCCCGGCACGCCGATGGGGCAGTGCTGGCCGTGCTCGTCCAGGATATGGATGGTGGTGTTGGCAATCGGCGTGCCGATGGAAATGCCGCGCTCGGGATGTTCCACGCGCCAGCAGGTGGACCACACCGTGGTCTCCGTGGGGCCGTACATGTTCCACAGTTCACAACCGCGTGCGAGCAACTGTTCGGCCAGATCCGCCGACAGCGGTTCGCCACCGCAGAGCGCACGGAAACCGTACGGCGGCAGCCAGGACGTCTGCAGCAACAGACGCCAGGTGACCGGCGTGGCCTGCATCGTCGTGGCCACTTGGGTGGTGAGCAATTGCGACAGTGCAAGACCGTCGGTGGCTTCTTCGCGCGTGGCGAGCAGGATTTCCGCCCCGACGCTGAGCGGACCGAACAGCTCGAGCACGGCGATGTCGAACGACAAGGTAGTGACGGCGAGCAGGCGATCGTCCGCCTGCAGCCCCGGACGCTGCGCCATGCTGGCGAGGAAATTCACCACGGCGCGATGCGGAATGGCCACGCCCTTGGGGCGGCCGGTGGAACCGGAGGTATAGATCACATAGGCGACCGACGAGCCATCGAAGGCAGCGTCGCTGGCGAGTCGTGAGGTGGGCAGCGCATCGAGTTCGTCCGCGGACTCGTCCAGCAACAGGCGCGCGGTGCCCTCGCTGTCGATGCGCGTCGTCAACGCCGCTTCCGTCACCAGCACGCCGAGGTTCGCATCCTGGGCCATGTACGAGAGCCGATCGGCCGGGAACTCCGGATCGAGCGGCACGTAGCCGGCGCCGGTCTTGAGCACGCCCAGCATGCTGGCCACCATGTCGATGCCGCGCGTGAGCGCGATACCTACCAGGGTGCCGCGCGCAGCGCCGCGCGCGCGCAGGGCATGGGCGATGCGGTTGGCGCGCTCGTCCAGTTGGCGATAGTTGAGCGTCACATCGCGACAGCGGATGGCCTGACGCTCGGGCGCGCGATCGCACTGCTGCTCGAACAAGCCATGCAGCGACAACGGAGGCACATCCAGCTGGGTCTGGTTCCATTCGGCCAGCAGGGCGTTTTCGCGCGCCGGCAGCAGATCGAGCGTTGCCACGCTGCGGGCCGGGTCGGCCAGGGCCGAGGCGAGCAGGCTTTCGTAGCAGTCGCGGAAGCGTGCGGCCGTCTGCGCATCGAAGATGTCGGTGTTGTAGGTGATGCCGCCCAACAGGCCGTGTTCCTGCTCAAGGAACCACAAGCCGATGTCGTCGGCCGCGCCGCGCTGGAACACCGGCAGATGCTCGTGCGCCAGCTCGCCCCACGACACGATGCGGCGGCGCGCATCCTGGAAGGAGAACATCGCCTGCGAGATCGGCGGACGGCTTTCGTCGCGCGCCACACCCAGCGAGAACACCAGCTGCTCGAACGGGATGTCCGGATGGGCGAACGCATCCAGAACCACCTGTCGCACCTGGCGCAGCACCTCGCGGAACGGCGCCTCGGGATCGACCTGCACGCGCAACGGCAACGCGTTCACGAACAGGCCCATGATGCTTTCGGTTTCGACCCGATCGCGTCCACGCACCGGTGTGCCCACGATCAGGTCGCGTTGTCCGCTCAGGCGGTGCAGCAGCACGTAGTACGCGGCCAGCAACACCATGAACGAGGTGGCCTGCTCGCGTTGCGCCAGGGCATGCACGGCAGCGGCGCGGTCGGCGGGAATGCGCACCCACTCGGTGGCGCCCTCGCCGGACATGCGTGCCGGCCGCGGTCGGTCGGCGGGCAGCTCCAGCGGTTCCAGCGCGCCGCCCAGCGTCTTTACCCAATGGGCGAGCTGCTGCTGCACGTTGTCGCTGGCCATCCAGTCGCGATGCCAGGCGGAGAAGTCGGTGTACTCAACGGCCAGCGGCGGCAGGCCTTCGGCGCTGCCCGCGCAGCGCGATACATACGCCCGCGAAAGATCTTCGTACAGCAAGTCGAACGACCAGCCGTCCCACACGATATGGTGGGCCATGAAATAGAACACGTGATCGTGCTCGTCGATGCGGAACAGGCGCGCGCGATACAGCGGCGGCCGGGTCAGATCGAAGGGCTGGGCAATATCCGCATCCAGCGTCCGGCGGAGGGCCTCCATGCGCGCGTCGGCGGACAGGCTGGACAGATCCTCCAGCGGAAGCTCCGGCAGCAAGCCCGCATGAATGCGTTGCACGCCGCCCAGTTCGCCTGTTTCGATCGACGTGCGCAGCACCGGCTGGCGCAGCACCACGTCGCGCAGCGCCTGGCGGAACGCATCCACGTTCATCGGGCCGCGCAGGCGATGCGCTGACGGCGTGTTGTAGACCACTCGGCCCGGATGCAGCTGCTCCAGATACCAAAGCCGCTGCTGCATCGACGACAACGGCGCCACCGTGCGCTCGGTCAGGCGAGGAATTTCGATGGATGCGGCAGCCGCATGCTCGGGCACGCGCTGGCCGTCGATGGCCTGGGCCAGGCCTTCGATGGTGGGCGCGTCGAACAGGGTGCGGAACGACAGCGCGATGCCGAACTCGCGATTCAGCCGCGCCGTGAGTTGCGCGGCCAGCAGCGAATGGCCGCCGAGTGCGAAGAAGTTGTCGCGCACGTCCAGCTCGGGCAGCGCCAGCACGGTTTCCATCGCCGTCGCTACACGACGCTCGGTGTCGGTTTGCGGAGCGCGGCGATCGCCCCGAGCCTCGACGGCGGGCTGCGCCGGCGCGGGCAGCGACTTGCGGTCGATCTTGCCGTTCGGCAGCAACGGAATGGCGCTCATCGCCACGAAGTGCTGCGGAATCATGTAGTCGGGTAGGCGCTGGCGCAGCGGCGGGCATAGATCCACCGTCGCCAGGTCCACGCCTTCGGCGGGCACCACATAGGCCGCCAGGCGCACGTCGCCAGGGCGGTCCTCGCGCGCCATCACCACGGCACGCGCCACCTGCGGCAAATCCGTCAGCGCGGTTTCGATCTCGCCCAGCTCAATGCGATAGCCGCGAATCTTCACCTGGAAATCGAGCCGGCCCAGATGTTCCAGCTCGCCCTTGGCCAGCCAGCGTCCGCGATCGCCGGTGCGATACAGCTTCGCGTGCGCTTCGCCGCTGAACGGATCGGGCAGGAAACGTTCGGCGTTGAGGTCGGGACGATTGAGGTAGCCCAGCGTGACGCCATCGCCGCCGATATGGATTTCGCCGGGCACGCCCAACGGGCATGGCGCGCCGTGTTCGTCGAGCACGTGCACGGTGGTATTGGCGATCGGCTTGCCGATGGTGATGCCGGCGCGAGGATGCTGCGCCCGCCACAGCGTCGACCACACCGTGGTTTCGGTGGGGCCATAGGCGTTCCACAGTTCGCCGCAACGGGCGAGCAGCGATTCGGCCAGATCCAGCGGCAGCGGTTCGCCGCCGGCAATCGCCTTGAAGCCGCGGGAACCTTCCCAGCCCGATTCCAACAACACGCGCCAGCCGGCGGGCGTGGCCTGCATCATGCTGGCCTTGCTGTGTTCCACCAGCTGACGCAACGCGGTGCCGTCGCGCACGTCGTCGGCGTTCGCCAACACGATGGCTGCGCCCACGCTGAGCGGAAGCATCAGCTCGAGGAAGGCGATGTCGAACGACAAGGTGGTGACCGCGACCAGACGATCATCCTCATGGATGCCCGGTTCGTGTTGCATGCTGCTGATGAAGTTGGAGGTGGCGCGATGCGGCACGCGCACGCCCTTGGGCTTGCCGGTGGAGCCCGAGGTGTAGATCAGATAGGCGATCGATTCGGGCGTGGCGGCACGCTCATCATGCGGCAGACGCGCGGCACTGGCACCGTCGATGAGGGCGGCATCGCGCTGCAACGACAACACCTGCGACGCGGGGAACTCGAAAATGCCCGCCGCTTCGTCGTCCACGATAAGCGCGGCAAGCGCGGCGTCCTTCGCCATGAAGGCGAGGCGCTCGGCGGGAAAGCCCGGGTCCAGCGGCACGTAGCCGGCGCCGGATTTCAGCACGCCGAGCAGTGCGGCGATCATGTCGCTGCTGCGCGCCACGGACAGGCCCACCAGCCGGCCCTGGCCCACGCCACGCTGCCGCAACACACGTGCGATGCGATTGGCGCGGGCTTCAAGCTGCGCATAGCTCAGCGCTGCGTCGCCGGCAATGGCCACGCGTGCCGGTGCGCGGTCTACCTGTTGTTCGAAGTATTGGTGCGCGAGCTGCTGCGCAGGGTAGGCCGTGCGCATCGGCTGCAAAGCCATCAGGGCTGCCTGCGCCGACGGGGACACCAGGCTGAGCGCATTGCCCGCGGCGTCCGGGGTGCTCACGGCCTGGCGCAGCAGCGTGGCATACGCATCCAGCCAGGACTGGATGGTGCCCGGCTCGAACAGGTCGCGGTTGTACTGGCATTCCAGGCGGATGCCGGCCGGCAGCTGCACCGCATTGACGAACAGCTCGAAATTTTCGAATACGCGCGGGTTGCCGGCGAACTCGAACGACAAGCCGGGGAAGCTGACGCTGCGCTCGTCCAGCGCCTGGTCCAGATTGAACAGCACGCTGGCCAGCGGCAGGCGGCCGGGATCGCGCGGCAAGGCCAGGCGAGCCAGCAGGCTGCCCAGCGTGTATTGCGAGTGATCGAAGGCGTCGAGCAGATCGCCGCGCACCTGCTTGAGGCTGTCGGCGAACGGTGCGGACGTGTCGATCATCATGCGCAGGGGCAGCACGTTGACGCAGTGGCCGACCAGATCGTGGTGACCGCCGGCGGCCTGGCCGGCCGACGGGATGCCGATCACCACGTCGTCCTGTCCGGTCAGCCGTTGCAGCAGCAGGCCGAACGAGGCCAGCAGCGTGGCGTACAGGCTGGCGCCGCGCTGCGCGCCCATGCGCTTGACGTCGCCGACCAGCGAGGCGTCCAGCAGCAGGTCTTCGCGCAGCGAATGAAAGCTGCGCTGGCGCGGGCGAGGGTGGTCGGTGGGCAGATCCAGCGAGGGCGTGGCGTTGGCGAAACGCGCCAGCCAATAGGCTTCCGATACCTTGCCTTCGGCACTCTGCGCGTGACCGGCTTCGGCCAGCGCGTATTCCGCGAACGCGTCGGCAGGCGGCAGATCCTGGCCCTGGCCGACCTGCTGTGCATACAACGCGGCCAGGTCGCGCACGATGACGCCGAACGACCAGCCATCGCACACGATGTGATGCGCGGTGAATACCAACAGATGTTCCTGCGAAGAGAGACGCAGCAGTTCGGCGCGCACCAGCGGGCCGGTATCGAGGTTGAACGGTTCGCTCACCACGCGGACCAGCGTGGCATCGATCTCGGCCTGCTGTTCGTCGGGGCCGAGCCAGGAGAGTTCGCGCAACGGGCAGGGCAGATCCTGCTGGGCGGCGATGCACAGCTCGCTGCCATCGTTGGCGAAGGTCGCGCGCAACGCTTCGTGGCGTTCCATCAACTGTTGCAGCGCGGTCTGCAGCGCATCGACGTTGAGTTCGCCATGCAGCCGCAGCGAGACCGACTCGTTGTAGGCGAGCGAGGCTTCCGGCTCCAGCGTGGAAGCCAGCCACACCTCGCGCTGCGGCGCGGTGGACGGTGCCACGCGTTCCAGCATGGCACCAGCGAACGGGTCGTAATCGACCGCAATCGCTTCGGCATCGGGCAGTTGGCCCGGCTCGTTCGGGTTCATGCGTTAACCCTCATGAACTTGCCCGGCGCATCGGGGTTGGGCACGAACCACGCCGGGTTGCCGTGCTGGTCCTTGCCCAGCCGTGCGCCCACCACCGGCGGACGGTTGGCATCGAAAGCCAGCGCTTCCACGTTCCTGTTGCGCGGCAGGAATTCGGCTTCCTGCATCTCCAGCACGGATTCCTTGTACGCCTTGGCAATCGCCTGGAAATCCTGCTCGCTGTGCGCGGTGGTGAAGAAGCAGGGGAAGTTGTCCAGCATGTGGATGCCGCGGCTGCGGATCATGGCGAACAGCAGATCCTGCAGCGGGTGGTCTTCGGTGAAATTGGTCTTCCACACCGAGGCGAAGTGCACCAGCTGGATCGGTGCGCCCACGCTGGCGCAGAACGCGTTGAGTTCGTCCATCAGCAGACTGGTGCGGGCGTTGAGGCGCTCTTGCAGCGCGGCGCCGTTCTGCTTCAGGTGATTGAGCACGGCATGGGCCGCTGCGAGCGCCAACGGGTGGCGCACGAAGGTGCCGGCGAAATAGGTGACGCCCACGGTCGGGATGGAGGCATCGCCGTACTGCCAGCCACCGCCGTCGAGCGCATCCATGTACTGGCGCTTGCCGGCGATCACGCCGATCGGGAAGCCGCCGCCCACCACCTTGCCGTACGAAGCGAGGTCGGCATCGATGCCTAGCACGTGTTGCGCGCCGCGCGGATGCGAGCGGAAGCCGGTGACCACTTCGTCGAAGATCAGCAGCGCGCCTGCATCGGCGGTGATCGCGCGCAGTTCCTTGAGGAACTCGCGCGGCTGGAAATCCGGACGGCGGCTCTGCACCGGTTCCACCAGCACGGCAGCGATGGTCGACGCGCGCTCGCGGATGATCTGCAGCGTTTCGGGGGTGCCGTATTCCAGCACCAGCACGTGTTCCGAGGTATTGCGCAGGATGCCCGGCGCTGCCGGTACCGAGCGCAGCTTCTTGGTGCCGCGCACGATCACCTCGTCGAAGATGCCGTGATAGGAACCGGTGAAGATCACCAGCGTGTCGCGGCCGGTGACGGTGCGCGCGATGCGCACGGTGCCCATCACCGCCTCGGAGCCGGTGTTGCACAACGCGGCGCGGTCGAAGCCGGTGAGCTCGCAGACCTGTTCGGCCACTTCGCCGGCCAGCGGATGCTGCGGGCCGATCTCGTAGCCCGAATCCAGCTGGCGCCGCACGGCATCGAGCACGAAGTCCGGCTGCCAGCCGAACAGGTTCATGCCGAAGCCGTTGAGGATGTCGATGTATTCGTTGCCATCCAGGTCCCACACCTTGGAACCCTTGGAGCGGTTCACCACGACCTGGTAGATCATCTCCTTCAGCAACGGACGGAAGCCGTTCACCACGCGCGGATCGGCCAGGTGCTTGCGATGGCGCTGGGTGTACTCCTTGGAAGCGCGCGTGCGGTCGATATAGCGGCGCATGAAGGCTTCGAGGCGGGCCTGCTGGCGATCGCTCAGCTCGGTCTGGTTCGAATGGATGCGTGCAATGGCACCGAACGCCTTCTTGACGTCGTAGGTGGTGTGGGCGAGCGCGGCTTCTTCGTCCTGCGGCTGCGGCTGGCTCGGCGTCGCCTGTGCAGTGACGGCTGCAGGAGCTGACGGTGCGACAGCGGGTTGCACGGGTGCAGCAGCCACGGCCTGCACGGGTGCAGCAACGGCCGGTGCGGTCATGCCTGCGCCAGCGAGCAGTGCCAGTTGCTGCTGCATGATCTGCATCTGCTGTTGGATCAGGTCCTGCACCACGTTGCCGCTGGCGGCCATCGGCATGACCGGCGCGACGATGGCGGCGGGAGCCACGGTCGCGCCGGTAGCCGCGGGAAGGACGGGGGCGGCCGGAGCGGAGGCATCCGGCGGCAGCATCTGGTCGATATGCATGGCGAGGCGCTCGAAGGAGGAAAACGACTCCATCAGTTCGCGGAACGTGATCTTCAGCGCGAAGGTCTTCTGCAGCTGCAGCGCAACCTGGGTGAGCGAGAGCGAATCCAGGCCCAGCTCGACGAAACCGGCGCCGGGATCGACGTCCTGCAGTTCCGCGCCCGAAACGTCCTCGAACAGCTCGGTGAGCTGGGAAAGCAGGCGGGTTTGACGGGCGGAACCGGCATTGGCGCCGGCAGCGTTGACATCCATGGTGTGCTCCACAACGGGTGCAGGCGAAGAGGTGAACAACGGAACGACGTTGTCAGGGGTGAGGGTGGGCGCGATGGCAGCCGGTGCGGCAGCCTCGACCCAATAGCGTTTGCGTTCGAACGGGTAGGTCGGCAGCTGCACGCGGCGACGATTGGCGCGGCGATCCAGCGCGCACACGGCCACCGGCGCACCGGCGCACCACAGCTCGCCCATCGCGGCAATCCACGCGGCGCGTTCCAGCAGCTCGCCGTCGGCGACGCTGGACACCATCCGATGCTTTCGGCTTGGCGCGTGCTGGCGGGCCAGCGTGGTCAACGCGTTGCGCGGGCCCACTTCGAGGAAGACGCGCGGTTGCTCGCCCAGCTGGCTCAGCAAGGCGGGCGAGAAACGCACGGTGCCGCGCAGGTGGCTCGTCCAGTAGTCGGGCGAAGTGGCTTCGGCCACGCTGAGCGGCTCACCGGTGAGCGTGGAAATGATCGCGATGCTCGGTGCCGACAGCGTCACGCGCAGCACCTCGGCGCGGAACGGTTCGAGCACCGGATCCATCATGGCGGAGTGGAACGCGTGCGAGGTCTGCAGCACGCGGCAGGCCACGCCCTCGGCTTCCAGTTGCAGGCGGAACGCTTCGATATGCGCGGATTCGCCGCTGACCACGCTCGCATTCGGGCTGTTCTCCGCCGCGAGCTGCAAGCCGGCTGGCAGGCGAGCACGCACGGCATCGGCCGCCAGTCGCACCGACAGCATGGAACCCGATGGCATGGACTGCATCAGGCGGCCGCGGCGGGCAATCAGCCGCGCACCGTCATCGAGGCTCATCACGCCGGCAACCACCGCGGCGACAAATTCGCCCACGCTATGGCCGATCATCGCCGCCGGTACGATATCCATGGACAGCCACAGCTTGGCCAGCGCGTATTCCATCGCGAAGGTGGCCGGCTGGGTCAGCGAGGTTTCGCGCAGGGCGGCGGCATCGCTGTCGAACATGCGTTCGCGCAGATCGAAGCCCAGTTCGCCGCGCAGCGCTTCGGCGCAATCGTCGAGCGCGGCGCGGAAGGCCGGCTCGCTTTCGTACAAAGCCTTGCCCATGCCGGGGTATTGCGAGCCCTGACCCGGGAACAGGAACACTACTTCCGGCCCTGGCTTGATCGACTCGCGCACGTTGGAGGCGGAGAAATCGCGCAAACGGGCCACCGCTTCGTCGGTGCTCGCTGCGACCACGCAGGCGCGATGGTTGAACGCCTTGCGTCCGTGCAACAGCGTGCTGCCGACGTCGCCCAGGTTGGCGCCGGGATTCGCCGCCAGATGATCGGCGAGCCGTGCCGCGGAGATCGCGACGGCTGCCGGTGTGCGAGCGGAAAGGAACAACAGCTGCGGGCCTTCGGGGGCATCGGAAGCCGGCATGGCCGGTGCCTGTTCGAGGATCGCATGCGCATTGGTGCCGCCCACGCCGAACGAACTCACGCCGGCACGCAGCGGCTGCTCGCCTTGCGGCCACGGACGCAACGTGTCGTTGACGACGAAGGGCGAATGGGCAAAGTCGATCTTCGGATTGGTCGTCTGCACGTGCAGCGACGGCGGCAGCACGCGCTCATGCAGGGACAGTGCGGTCTTGATCACGCCGGTGGCGCCCGCGGCGATCACCGTGTGGCCGATGTTGCTCTTCACCGAACCGATGGCGCAGTAGCCGCAATCGTCGGTGTGCTGGCGATAGGCGGTGGTGAGGCCTTCGATCTCGATGGGGTCGCCCAGCGGCGTGGCGGTGCCGTGGGCTTCCACGTAGGAAATGGAACGCGCGTCGACACCGGCATCGGCCAGTGCCATGGCGATCACGGCCGCCTGGCCTTCGCTGCTGGGCGCGGTGAAGCTGGCCTTGCCGCCGCCGTCGTTGTTGATGCCGATGCCACGAATCAGCGCAAGTACGTTGTCGCCATCGCGTTGCGCATCCGACCAGCGCTTGAGCAGCACCACCGCGGCGCCGTCGCTGAACACCGTGCCCTGCGCGTTGGCATCGAAGGTGCGCGTCTGGCCGTCCGGCGACAGCATCGAGCCTTCCTGCGTGACGTATCCGCTGCGCGGCGGGCAGGTGACCGATACGCCACCCGCGATCGCCATCTCGCATTGCCCGGCGCGCAGCGCGGCCACGGCCTGGCAGATCGCCACCAGCGAGGTGGAGCAGGCCGTGCTCACGTTGACGGCCGGGCCGGTGAGGTTGAGCTTGTGCGCCACGCGCGTGGCGAAGAAATCCTTCTCGTTGGCCAGCGAGACGAGGAACGCACCCAGTTTCTCGATGAGATCGGGGCGATGGGTCAGGTGATGCTGGAAGTAGGTGGCGTGGTACATGCCGCCGAATACGCCCACCGGTGCCTCGTGGCGATCCGGCGTGTAGCCGCCGCGCTCCAGGCATTCCCAGCACAGTTCCAGGAAGATGCGCTGCTGCGGGTCCATCAGCTCCGCTTCGCGCGGTGAGATGCCGAAGAAGGCCGCGTCGAAATCCTCGACGCCATCGATGATGCCGCGTGCCGCCACATAGGCCGGATCGCTGCGCAACGATGCCGGGATGGATGCGTCCAGTTCGTCGGCACTGAAGTGGGTGATCGAATCGCGCCCGGCGCAAAGGTTCGCCCAGAACGCTTCCAGGTCGGCGGCGCCGGGGAAGCGGCCCGCTGCCGCGATGATCGCTACCGGCTCGCCCGCGTCGCCCTGACGGCCGCGCGAGAGGCGCGAAGCCAGCGCCGACTTCGCCGCGCGCCCCTCGATCAAGGAGGCCAATGCGGCAGGCGTCGGCTCGGCGAAGAACGCCGGAATGGTGGGCGTACTCGAAATCGCGCCGTGCACGCGCTCCATCAAACGCACGGCGAGCAGCGAATTGCCGCCGAGGTCGAAGAAGTGGTCGACGCGGCCGACCTGATCGATCTCCAGCACCTCGGAGAACAGCGCGCACAGCTGCTGTTCCAGCTGACCGACCGGCGGTACGTAGGTGTCCGCCAGTTCCGGTCGGCCGCGCCCCGGTGCAGGCAAGGCGCGACGATCGAGCTTGCCGTTGCCGGTGACCGGCAGGCTGTCCATGCGCACATAGGCCACCGGCACCATGTACTCGGGCAGCGTCTGCGCCAGTTGGGCGCGCAGGGCGCGAGCCGTCACGGCGGCGTCCTCGGCCACGAAATAGGCGACCAGCCGCTTCTGGCCGGGCTGGTCTTCGCGAGCCAGCACGGCGCTGGCGCGAACACCGGGAAGATCCTGCAGCGCGGCTTCGATCTCGCCGATCTCGATGCGATAGCCGCGGATCTTCACCTGGCCGTCGATGCGGCCGATGAAGTCGATCACGCCTTCCGGCAGCCAGCGTACGAGATCGCCGGTGCGATAGAGACGCTGCTCGCCGCCGGCAAACGGATCGGGCACGAAGCGCGTTGCAGTGAGTTCGTCGCGGCCCATGTAGCCGCGCGCGACGCCTTCGCCGCCGATGTACAGCTCGCCGATCACGCCCGGCGGCACCGGCTCGCCGCGCGCATTGACCACATAGAGCGTGGTATCGGCGATGGGGCGGCCGATCGGAATGGCGCGCAGTGATGCATCCAGCGCAGGCGGAATGCGGAAGGTGGTGGCGAACGTGGTGCATTCGGTGGGGCCGTAGCCGTTGATCAGCGTCGTGTCCGGCAGCGACGTTTGCGCCTTGCGCACATGCGCGACGGACAGCGCTTCGCCACCGGTAAGCAATTGCTCGAGACCGCGCAGATGATTGCCGTCCTCGTCGATGACGGCGTTGAACAGCGCCGCGGTGAGCCAGGCAATGCGCGCATCGTGGTTGCGGATGGTGGCGGCAAGCCCCGCGCCGCTGGGCACGCGCTCGCCATGCACGATGCAGGTGCCGCCGTTGAGCAGTGCACCCCAGATCTCGAAGGTGGCGGCATCGAACCCCAGCGGTGCGGCGTGCAGCACGCGCGGGCTGTCGCCGAACTGCACGTAGCGTACGTTGCGAACCAGCCGGATGATGGAGCGGTGACGAATCTCCACGCCCTTGGGCGTGCCGGTCGAACCGGAGGTGTACATCACGTAGGCCAGCGCATCGCCGTCGACCACGGGAAGGTCCGCCGTGCCCGCCGTGCTCATCAGTGATTCGATGCCCAGTACGGGAGCGGCCACGTCCGCAGGCGCCGCCATGCCCTCGCCGACGATGATGGCCGCAGCCCGTGCATCGTTCAGTACGAACGCCAGGCGTTCTGCGGGGTTGGTACGGTCGAGCGGCAGATAAGCGGCGCCGGCCTTGAGAATGCCGAGGATGGCGATCAGTGCCTCGGGCGAGCGATCCAGCAGCAGGCCGACGGTGGCACCCGGCGTCACGCCGGCGCGCAGCAGCCCGGCCGCGACGGCATCGCTGCGTTCACCGAGTTCGGCATAGCTGAACTTGCCGAGCGGGCCATCCAGCGCGATCGCTCCGGCATGCGTTGCCGCGACCTGGGCGAACAGGCCATGCACCGTGTCGCCCAACTGGCGCGGCATGCGCGTATCGTTCCAGGTTTGCAGCAGGCGTTCGCGCGTTTCCTCATCCAGCACGCTGATCGATTCCAGCGCGTCGTGGTGCGCCAGAGAGTACAGCACGTGCGACAACCCGTGCGCGAGCGTGAGCAGCATCGACTCGTCGAACACGGCCGTGTCGTAGTCGAGTTCGAGATGCGAACCCGTGGGCGAGAGTGACCAGCGCAACGGCAACGCGGCCCCAGCGTCATCGGCCCAGGTGCCGATGGCGCTGGGCGCGTCGTCCTGCGCCGCGGCCGGAGTCACATGCATGAGCAGCCATGCATCGACCGCGCCTTCCATGGGCACTTTGTGGAAGATGTTGCCCGACGCGGTGGCGAGCACGATTTCCGCCTGGCCGGTGAAACGCGACTCCAGCAGGGCCAGGGCCGCGCGACGCAACAGCGTGGAGCTGATACCCAGGCGGGCCGCGCGTGCCTCGATGGCGTGCACGACGCCGGCATCGATGGCCATCTGCAGCCGCTGCATCGAGCCCGTCACCGGCGCCGGCGTCTGCCGGACCAGCACGTCGAGCAACGACAACTCCGTGCCGGTCGATGCTGTTTGCGCGATGTTGTGCTGAGTCATGGGTATTCACCTGCACGCGCGTGCTGGGCGCGCGATCAGTCAACCGGCGATG
>Ga0070689_100000813_pt1 | contig 19257 bp, 13 predicted proteins | sample KBSS23HmetaG_FD_64669 | JGI IMG/M metagenome (GOLD analysis project Ga0070689, IMG submission 64669) | Switchgrass rhizosphere microbial communities from Kellogg Biological Station, Michigan, USA - KBS S2-3H metaG | ecosystem: Host-associated > Plants > Roots > Rhizosphere ...
GACTACTTCAAGCTCAACCTGCTGAAGTTCCTGGTCAAGGGCTACCGGCACGCGTCGGTCTACAAGGGCAAGACGTTCCTTACGTTCTTGCGGCGCTGGATCCCGCAGGCGCGGTTCGCCGACCTGCCGCGGCCGTTCTTCTGCAACGCGTTGTCGCTGACGACCGGCATGTCGCGCTTCTTCGGCCTGCCGGGCGCCGACACGGTGCCGGTCGCCGACGCGGTCTACGCCAGCGCCTGCCTGCCCGCGGTGTTCGAGCCGCTGCAGATCGAAAAGGACTGGTACGTCGACGGCGGCATGACCGAGACGCTGGCGCTGCGGCTCGCGAAGGCGCGGCAGCCGGACCTCGTGATCGCCGTCGACCTGTCGCACCGCGATCTGCACGCCGAGACCCCGTACCGCGCGAGCCTGCCGCACATCCTGTTCCAGACCTACGAGATCATGGGGTTGGCGCTGAACGAGCACAACCTGCACCGCTACGTCGACGACCGCACGGTGCTGATCAAGCCGAAGGTCTCGCACATCGGCCTGCTCGACATGCCCGACGTCACCGAGATCGTGCGGCTCGGCGAGCGCGAGGCGCTCGAGGTGCTGACGACGCATCCGCTGACACGCTACGCGTGCGACCCCGTCGTCGTCGCCGAGGAGGACCGCAACGTGTCGTCGCCGCGCGACCACGTGCACCTCGACGTCGACATGAACGCGTGCATCCACTGCGGCATCTGCGCGGCGACCTGCGTCACGCAGGGCTACGCCGCGGTGCCGATCGGCGACGTCGTGCGCAAGCTGCACAACTACGAGTGCACGCGCGACGGCGCCTGCGAGCGCAACTGCCCGACCGGCGCGATCCGTCTCGGCAACCTCTGATCGCGGTCTGGCGGCGCAGTGCACCGAAGCTAGGCTGCCGCCAATGCTGCAGACGATCACCGTCCACACGCGCGGCCGCGGCCTGCACGAGCTCACGCAGGAGGTGCGGCTGCTGGCGCGCCAGAGTGCGCTGCGGCAGGGCCTGTGCACCGTGTTCGTGCAGCACACCAGCTGCAGCCTGCTGATCCAGGAGAACGCCGACCCCTCGGCGCGGCGCGATCTCGAGCGCTGGCTCGACCGCGCGGTGCCCGACGGCGAACCGTTCTACGCGCACACTGCCGAGGGCCCCGACGACATGCCGTCGCACGTCAGGGCGATGCTGCTGCCGACGTCGGTCGCGGTGCCGGTCGAGGACGCCGAGCTGCGGCTCGGGCGCTGGCAGGGCATCTACCTGTTCGAACACCGGCAGCGCGGCAGCGCGCGCACGTGCAGCGTGCACATCGCCTGACCTGCTGCTCGCCGCTGGACGGCGGCGTCACATCCGGAAGTGCTTGCTGAGCCGGAGGCCCTGGCCCTGGTAGTGCGAGCTGAGGCGGCGGTCGCCGTAGACGATCTCGGGGTCCTCGAGCGTGCGGAAGAACGACAGCTTGAAGAACACCTGGCCGTCCTCGAGCAGGAACGGCACGTCGTGCGGGCGCACTTCGAGCACGGCGCGCGTGCCCTGGTCGCCGCCGAAGCCGTTGTCGAAGAAGCCGGCGTAGTTCGTGCGCAGCTCGCCGATGCCGACGTCGTAGGCGGCCATCTCGGCGGCGAGGTGACGCGGCACGCGGATGCGCTCCTTGCTGGCGAAGATGTAGAACTCCTCGGGCTCGACGATCAGCCGGCCGTCGGGTGCTTCCTCGATCGGCTCGAAGTACTGGGCCGCGTCGTGCTGGCCCTCGAGCGCGGTGTCGACGATGCCCGCGTAGCGGCGCGCCAGGTACGCGATCGGACCCTGCAGGTCGCGGTCCTTCCGCATCGCGACGCCCATGCACAGACCGCGGTCGAAGCGCACGCGCTCGATCGGCACCGCGCGGCCGCGGTCGTCGAACAGCAGCGGCGAGCGCGCATACTCGGCGCGCAGCTCCTGGTCGTCGAGCTCGGCGTCGCCGTCGCTGAAGCGGATCTGGCACAGCGACAGGCCCGTGCGCACGCGCACCGGGAAGCTGCGCGGCACGATCTCGAGGAACAGCGGGCCGGTGTAGCCGGGCGGCACCGTCTCGAACCGGCCGCAGCGGTCGGCCAGCAGGCGCGTGAACAGGTCGAGCCGGCCGGTCGACGACTTCGGGTTGGCGCGGATCCCGTACGGCAGCGGCTGCTCGAGCCGTTCCAGCAGCGGCACGATGTAGCAGTGACCCTTCTCGAGCACCGCGCCGTCGGTGAGGTCGAACGTGTAGAGCGTCATCTCCTCGAGGCGGTCGGCGACGCGCACGTGTTCGGGCAGGAAGCCGGACCGCACGCGGTAGCCGCGCGTCGCGAGCCGCAGGTCGAGCGAACTCGGCTGCACCTGGGTCGGCGCGATCGCGGGCGTGCTGACGAGGGCGCCCGCTTCGATCAGCGCGCGGATCTGCTGGTAGACGAGGATGCCGGCCATGGGTTGGCCGGCAAGGCTAGGAGGCTGCGCCACGGGATGCCATGCCGCAGCGCGCCGGCGCGTGGCTCAGCGTTTCAGGAACACCTTCGCCTGGTGGTACGAGTAGTGGAGCGGGGCACCGGCCCGGTAGCAGTCGACGCGCAGCAGGTAGCTGCCCTGCGGGAACGCGCCGGACGGCACGTTCCAGGCGATCGTGTCGTCGCCGGCGCCGGCGTCGGCGACGAGGTGCGCAGTGCCGGTCGGACGTTCGCCGGGCACGGCCGGCGCGCCGTCCTGCACGTAGTGCCAGGTCACGCCACCGTCGGCCGACCAGGTGAGCACGTACTGCAGCTCGCTCTCGGCCTCGCTGTAGCTGCCCGACGCCGTGTAGGGCTGCCCGTCCCAGCGCGTCCAGCCGACGTGCAGCACGATGTCGATCGTCTCGGGGTCGACGAGCTCGGTGACGTCGGTCGGCGCCTTGATCTCGACGCGCGGCAGCTGCTTGATGCGCAGCGAGTTGGTCGTGCTGCCGGCCTCGAAGAACGAGTGCAGCAGCGACAGTACGGCGTACTTCGCGAGGAACGTCGCGCCCTCGAGCGTGCCGTCGAAGCCGTTGACGACGACGTACCCCGCCGCGGTGTTGCCGGGCTCGACCAGCTTGACCAGGCCGGAGCCGGTGCCGGCGGCGCTCGTGCAGTAGGTCCGGTACAGCGAGCCGGCGTAGCGCTGGCTGCTGTACGGCGTCAGTGCGAACTCAGGGCCGACACCGCCCGAGCTGCCGGTGGCGACGCCGAACGGGCGCGTCACCGGCAGCGTCGCCGGGATGCGGTAGTTGTAGTTGGCCGCCAGCTCGTTGCCGGCCGCAGTCAGCGCGCCGTTGCCGCTCGCACTGGTGTGGTGGAACGTGTTGCCGGCGCCGGTGCCGATGTCGAAGAACGCAGTGCAGCCCTCTTGGCCCGCCAGCTGGTTGGATGCGCCCATCGACACGCCGAAGCCCTGGCGCGCGGACGCACCGAACACGGTGGCGACCGGCGACTGGTAGTAGGTGCCCGCCACCGTGCCCGCCGTCAGGTTGCCGACCGTGCTGCCGGCGTCGGCGCTGGCGAGCCACTGCGCGGCGTAGGCGGCGTCGGGGCACAGTTCGCCGAGCCACGGCATGCTCCACCAGAACGTCGCGGCGGGGCTCGCGTCGCGCACGAACGTCCGCGTCGACGCGATCGTGTCGAGCCAGCCGCTGCCGGTGCCGCCGTGCGGCGTCAGGTCGACCGGGATCGAGTTCGGGTAGCCGCTGGCGGCGTCGGCGCCGACGTCGTTGCCGATGCCGAGGTACGAACACGACCAGCCGTTCACCGAGGTGAAGACGCAGCCGCTCTTGACGATGCCCTTGCGCAGCAGCTCGTACAGGCGCGGCGCGTCGCAGTTCATGCGGCCCAGCCAGCGGTCGAACAGTTTGGTCGGCGTGATCGCGGGGTAGTCGGACTGCGAGTTCTCGGTCGGCGGCGAGACCTTGAGGTCGTCGAAGAACCAGTTCCAGCCGTCCGGGTAGTCGGGATCGCCCGCGAACAGGTCCTTGTACGGGCAGTGGCGTGGGTCGCCCTGGAACTGCGAGCGCTCGGTGACCGGCACGTCGTCCTTGCTGTCGGCCCACCACGTGTAGGTCGTCGACAGGTTCGCCGGCGCGTTGCGCTGCGACGGCGGCCACATCGTGCCGGACGTCGCGGCCGCGCTGCCGGTCCAGATCCGCGTGCGCACGGTCACGACGCGGTCGCCGGTGCTCGCGACCGGGTTGCCGAACGAATCGGCGAAGAACGGCGCCGTGAACGCGGTGCCCGGGATCTGCAGGCGCCAGCGCGCCGTGTTCTTCGGGCCGGGTCCGTTGCTCGCGATGTTCTTGCTGAAGTCGCGCGCGGCCTCGCACGGCGCCGGCACGTAGCTCATGCGGTAGAGCTGCTCGCGCTCGCTGCCGGCGAGGCCGGCGCCGCCGACCGCGGGCGCGACGCACGGCGTGTTGTAGAGCAGGATGCGCGTGAAGCACGGCGCGCCGTCGGCCGGCGCGACGAACTGCGCATCGTAGTACATCTCGTCGGCGACCAGCGTCGGGTCGCCGGCGACCTTGGCATTGCGGAAGCCGTAGGGCGGCAGCAGCGCGGACGGGTAGCTCTTGCTGCCGCCGACCGTGACGCCGCCGGGGAGGTCCTGCAGCACGACGCCGGGCCGCAGGTCGTGCGCGGGCGTCGACGCGTCGGTGAGGTCGAGGTCGAGGACCTCGACCGCGATCGGGTACGGCATGATCTGCGGGCCCGCGTAGCCGTTCTCGTAGGTGTTGTAGGCGTAGACGCGGAACGTCGCGGGCTCGGTCAGCAGGCCGAACGGATCGCGGCGCGTGCGCAGTTGCTCGGGGTGCGTGACGACGCGGACCTCGGGCAGCAGGGCCGGGTCCTTGGCGGCGTCGGAGTAGTTGCGCAGCGCGGGCATCGGCAGCAGCTCGCCGTGCAGGTTCACGATCAGCGCGTTGCGGTACTTCGCCGGGTCGGTGACGAGGTCCTCGAGCAGCAGCCGCAGCGTCGGCTCCTTCGACATGTCGTCGAGCTGCGACGGCGGCGGGGTGCCGGCCGCCAGTGCCTCGGCGATCGCGTGCTCGCGCGCCGTCACCGCCGCGACGCGCGCGTTCCACAGCGCCAGTTCCTCCGGGTAGCGCAGCGCGTGGTTCCAGTAGTCGCAGAGCGCGTACGGGTGCGGGTTGAGGTCGGCGTCGAAGCCGTGCGCATCGACACCGTCGACGTCGATGTGCGCGTGCACGTTGGCGGGCACGTAGTAGTACGGCGACGCGCTGCCGGCCGGCATGCGACCGGGGTAGTAGTAGACGCTGTGGTGCGGCGCCGTGCTGTCGACGGCGTCGTTGAAGTGCGGCCGGTAGGCCGGATCGCGGCCGAACGCGGCCTTGGTGATCCAGTGCGTGCGGATCTCGAGGCCGGGGTTGCGCGTCTCGAGGTCGGTGATCGCCGACTCGACGAACGGCTTGACGCTGTCCATGAACACCCACCAGCCCGGGATGTTCTCGATCGCGATCAGGTAGACGTCGTACACCTGCGTCGTCGGGTACGCGGTGCTGGGGGCGTTGACGACGGCCGACATCTCGGCCAGCAGGTGCTCGGCGCCGTAGTCGCGCTTGAACACCTGCACGGTCGCGTAGCGGACGTTGCGGTTGCGGGTGCCCGGGAACTGCTGCACGCTGATGCGGCGCGACCACTGCCAGCCGCCGGCGAGCCGCGTGTTGCCCGACAGCACGTGGTCGGGCGGCACCAACGCGCCGCGGCTGTTGCAAGCGATCGACAGCGTCGGCCGGCTCGCGCCGCCGTCGTCGAGCGTGTCGAGGTCGCCGCTCTGGCCCGGCAGCGCCTTGTCGACGAAGCCCTGCATCTCGCTCAGGATCGCCTGCGCCTTGCTGCGCGCGAACAGGCGGTCGCGCTCCTCGCCGGTCGCGCGCAGCGTCATCGTGACGTGGTTCAGCAGCACCGCGGAGGTGATCGCCAGCACGAGCATCGCCATCGCGAGCTCGGCGAACGTGAACCCGGTCTGCGCCGAGCGGTGCGGCTGCGTCATGCTTGCGGGGCTGCCCCGTCGTCCCGATACGGGGCACAGCCCGCGCTTGGGATCGACACCGCGGCAACGGGGCTTTAGCCGCCGGCTCCGCGCGCGGGGCCCGTTCTGCGACGCGCCGGTGTTCCGCCGCTCGTCGGTTGGCCGTGGACGGGGGCGTCGCTAGCCTTCTCCGCCCGGTCGCGCGGCAGCCGCTTCGGCTGCCCGCGGCGCGCAACCGCCCACGCGACCGAACGGACAGAGCCATGAACATCCACGAGTTCCAGGCCAAGGAGGTCTTGGCCCGCTTCCAGGTGCCGGTGCCCAAGGGCATCCCGGTCGACACCCCGGCGCAGGCGCGCCAGGCCTTCCTCGATCTCGGCGGCGGGCTCGCGGTCGTCAAGGCGCAGATCCACGCCGGCGGCCGCGGCAAGGCCGGCGGCGTCAAGCTGGTGCGCTCGGCCGACGAGGCCGAGCAGGTCGCCCGCAACCTGCTCGGCAAGGCGCTGGTCACGCCGCAGACCGGCCCCGAGGGCCGCGTCGTCAAGAAGCTCTACGTGACGCAGGGCGCCGACATCGGTCGCGAGATGTACCTCGCGGTCGCGATGGACCGCGCCGCGCGCGCGCCGGTCGTGATCGCGGCGGCCGAGGGCGGCGTCGAGATCGAGCAGCTCGCGCACGACCGGCCCGACGCGCTGCTGCGCGTGCCGGTGCACCCGGTCAAGGGCATCCTGCCGTTCCAGGTGCGCCGCATCTGCTTCCACCTCGGCCTGCGCGGCGAGCAGCAGAAGGGCGGTGCCGTGGTCGTGCAGGGCCTGCTCGCGGCGTTCGCGGCGACCGACGCGTCGCTGGCCGAGATCAACCCGCTGATCACGACCAAGACCGGCCAGGTGCTCGCGCTCGACGCGAAGATGAGCTTCGACGACAACGCGCTGTTCCGGCACAAGGACATCGCGGCCTACCGCGACCTCAACGAGGAGGATCCGAAGGAGATCGAGGCGAAGAAGTTCGACCTCAACTACATCGCGCTGCACGGCAACATCGGCTGCATGGTCAACGGCGCCGGCCTCGCGATGGCGACGATGGACGTGATCCAGCAGAAGGGCGGCATGCCCGCCAACTTCCTCGACGTCGGCGGCGGCGCGAACAAGCAGCAGGTCACCAACGCGTTCAAGATCCTGCTCAGCGACAAGAACGTGAAGGGCATCCTCGTCAACATCTTCGGCGGCATCATGAAGTGCGACACGATCGCGGAAGGCGTGATCGCCGCGGCGCGCGAGGTCAGGCTGTCGGTGCCGCTGGTCGTGCGGCTCGAGGGCACCAACGTCGAGCTGGGCCGCAAGCTGCTGCAGGAGAGCAAGCTCGACCTGCAGACCGCGGTCTCGCTCGACGAGGCGGCGGAGAAGATCGTCAAGGCAGCCGGAGCACACCGATGAGCGTCCTCGTCCACGCCGACACCAAGATCATCGTCCAGGGCATCACCGGCGAGGCCGGCGCCTTCCACACCAAGAACTCGCTCGGCTACGGCACGCGCATGGTCGCCGGCGTCACGCCGGGCAAGGGCGGCCAGCAGACCGAGATGGGCGTGCCGGTGTTCGACACCGTCGCCGACGCCAGGCGCGCGACCGGCGCCACCGCGTCGGTCGTCTACGTGCCGGCGGCGTTCGCGGCCGACGCGATCTGCGAGGCGGTCGACGCCGAGCTCGACCTCGTGGTCGCGATCACCGAGGGCATTCCGGTCGCGGACATGGCGTTCGTGCGCAACTACATGCAGGGCAGCCGCACGCGCCTGATCGGGCCCAACTGCCCCGGCATCATCACGCCAGCGACCAACGACAAGGGCTGCAAGATCGGCATCATGCCGGCCTACATCCACCGGCCCGGCAAGATCGGCGTCGTCTCGCGCAGCGGCACGCTGACCTACGAGGCGGTGTGGCAGGTCACCTCGGTCGGCCTCGGCCAGTCGACGTGCATCGGCATCGGCGGCGATCCGATCAAGGGCCTCGACTTCGTCGACTGCCTGCGCCTGTTCCAGGACGACCCCGACACGGCCGGCATCATCATGATCGGCGAGATCGGCGGTTCGGCCGAGGAGGAGGCCAGCGAGTTCATCAAGCAGTCCGTCCGCAAGCCGGTGGTCGGCTTCATCGCGGGCGCCACCGCGCCGCCGGGCAAGCGCATGGGCCATGCCGGCGCGATCATCAGCGGCGGCAAGGGCACCGCGAAGGACAAGAAGGCCGCGATGCAGAAGGCCGGCGTGCACGTCTGCGACACGCCGTCGGTGCTCGGCGCGACGATGAAGCAGGTGCTCGGCAAGAAGTGACCGTGGCCGGCCTGCGCTACGAATCGCTGTTCCGCCAGCTCACGCCGCTGGTGCTGATCGCCGTCGCCGTCGTGGCGCTCGGGCACCGCTCGCTCCCGGGCGAGACGTTCGTGCTCGGCGCCTGCGTGTTCGCGCTCGCGATCTACGTGCTGCTGCTGTGGGGCGAGGCGATGCGCATGCGCGCGATCACGCTCGGCGTGCTCAAGGAACTGGTGGAGTTCCGCAAGACGCGCGCCGCGGAAGCGCAGGGCCGCCCGCTGCAGCAGAAGCTCGAGGCCGCGCGGCTGCTGCTGCCCGCGCTGGCGTCCGGCGACGCGCAGGTGCGTCAGCTGAGCCGGCGCAACCTCGCGCTGCTCGCCGGCACCGACCTCGGCGACGACGTCGCGGCCTGGCAGCGCTGGATCGCGGCGCAGGAGCCGACCGCCGGCAGTGGGGGCGCGTGAAGGCGACAATCTGTGGTGGTGGCTGGCCAACGCGTCGGCAGCGGCGATAATCGACAGCGAGGTTCACGACGATGTTTGCATTCGGAATGCCCGGCGGTTGGGAGTGGATCGCGATCCTCGCGGTCGTCCTGCTGCTGTTCGGTCATCGGATCCCGGGCATGGCGCGCGCGCTCGGCTCCGGCATCACGGAGTTCAAGCGCGGTCTCAAGGAAGGCAGCGGCGACGGCGGCAACAACAAACTTCCGCCCGGTGGCGACCAGAACGCGCCGAAGACCTGAGGGCGGTTGCCTGGCGGCCGCTTGCGCGGCCGCGCAGTGCGTCATGGTTTCCCGCCGCGCTGACTCCTAGCATGCCGCGCCAGACGGCGTGATGACCGCGCGATGAACCGGCGCACCGGTGGACTCGCGCACCGGCGCCAGACCCGAGCAGAGGAACCGTGACCGAGACCCTACCGCTGCACGATCTGGTCGCACTGGTGCGGCCGCAGCTGGACCGCCTCAACCGCGAACTGGTGCTGGACCTGGCGCCCGAGCAGCGCGACCTGCTGCCGTTGCTAGAGCACGTCGGCGGTTACCGCGGCAAGCAGCTGCGGCCGATGATGGTGTTCCTGTCGGCGCTGGCCGCGCGCGGCGCCTCGCACGGCGGCGTGATCAGCGACGACGTCGTGCAGGTCGCGAAGGTCGTCGAGCTGCTGCACACGGCGACGCTCGTGCACGACGACGTGCTCGACGGCGCCGGCATGCGCCGCCGCATCCAGACCATCAACCGCATGGCCGGCGTCGAGGTCGCGGTGCTGCTCGGCGACTACCTCTACGCCAAGGCGTTCCACATGGCCGTGCAGCTGCCGGACCCGGCCTGCGCGCGCTTCCTCGCCGACACCGTGCGCGTGATCTGCCAGGGCGAGATCACGCAGATCCTGCACCGCTTCGACCTCGCGTTCACGGAGACGCAGTACTTCCAGGTGATCGCCGAGAAGACGGCGAGCCTCTACGCGGCGGGCTGCCGGCTCGGCGGCCACTACGCGGGCGGCACCGAGGGCCGGCTGCGCGCGCTCGAGGAGTTCGGCCTCGAACTCGGCATCGCGTTCCAGATCGTCGACGACTGCCTCGACCTCGAGGGCGACGAGCGCGTCGTCGGCAAGTCGCTCGGCACCGACCTCAGCAAGGGCAAGATCACGCTGCCGCTGCTCTGGCTGCTGCACCGCGACGACGGCGACGGCGCGCGCCTGCAGCAGGTGCTCGGCCTGCCCGAGCAGGAGGCGCTGCGCCGGCTGCGCGCCGAGTTCGCGCTCGAACATGCGATCGCCTACGCGATGGACGAGGCGCGGCGCCGCGTCGCGAAGGCGCAGGCGTCGCTGTCGGCGCTGCCCGACGGCCCCGCGCGCGCGGCGCTCGCGCAGATCGCGACGTTCGTGCTGAGCCGCCGCGCCTGACCGCTCAGCGCGTCCTGCGGCCGTCGAAGAGGTTTCAAGAAGACGCTCGAGGCGGCGTCCATGGTCGGCGCTGGTTCGCCGTGAGCATCGTCGGTCCCGAATCGGGGAGGCCGCGGTCGCGCCGGTCGTTCGGCGCCGTCGGCCGTGCCAAGGGCCGGGCCGGACGCCGAAACCGGGTGGCGCCGTCCCCGGTCCCGGACCCCTGGCCATATACTCGATCGGCTGGCGCTCCCCGCGAACCGTCACTGCCCGCGCGCATCGGACCCGAACCCCCAATGACGAGGCCCTTTCCTCTGCCTTCGAAGGCGGCGTGGCTCGCGCCATTCGCCGCGCAACTCGCATTGCTGTGCCTCCATGGCTGCGGCGGCGAGCCGAAGTTCGGCCCCGAGCACGCGGTCGATGCGAGCAAGCGGCCCACGGTGTTCGGTTCGACGCAGCGCGAGCGCTTCGGCCTGGACGACATGAGCGCTGCGAAGGCCGGCGCTGGCGCGGCCGCCGTCGAACAGTTCGAGGGCGACGCACCCGCGGACTGGCAGCAGATTTCGCCCGCCGAGAAGCGCCAACTGAACTACCGCGTCGGCGGCAGCGCCGATGCCGAGTGCTACCTGACGTCGGGCGACCTGCGCGGCGACCCGCTGTCGATCGCGAATCGCTGGGTCGCCCAGCAGTTTGGCCAAACGCCGCTGACGGCGGCGCAGTTCGCTGCGCTGCCGCGTCACGTGCTGCTCGGTCAGCCCGCGACGTTGGTGACGCTCGAAGGTTCGTTCCAGGGCATGGGTGCCGCCCAGGCGCGCGCCGGCTTCAAGATGCTCGCGCTTGTCGGCGGCGAAGACGATCTGGCGACGCTGAAGCTGGTCGGACCCAAGGCCATCGTCGACGCGCAGCGCGACGCGTTCGTCGCGTTCGCCGCGTCGCTCCATCGCGTCGTGGGCAAGCCGGCCGCGCCGCCGGCGGCCGGCGGCGGCGACGCCGGCTACCAGGCGTTGACGCCGCCCGGCTGGCGGCAGGTGGCGCCGGCGCCGATGCGCACGCTGAACTGGCGCATCGATGCGAGTCCCGACGCCGAGTGTTACCTGACGACAGGCGATTTGCGCGGCGACCCGTTGTCGATCGCGAACCGATGGGTTGCCTCCCAGTTCAGCCAGACGGCGCTGACGGCGGCACAGTTCGCGGCGCTGCCGCGCCACGTGCTGCTCGGGCAGCCTGCGACACTGGTGACGCTCGAGGGCACGTTCCAGGGCATGGGCGGCGCGCCTGCGCGTCCCGACTTCAAGATGCTCGGGCTGGTCGGCGGCGATGGCGCTCTCGCAACGCTCAAACTCATCGGACCCAAGGCGATCGTCGACGCGCAGAGCGCCACGTTCCTGCGCCTGGCGGAGTCGATCCGGCGCGGCGGTCAGTCGCCGGCGCCGCCGGGTCCGACGCCGCCCGCGAACGGCGCGGCGAACCCGCACGCCGGCGACGCGGCGGCACCGTTCGCAGCGACGATCCCGGCGGGCTGGACCGCGGCCGGCGATTCCGGCAGCAAGCTGCTGCGGCACCGCTTCGGCACCGAAGGCGACTGCTACGTCGGCATGCTCGGCAACGACCTGCCCGCGCTGCTCGGCATCTGGTGCGGCGACCTCGGCGCCAAGGCGCCCGACGCCGCGGCGATCGCCGCGCTGCCGAGGGTGCCGATGCTCGGCGGCGAAGCCGTGCTGCTCGACGTCAGCGGCGACTACAAGAGCATGAGCGGCCAGACCATCGCCGGTGCACGCCTGCTGATCGCTGCGCGGCAGATCGATGGCGGCGTCACGTTCGCCAAGTGCATCGGTACCGCCGCCGAGGTCGACGCGCAGCGCGCCGCGTTCCTCGCTTTCGTCGCGTCGCTGAAGAGGACCGGCCAGTGACCGCCACCGCCCAGCCGCCGCGCACCGCGCCGGCGCCGTCGTCGCCCGCACCCGCGCGCCCGATCTGGCTGCGCGTCTTCGACCTGTTCGCGTCGATGAAGCTGACGGTCGTGCTGCTGCTGTTCTTCGGCCTGCTGGTCTGGGCCGGCACGCTCGTGCAGCGCAACGAGGGTCTCTACTCGGTGCAGCGCGACTTCTTCGAGTCGCTGTACGCGATCTGGGACACCGGCGACCAGCTGTGGGGCGGCGTGCACCTGAAGGTGCCGTTGCCGGGCGGCTACCTGCTGATGGTGGTGCTGTTCTGCAACATCATCGTCGGCGGCGTCGTGCGGCTGCGCTGGCGCCTGCGCAACGCCGGCATCCTGGTCGTGCACCTCGGCATCGCGCTGCTGCTCGTCGCCGGCTTCGTCAAGCTGAACTTCTCGTGGTCGGGCCGCGTCACGCTGTGGGAGGGCGACAGCACGGCGTCGATGGTCAGCTTCCACGAGTTCGAACTCGTGCTGGTGCGCGAGGACGGCGGCAAGGTCGTCGAGCGCACGGTCCACGAACGTGACCTGCACGGCGCGCGCAGCGGCACTGTCACGATCGACGATGCGGCGCTGCCGTTCACGGTCGCGATCTCGCACTGGTGCGACAACTGCGAGGTGCGGCAGAAGGGGCCGATGTTCGAGGTCGACGTGCCGGTCGTGAAGGACCCCGACGGCACCGGCGCCTACCTGCAGCGCGAAGACGAACTGCCGCAGCGCGAGGTCAACCGCGCCGGCTGCTACGTGACGGTGACCGAGCGCAACGGCGGCGCCGTGCACGAGGGTCTGCTGTGGGGCCTGACCTACCGCGTCACCGACGGCCGCATGCATCCGTACACGTTCGAGATTGACGGCAAGCGCTGGGGGCTCGACCTGCGCCGCGAGACCATCGACCTGCCGTTCGGCGTGCGGCTCGACCGCTTCCAGAAGACCGACCACCCGGGCACGTCGAATCCGCGCGACTTCAGCAGCTGGGTCACCGTGCGCGACGCGCACGGCGACCTGCCGGTGCACATCTACATGAACCATCCGCTGCGGCGCGACGGCCTCGTGTTCTTCCAGACCAACTGGGGTCCGCAGAAGGGCGAGGGCATGACCGGGCCGCCGTGGTACTCGACGTTCGAGGTCGCCAGCAACCCGTCCGATGACTGGCCGAAGTACGCGTCGTACGTCGTGCTGTTGGGCCTGCTCGGCCACTTCCTGCCCAAGCTCGTGCGCTACCTGATGTCGAGCAGCCGCCGCGCCGCGCTGCCGGAGCTGTCATGAACCGAACGTTCGCCACCGTCTGCGCCGGCCTGCTGCTGCTCGCCGCGGCGCGTTCGCAGGACGACGCGGCGACCGCTGCGCCGGCGAAGTCGCAGCCGCTCGAGCGCTGGCAGCCCGCCGTCGTCGACACGATCGCCACGCTGCCGCTGCGCCACGGTGGGCGCATCAAGCCGCTGTCGGCGTTCGCCGCCGAGACGCTGCTGGTCGTGCACGGCCGGCGCGACATGCAGCTCGACCTCGACGGCGACAAGAAGAACGACGTCACGCTGACGCCGACCGAGTGGCTGCTCGACGTCTTGTTCTTCCCGGATCGCGCGGCCGACTTCCCGCTGTTCCGCATCGAGAACCTCGAGGTGCTCGACGCGATCGGCGTCCCGCACGAGGACGGCCAGAAGTTCAACTTCGAGTACCTGACCTACCGGCAGCTGGTGAAACCAGGGCCGGCTGGCAAGTCGCCGGAAGATGTGCTGGCCGAACTCGCGCAGGCAACCGCCGGCAGGAACGCCGAGAAGCTGACGCCGGTCGAGTCCCACATCGTGCGGACCAACGCCGGCGTCGTCGCGTTCGGCAGCGTGATCAACTGGATGGCGCCGCTGCAGACGCCGTTCGCGATCGAAGGCGAGGCGCTCGGCGCGCTGTTCCAGGGCGCCAAGGAGGTCCGCTTCGCCGAACTGCTGCGCCACGGCCCGGACTTCGCGAACATCGTGCGGCGCGCCGGCGACCAGCAGCGCGACCCCGCGGTGGGCAATGCCGTCGAGATCGCGGCCGTGGTCGCGCAGGTCGCGCACGACCAGGGCGGCTTCGCCATACTGCCGCCCGCCGGCACCGAGGCCGCCGACTGGATCGACCTGCCGGCGCTGACCATGATGGCGATCGGCGGCCGTGCCGCGAAGGAGCAGCTCGACCTGCTCGACCAGCTGCAGGCCGCCTTCGCAGCGCCCGACACCGCCGCGCGCGACCGCGGCCTGGTGGCGTTCCGCGACGCGGTCGTCGCGCGCGCGCAGGCGCGCGGCGAGTACGGCAAGGTCGCGCTCGAGGGCTACTACCTGACCGCGGAGTGGCACTACAAGGCGATGCACTGGTTCGTGCTCGCGCTCCTCGTCGTCTGCGCGAGCTGGATCGTGCCGCGGTCGAAGTGGCTGTGGGCGCTGAGCCTCGCCGCCACGGCGCTGCCACTGTGCTTCCTGGTCGCCGACATCGTGCTGCGCTGCATGGTGCAGGGCCGGCCGCCGATCCTGCGGCTCTACGACACCTTCCTGTTCATCGCTGCCGTGGGCGTGGCGGCGGCGATCGTGACCGAAGCGATCATGCGGCGCCGCGTCGCGATCTCACTGGCGCCGATCTTCGGCGGGTTGCTGATCCTGCTGGCGCGCAAGTTCGAGGAAGGTGCCGGCGAGGACCAGATGGCGCCGCTGCAGGCCGTGCTCGACACCAACTACTACCTCGCGACGCACGTCACCTCGATCAACATGGGCTATGCCGCCGGCATGTTCGCGTCGTTCCTCGGCACGACGTGGCTGCTGCTGAACGCGCTCGGCATCAAGCGCAACGACGTGGCGTTCCACAAGTCGATCGTGCGCGCGACCTACGGCGTCACGGCGTTCGGGCTCACGTTCGCCGTGTTCGGCACGATCTACGGCGGCGTCTGGGCCAACGACAGCTGGGGCCGGTTCTGGGGCTGGGATCCGAAGGAGAACGGCGCGCTGCTGATCTGCATCGCGCAGGTCTCGCTGCTGCACGCGAGGATGTGCGGCTGGGTGCGCGACTTCGGCTTCTGCACGTGGGCCGCGCTGACCGGCGTCGTGGTCGCGTTCTCGTGGTTCCACGTCAACCTGCTCAACATCGGGTTGCACAGCTACGGCTTCAACAGCAGCACGAAGCAGGCCCTCGTCTACTACTACATCGTGCAGCTGGGCCTCGTCGTCCTCGGCGCCGGCGGCGTCGCGATGCGGCGTTCGCGCGCGGCAGCCGACGCGTTGATCGCCGCGGCGTCGGATGCGAGCGGCGGCGCGCCGGCGCGCAGTTGACGCGAGAGTGAGAAACCATCGGTTTCGAACTCTCGGCGCGGCCGCGAAGGCGGCCGCCAGGAACATGAGAGCCTGTATCCTGGATCCTTCACAGGCTCTCGGACTCAGACCGCGGCGCCGGCCGCGCGCAGCGTGTTGCGCAGCAGCATCGCGACGGTGACCGGCCCGACGCCGCCGGGCACCGGCGTCAGGTGGCCCGCGACCGGCGCGACGGTGGCGGTGTCGACGTCGCCGACGATGCGGCCATCCGGCAGCCGGTTGATGCCGACGTCGATGACGACGGCGCCGCGCTTGATCATGTCGCCGCGCACGAGCCCGGGCTTGCCTACCGCGACGACCAGGATGTCGGCGGCCCTGGTGTGCTGCGCCAGGTTGCGCGTGCCGACGTGGCAGACCGTGACGGTCGACAGCCGGTGCAGCAGCAGGATCGCGATCGGCTTGCCGACGATCTCGCTGTGCCCGGCGACGACGGTCTCGGCGCCGCGCACGTCGATGCCGGTCGCGAGGATCAGCGCCTGCGCGGCCGCCGCCGTGCACGGCGGGAACATCGGTTCGCGGTAGAGGATCGCGCCCATGTTCGCCGGATGCATGCCCTCGACGTCCTTGCCGGGATCGATCGCGGTCTGCACGACGCGTGCATCGATGCCGGGGGGCAGCGGCCGCTGCACGATGATGCCGGCGACCTCGGGCCGCGCGTTCAGCGCGGCGATCGCGGCCAGCACGTCGTCGCGCGTCGCGTCGGCCGGCAGGTCGGCGATCTCCATGTCGATGCCGACCTCGGTCGCCGCGCGCTGCTGGTTGCGCACGTAGACCGCCGCCGCCTGGTGGTCGCCGACCTGCAGCGACACCAGCCGCACGTCGCGTTGCAGCGCGCGGCGCGCGACCGCGAGATCGCGGCGCATGCTGGCGGCGAGCGCCTTGCCGTCGATTGGTTGCGCGGACACGAGGCTTGCGGTCGGGGTCGGGTTTCGCCGAAAACGATAGCGGCGGCCGCGCCGCTTCCCAGACCGACATGAGCTACGCCGAGGGACCGAGCTTCGCGTTTCCGGAGTTGACGCCGGCGATCAAGCGCCTGCTGCTCGTCAACGCAGCCGTGTTCCTGCTCAACGCGCTGCTCGGCGGCGAGCTGAGCCAGGGCTCGGCGTGGTTCGCGTTCTCGTGGCCGGGGCTGTGGGAAGGCTACGGCCTCGGCCTGCTGCGGTTCGTCAGCTACCAGTTCACGCACGACTGGAACGGCATCGGGCACATCTTCTGGAACATGGTGTCGCTGTACTTCTTCGGCACCATGGCCGAGCGTTCGCTCGGCTACCGCGGCACCTACGCGCTGTACCTCCTCGGTGGCATCGTCGCCGCGGTCGTGCACCTCGGCGTCGCGGCGCTGCAGGGCGCCACGGACGTGCATCTCGTCGGCGCCAGCGGCGCGTGCTACGCGTTCCTGCTCTATGCCGCGTGCATGGCGCCGCGCGTGCGCGTGATCGTCGTCTTCGTGCCGGTGCCGCTCGGCCTGCTGGCAGGCTTCCTGGTGTTCGCCGGCGTCTACGCGCAGTACATCGAGTTCCGCACCGGCTACCCGGACCACGTCGCGAACAGCGCGCACCTCGGCGGCGCCTTGTTCGGGTTCCTCGCCTACCGGCTCGGCTGGTTCCGCGACTACACGCCGTACGTCTACCAGTCGTCGCTGCTGGGGGGGCTGCGGCAGCGCCTGCGCGGCTGGCTGCACCGCCGCCGCGCGCACCATGCCGCGGCCGAGCAGCAGGAACTCGACCGCATCCTGCAGAAGATCCAGCAGCAGGGCATGCCGTCGCTGTCGAGCGGCGAACGCCGCATGCTGGCGCGCGCCAGCGAGCGCGCCAAGCGGAAGTAGCCGCGGGCAGTTCGCCGCACCGGCACGCGGGAGCGGAGTGCCGGCGTGTGCGCCGTGCGGCAGCGCGCTAGGATCGGCAGGCACCGGGCCCCCCGGCCCCGACCCCCGATGCTGCGCACGACCTTCGTCACCGTCCTCGCCATCGCCCTCGCCGCCAACGCGCCGCGCGCGCAGGGTTCGCCCGAGACCGGCAAGTTCGCGTCCGAGTTCTCGAAGATGTTCGAGAGCAAGGACGAGAAGGGCCTCGACAAGCTGCTGCGGTTCAACAACGACATGCCCGCGGCCGCGATCACCTACTTCATGGAACTGCGCGTCGAGATGCTGTCGGGCAAGGCCGAGCTCGGCGCGAAGACCGACATGATCAAGGCGTCGTTCGCGCGCGTGTTCGAGAAGACGCCGGTGCTCGACAAGATGGAGCGCTGGGTCGAGTCGCAGGACCAGCGCAGCTTCCAGACGTTCCGCAAGGTGCAGATGGCGATCGACCGCGTCTGGCGCAACTACACCGACCTGGTCGAGAAGAAGGAAGGCAAGCAGTCGTTCGTGCAGGTGGCCGACACGCTGCGCGAGTGCGCCAAGCAGATGGAGGCGACCGGCAACATGGTCGAGGCCGCCGAGACCTGGAAGCTGCTCGCGTACTGCCAGTACAACACGCCCGACAAGACGGTCGAGGACCGGCGCGACTACGTGTTCACGCTCGAGCAGTACGTCTCGCTGCGGACGGCGTGGGGGTGGACGCAGGATCCGTACTTCGCGATCAACCAGAACAGCCTGAAGGGCGCCAAGCAGGCGCTCGAGGCGAAGGTCGAGGACGCCAACAAGCGCAAGGCCGAGGGCTACGCCAAGGACGCCAAGGGCATCGACGCGCTGGTGATGCCGGGCGTCGCCGAGGTCTCGTCGGAGCTCACGTTCGAGATGCTCGAGGCCTGGGACCAGGAACTCGACTGGTTCCAGCGCGGCGGCCCGGTGCCGCAGCTGTGGTGGAGCGTGTCGTTCGGCAAGGACAAGAAGGACGTCGAGTTCAGTGGCTACCACCGCACCAAGCTCTCGATGGTGCGCGTGGGCACCACCAAGTTCGGCGTGTCGCTGACGCCGAGCGACGACAAGAAGACGCAGGAAGTCGACGCCGGCGGCAAGGCCAAGGCCTCGAAGTTCTTCCTCGACCCCGACCACCGCTTCCCGTACGCGATGTTCTTCTGGCTCGGCACCGACCGCGAACACCTCGGCGAGGCCGAGGTCAACCTGTCGCCGTCCGACGTCAACACCAACGTCTACTACCGCAGCGCGTCGAGCTGGACGACTTCCGTCGCCGGCGAGGCGCTGACGCTCTACGACGACAACGCGAACGGCTGGCCGATGGATGGCGATCCGTTCGAACTGCCGTTCCCGCTCGCGACGATCGGCTACCCGGTGAAGGACGCCGCGGGCAAGGACGAGCCGCGCGCCGTCACGCCGATGCTCGATTCGATGCGCGTCGGCAAGGGGCCGCGGCAGCCGTTCTCGGAGTTCGTGCAGATCGGCGGGGGCTGGCACTACATCCACCGCAGCGGCGAGAAGCTCGGCATGAAGCCGCTGAACCCCGACTACCTGAAGCTCGGCAAGGTCAAGCTGGTCTGGAACGGGCCGAAGCCGACGGCGCCCGTGCAGCTCTGCATCCAGGGCAGCGGCGACCTGAAGACCGCGTGCTTCGACGTCGCGTCGGGCAAGGAAGTCGAGGTGCCCGGCGGCGAGTACTCGGTGATCTTCGGACGCATCGTGCAGGGCAAGGGCGCGCGCCTGCAGCTCGGCACGATCTACCGCGGCGACAGCAAGCCGTTCCTGGTCGAGGCCGGCAAGACCTTCGAGCTCAAGATGGGCGCGTCGTTCAAGCTCGACTTCGACCGCGGCGGCACCGGCGCCGACCTCGAGATCGACGCGACGCACATCCGGCTGCAGGAGAGCTCGGGCTGCGTGATCGCCGAACTGCACGGCCTCGCGCTGTTCCCCGAACTG
>Ga0070689_100000815_pt1 | contig 19249 bp, 11 predicted proteins | sample KBSS23HmetaG_FD_64669 | JGI IMG/M metagenome (GOLD analysis project Ga0070689, IMG submission 64669) | Switchgrass rhizosphere microbial communities from Kellogg Biological Station, Michigan, USA - KBS S2-3H metaG | ecosystem: Host-associated > Plants > Roots > Rhizosphere ...
GCGCGGTCTAGCCGGTCAGCTCGCCCGCATTGCGCTCGGCGCCCACCGAGCGGGCATCGAGCCACTGCACCCGGCCCTGATAGAGCTCGCGATCGACCTCGGCCATCGCGTCGTAGCGCCGCCGGTGGCAGGTGAGCAGCACGATCTGATGCGTGGTGGCGAGCTCGATCAGCAAGCGCATCCCGCTCCGTGCGCGCTCGTCGTCGCTGGTGACGAAGACATCGTCGAGCAGGAAGGGCAGCGGCGTCTGCCCGCGTGACAGGAACTCGCTGACCGCGAGCCGCACCGCGAGGTAGAGCTGATCGCGGGCCCCGGCCGAGAGCTGCTGATCGGCCTTGCCGCGCGCCAGCATCTGGCCGCCGAGCAGCCGCACCGAGAAGTCCAGGTCGTCGCCGAATCGAATCTGGTCGATGGTGGCACCGACCATCTGCAGCAGCTCGCCGACCCGGCGGTTGAGGAAGTCGGCCCAGCGCTGGTGGGTCTCGGCGGCGACCTCTCGAATCGTGGTGATCGCCAGCTCGACGGATTCCTTGAAGCGTCGCGCCCGGATCTGCGCGCGCTGGATGCGCTCGAGCTGAGCCCGGCGCTCGGGACGCTCGGCGTGCACGCGGCGCGACACCTCTTCGACGCGCACTCGCAGATCGGCGCGCTTGCGCTGCGCTTCCTCCTGCCGCTCGAGCAGCCGGCGGCGCTCCTCGTCGATCGCGCGCTGATTGCGCGGGGATCGCGCGGCCGACGTCCCGCCTTCGGCGAGCGCGACCTGGCTCTCGAGCTCCGCGCGGCGCGCCTCGGAGAGCCGGCGCCGCTCCGCGCTCGGAATCAGCTCGCGAGTCAGGAGCGCAAGCCGCTGCCGCAGCTGCTCCTTGTCGGCGAGCTCGCGGAGGTGCTCGGACCAGGGCCGCGAAGGATCGTAGGTGAGCCCCGCCGACTGGAGGATTCGCAGCGCCCGCTCGCGCAGTCCGGACGCGGCGGCCTCGTCGACCTGCTTCTGCTGATCGATCCATCCCCAGTTGCGGTCGAGCGCCGCGAGCTTCTGGCGCACCGCCTCCAGCTGGCGCAGGAGTCCCGCCACCTTGTCGAGGCTCTCCGGATCGGGCGTCGAGACGCCGAAGCGGGCGAGCAGCTCACGCGCCTCCTCGGTGACCTGACGGCGGCGCGCATCGAGCGCGGCGAGCCGCGACTGCGCGTGGACCGCGGGCGCGCTCTCCTGCCGCAGCCGCGAAAGCTCGTTCCACTCGCGGAGCAGCTCGATGTGATCGCGGTATCCGTGCTGGCGCGAAAGACTCTCGAGCGCGGTCTCGGTCTCGGCGCGCTGCTGCTTGAGCAGGTTCAGGCTGCGCTGGGCGTCCGCCAGCAGGCGCAGGGCTTCTTCGCGCTCGTCGGCTCGGAGGTTGCGGCCGCCCATCACCAGCGCGATGCCGATGCCGAGCAGCACCGTGCCGGCGACGAAGAAGGTGGTGGAGAGCCACGGCAGACCGCGCAGCGACGCCACCACGGTTCCCGCCACCAGCGTGGCGATGCCGAGCGCGAGCAGGAACCAGCCGGGCAACGTCCGTCCCGAGCGCCGCGCGTCGATGGCGCGCAGATCCTCGCTGCTGGTCGTGCGCTGACTTTCGAGCGTCGCGGTCTCGGTGTGATGGGCGATGGTCAGCTCCGACTGGCGGCGCAGCAACGCGTGATCGGATTCGGAGAGGCGGCCGAGCCGGTGGGTCAGCCACTGCAGCCGCTCGGGATCGTGGCCTTCGCCCGCCAGCGATTCGCGCACCTGGAACATCTCGTCGCGCAGCCGCGATTCCTCGTCGCCGATCCTTCGGATCTCGGCGCCCAGGCTCACGCAGCGATCGGCTTCCACAGCCCCGCCGCCTTCGAAGGTGGCGAGGCTCTGGCGCTCGCTCTCCAGCTCGGCGCGCTGGCGTGACGCTTCCTCCTGCCTCCGGCCTTCGAGCGTGGAGACGTTGCGCTGCGCTTCCTCGAGCCGGGCCACCGTGTCGCGGAACTGGCTCTCGGCATCGGGCGGCATCTCGCGCACCGCCGCCAGGCCGTCGGCTTCGCCGCGCAGCGTCTCGATCTCCTCCTGCCGCTTCTGGTCTTCCTCGAGCTGTCTCAGCGCGTCGGTGGCCAGCACGCCGCGCCACTCGGCGTCGAGCCCGGCCAGGGCTTCGCGGGTCTCGCGCTCGATCTCCGCGAGATCGGCCAGCTCGCCGAGCGGCCCGGCATTCTGCTCCAGGTCGTGGGTCAGCTCCTGCAGCTCGGTCTCGAGCAGCCGGCTCTTGGCTTCGAGCCGGGCGAGCGCGTTGTCGATGGTGCCGGTGAACTCGAGCTCGGGGCAGTCGTAGCGCTTGAGCGAGGTCTCGAGCATCCGGATCGCTTCGCTGGCTCGCGTGTCGCCGACCCGCGAGTCCGCGACCGCTTCGAGCCGCGCGCGCAGCGTGGGCGAGCGGCGCTCGCGATCGTCCTCGGGCACCACCTGCCACAGCTCACCCTGGCGCACCAGCGCGCAGCGCTCGAATTCGGAAGCATCCAGCTCGAGCAACCGCTTGCCCACCGGATAGTCGTTGCCATCGCGGAAGTCCGCGCTCACGTCCTGGCCGCGTGCGCTCCACACCGACACGGTGCCGGCCTCGAAGTCGCGCGACACGGTGTAGCGCTCGCCTTCGCACTCGAGCTCCACCTCGACGCGATACGTGCCGCCGTCCCAGGGCTTCCAGCGCTCGAGCGGCGTCAGCGGCCGATGGCTGCGGCGATCGCCGTCGAGCCCATAGAGCGCGGCGGTGATGGCGGCCACCAGCGTGGACTTGCCGCGCTCGTTGTCGTCGAGGATCACGGTCATGCGATCGGGATCGAAATGGATCTCGCCCCGCAGCGCGCCGAAGCCGTCGGCCTTGAGCCGCAGCAGCCTCACGGCTCGAGATCCTCATGGACCGGGATCACTTCGCGGAGCTGGAAGGCATCGAGACCGTGATAGAGCGCGCGCTCGAGCTTCGCCTTCTCCTCGGGATCGGCGGCGGCGTCCATGCGCTGCAGCAGGGCGCGGGCGAAGCGCTCGTCGGTGGTCGAGCCGCTCGACTCGCGATAACGATCGAGCGGATAGTCGGGCCGCAGCGCGCGGCGATCGATGCGGAGATGGAACACGCGTGCGGTCAGATCGCGGGCCGCGTCGTAGCGGACGTCGCGCGCCAGGCGGCCGGTGAGCCTAACGCTCACGATGTCGTCCTCCGTCGCCGACACCTCGTCGAGCGCGCGCTCGAGCTTGCGATCGACGCGCTCCGCGCTGGTGCAGCCGGTGACGTCGACGCTCACCGCGTGGACCTGGCGACGATCGAGCGGAACGAACTCGGTCTCGATGAACGGCTGCCGGTGTCCGTGCTCGATGCGGACCTCGAGCGCGCCGTGCACGCCGGTCTCGGTGACGTCGAGCGCCACCGCCGATCCGGCATAAGCGAGCCGCACCCCCGCGACCGGCCCTTGCGGCGACGCCATCCGTCCGGCGGCGTGATAGTGGCCGACGGCGAGGTAGGTGAAGGGCGAGCCGGCCGCTTCGTCGTCGGAGAACGGCGAGACCGTGGTCTGGCCGGGCGGCAGGTGGCCTTCGCGCGAACCGTGGAAGACCGCGATGTTCACCTGCGGCGGATCGGCGCCCTGCACGTCGCGCAGCCAGTCCTTCGAGAGCGGACGCTCGGCCGCGCTGATCTTCGAGATGTAACAGCGCCCCCAGACGCGGACGCCGTCGGCGAGCGGCGCCGACGACCACCGCGACTCGGTGAACACGTGCACGTGATCCGGCCATTGGCGGCCGCGCGCCTTCAGCAGGCGCGGATTCCAGTAGAGGCTCTGGGGCGAGCACGGATCGTGGTTGCCGGGCGAGATGAAGACCGGCGGGCAACCCGGGATCTGGAAGGTGCCGATCGCGAACGCCAGCGTGTCGGCGTCGACCCCTTCTTCGTCGAAGAGATCGCCCGCGAGCAGGATGCCCTGGACGTTGCGCTCGATCGCTTCGCGAACGGCGCGTTCGAGCGCTTCGCGCTGATCGCGGCGGCGAATCTCGCGACGATCGGGCGGCAGCCAGCCGAACGGCCGGCCGAGATGGAAATCGGAGATCTGGAGAAGCCGCACCAGGCCCATGGCGGTCGAACCCCTCCTTGCGTTCGCCTCGCGCCGCGTCCATCAGGACCTGCACGATTCGCGGGACCGCGGCAACATAGCAGGAAGCTCGAGCCGCGACAACGGATGGAACCGCGACTTCGTTGAGGTAGCATCCGCGCTTCGCTCGACACGCCCATGGAACTCGACCGATCCGATCCGACGCGCACCGCCCCCGGCGCAAGACCGTCCTGGAACATGAGAGCGGTCGTGCTCTTCGTGATCATCCTCTCCCTGCTGATGGGCATCGGCCTCGCCAATTGGCTCTACCGGCCGCCGCCTCCGTCGGGCGTCCCGAGCGATTCGAGCGTCGTCGAAGCGCTCGCGCTGCTGAATGGGGCGATCGACGTGGATTCCGGCGACCTGCGCTTCGCGACCTCGCTCGGGGAGGGCCGCGCGCCCGATCGCTCGGACTCCGCGCGCGCGCGCCGGCTCACCGAAGCGGCGTTTCGGCTCGAGCAGGGCCGCGCGCGTCACCGCTTCGACCCGCGCTTCGACGTGTTGCTCGGCCACGTGGCGCTGGCCTCCGACCGACTGGAGCTGGCCGAGCGCCGTTACCGGGCGGCGCTGTCGCTCACTCCGCGTTACGGCGAGGCCCGCCTCGGTCTCGGCGTGGCGCTCGCCCGGCAGGCGGCCGTCGAAGGCGACCGCGCGTCGGCGCGCGCGTTCAAGCTGCAGGCGATCGCTCAATTCGCCGCGGTCGAGGAGAGCGATCCCTTCTATCTGCCGGCGCTCTTCGATCGCGTGATGTTGCTGCTCGACGTCGGACGCGGCGGAGAGGCGCGCAGCCTGGCGGCGCATTACACGAAGCTCGAGCCGGGCAGCCCGTGGACCGGCGCGTTGCAGCGGCGCCTCGCCCGGGGGTGAGCTACTTCTTCACTCGGCCGAGCTCCGCCTGCGCGATGTCGCCGCCGGGAATGCGGCGCCGCAAATCGGCCAGCAGGCCCGCGATCTGCGGATCCTCGTCCTCGCGGATTCCCGCCAGCTGGAGGTAGCGCTCGAGCGCACGCACCGCTTCCAGGTGTCGGTCCATCGCGACCTCGACCGTGCCCCAGCGCCGCCACGCGCCGGGATCCTCCGGCGCCAGTGTGCGAACCGCGAAGGCTTCCACCGCGCCGGGATCGATCTGTCGCGTGGAGAGCAGCAGGTCGGCCATGAGCGCGTGGGCGCCGGGATCGAGCCCGTGCTCGAGGACGCCTCGCCACATCGTGACGATGGCGCTGGTGGTGTCGCCGCGGGCCACCGCCGCGAGCACGGTCTGGATCTGCGGCGTCGGGCCCGTGCCGGGCGCCACGCCGGCGCGCTCGAGCCAGGGTCGCGCCGCGTCCAGTCCCCCGAGTGACATCTGCAGGAACGCCAGCCGGTACGCGGTCTCGAGCGAGCGCGATCGCTCCCAGTCGAGCAGGAGCAGGTCGCGCGCGGGCTCGGGCGCGTCGCTGTACATCAGACTGAGCGCGATGCGGGACAGCGAGTCGGATCCGGAGATCTCGACCAGGCTGTCGCGGCGAAAGTTGAAGAAGTAGAGCGGGCCGCGCCGCGCGTGCTCCAGGCGGAAACGGGTGAAGTAATAGGAATGCAGGCTGCTGTCGCGGTACGCCCACCGCACCAGAGGGCCGTCGCCGGACTGGAAGGCGATCGAGTGGGGCAGTCCCGAGAAGTAGAGCGTGCTCCGCGGCGGAACGGTGGGACGCAGATGCTTGAGCTGCGCCATCACGCGGTCCGCGAGCGTCATGCCGCGCACGAAGTAGTGCCGATTGAGGTGGGACTCGAGCGCCCAGGGACTGTTCTCCAGCGCGAACTCGGACAACCTGCGCGCGTTCTCGGACGCGGTGCCGATCAGAAGCGCGGGCAGCAGCGCGGTCCAGGGTGGCATCCGAGCGACCAGCGCGCCGATCGCGAGCGCGACCCCGCAGAGCGAGAACAAGTAGTAGTAGGCGCTCCACAAGTGGGCCACGACGGCGACCGGAATCGCGCCCAGCACCGCCCAGACCGCTCCGGCGCCGAGCACGAAGCCGAGCCCCCGCGGCGCCGCCGCGGACGCGAGCGGAGGGCGCGCGGACCCGCGATCCATGCTCGCCACCAGCGCGATGGCGAGGGCTGCCGGGATCAGCGCCAGCGGCGGCGGCGCGTGGAACGCGGCGCCGAGACCGCGGAACGGGATCTCGATCGCGAGCGTCATCTGCAGCAGGTGGAGCAGCGCGGCCGGAAATCCCGCGGGCTGCACGTGGACCTCTCCGGCGATCGCCGGGCGGTGGGCGGTGGTCGCGAGCCATGCGATTCCCCACGCCGCCATCACGGCGAGCTGGGTCCACCCGCGCGCCACGGCGCGCTTCCATCCCTCGCCCGGACGCTTCGCGAGCAGGACCGCGACCAGCGGAGCGAAGATCACGGTCTCCTTGGAGAGCAGCGCCGCCATCATGACCACCGCGGCCGCCGCACGGCGCCCCGAGACGTGCAGCTCGATCGCGATCAGCGACCCGAGCACGGCGAGCAGATCCTGGCTGCCGCTCACCCATAGCAGCGGCACGTCCGCCGCCTGGTGGAGCGCGACCACGCTGACGCCCGCCAGCGCGGCCAGCGCGGGGAGCGCGCGGCGCGCCAGGCGATAGAGCATCACCAGGATCGCGAGGAAGAGCAGCAGGTTGGCGACGTGGAACACCCGCGACGATTCCCCGGACGTCGTGGCCAGTGTCCAGAACCAGACCTGGCGGCTGATCGGACGCAGATAATTCCCGAGCGGATCGGGACTCGCCAGGGCCTGCGGAAGCGAGCGGTCACGCACCTGGTCGAGGAACAGGTAATCGTCGGCGAAGAACGGCGCCGAGAGCGAGCCGACGTGGATCACGGCGGCGGCCGCCAGCACCAGCGCCAGCGCCAGAGCTTCGCGCGCGCCGCGCGTCACGGCGGGGCGCTGCCCGGCGGATGGGGCGTCGCCGCTTCCATCTGGTCGGCGCGCGCGAGCACCTCGAGCGCCTGGCTGTTGCCGGGCTCCAGCGCGAGCGTTCGCTGCGCCGCGCGGCGCGCTTCGGGCAGGTCGTGGATGTAGAGCGACACTTCCGCGAGCCCGAGCCAGCCCAATGGATTCTCCGGGCTCTTCTCGAGGAAGCGGTAATAGATCTTCTGCGCCAGCGCATATTGCTTGCGCATGGTCTCGGCCAGCGCCCACTCCTGAAGGATGCGCGGGCTCGGCGAGGTGGACGCGGCATGACCGAAGGATTCCGCGGCGGCCTCCCAGCGCTCGAGACGGAAGTTGCGAATGCCGAGGAAGTCCCAGGTCGTGCCGCGCTCGCGCGGGGCGCGATCCGGCGGCTCGAGCACGAACGCGCGCACGCGCTCGAATCCGCGATCCACGTCGGCATTGTGCGCCAGCCACTGCACCGCGGGCGCCAGCGCCGCCATGGTGATCGCCACCGCGAGCGCGTGGCGCGGGGATTCCCGCAGCGCCTGGGCGATGGTCCACGCCACGATCAGCGAGATCGCCACGCCGGTGGCGGCAAAGTCGTCCCAGTCGCGAAACAGCCCCTGCGCGGGGTGGAGGAACGGCATCACGACCAGGAACGGCAGAGCGAGCAGAAGGAACAGCGCGGCTTCACGGCCCACGCCCGCGGCGCGCCGTCGCGCCAGCACGATCCACAGGCCGAGGAGCAGAACCAGGGGGGAAAGGAACATCACCAGGTTGGCGAGATCGACGGGCCGCGCTCCGGCGAAGGCGGCGCTCAGCACGCTTCCCGACAGCTCGGCGCCGCGCGGATCGAAGTGCGCGGCGTCCCAGCGCCGAATCACGGCGACGATGCGCGGGACCATGATCGCGAGACCGGCGATGGGGATGGCGAGCGCGATCAGCGCCGGAGGACGCTTCCATGCGCCGTCCTTTCCGTGCACTCGGATCCACACCACCCAGGCGTAGACGACGGCGGGCAACAGGCCGAGCGCCGAGCGATGCAGGGTCACGCCGATCGCGAGCGCGAGTCCGAGCGGCAACAGACCGCGGCCCTGACGGATCGCCCGCAGGCCGAACAGACCGACGGCGGCGACGAGCAGGCACATCTCCGCGAAGGCTTTGCTGAAGCCGGTGAACATTCCGAGGTAGCCGCCGAAGAACACGATCGCCGCCACCGCGATGGCGGCGCCCGCCGACATCGAGAGCGTGCGGGCGAACGCGAGCGCGAGCGCGGCGAGCGCGCCGGCTTCCAGCATGCCGAGCAGCCGCGCGGCGGCGTTGGCGTCGATCGACAGCGCCTGAGTGAGCACGCGCGGCACGCCGTAGTGAAGGAACACATCGAGCGGCAGCGCCTGCGGGAAGAGCTGGGAAGGCCGCTCGGCCACCTCGACCGTTCCCTGCCGCAGCAGGAAGTCTCCGGTGAATCGAACCCGGTCGGGGTTCAGACCGACCAGCAGCATCGCGGCGATGAAGGCCGCCCAGGTGAAAAGAGCGGGATGCTTCGCCATCGCGTCGCCCAGCGCGCTCCAGATCCCGGCGGCGCGGCGTGCGACCGCGGGGATCAGCGCCAGGGCCGCGAGCGCCCACAGTCCCCACGCCGGCAAGGGGTCGAGGAAGCGCTGGAGGTTCAGCGACCACGCCCACATCGAAGGCTCGAACGCCGTGATGGCGCGCGCCAGGGCCAGCGCGACGAGAATGCCCCACAGCATCCGCGCGACCGGCGCCGGAAGTGGAGCGTCGGGAGCACGTCGCGCCGGCGCGGGAGCGCCGCGCGCGGGTGCTTTCTTAATGCTTCGTCGAGGCATCGGGCGAGGACACTCTCTCGAGACTTTCGAAGAGCTGGCGCGCTTCGGGGCTGCCGGGACTCACCTGCTCCAGATGCTGGGTCGCGCGCAGGCACTCATCATAATCACCCAGGTTCCACGACTCGGCCGCCAGCCCGTACCACGCGCGCGGGTCCGCGGGCGTGAGCTCGCTGACGCGGCCGAAGAGGTCGCGCGCCACCGCCGAGTGGCCGCGCGCCTGCTCCGCCAGCGCCCACTGCAGGAGCACGCGCGGGCTCGGCGCGGTCTTCGCCGCCTGCGCCATGGCTTCGGCCGACGCGTCCCAGCGTCCGAGCTGCGCGTTGCGGATGCCGAGGAAGTCCCACACGCGCGCGCGCTCGGCGTCGCTGCGCCGGGGGGGCTCCGACAAGTAGGCCTGGATGCGCGCGAACCCACGATCGACGTCGGCGTTGAGCGCCAGCCATGAGAGTGACGGTCCCGCCGCCGCGAGCGCCGCGGCCAGCGCCAGCCAGCGCCACCCCCGCGCGCGCGCGCTCTCGCCGAGGAGCCACGCGGCGATCATCGACAGCGCGATGCCGGCGGCCGAGTAGTTGTCCCAGTCGCGAAACATGCCTTGGGGCGGATGGATGAGCGCGGTCATGCCGATCCAGGGCAGCGCGAGCGCCGCCAGGATCCATCCGGCCGGTGAAGTGAGCGCTCGGCGTCCGAGACCGATCGCCACGAACGGGATCACGAGCGCGAGCGGCGACACGAGGCCGACGACGTTGAACAGATCGAGCAAACGGGTGGGCGTGGCCAGTGCGCCGAGCGCGCCGCCCGGGCTCTTCTCGAGCGGGGTGAAGTGGACCGGATCGAATCGCATCATCGTCTGCACGATGCGCGGCAGCATGACGGCCGAGACCACGAGCGCGACGGCGATGCTGGTCGCGACCCAGGGGTCTCTCCACGCGCGCGGATGCCGCCGCATGGAGAGTGTGACCGCGAGCGCGGCGGCCGGCAGCAGCGCGAGCGCCGAGCGATGGAGGATCATGCCGACCGCCACCGTGAGGCTCACCGCGAGCAGCCAGCGCGGCGACTTCTGCGCTCGCAGCGCGAACACGCCCATCGCGAGCGTGAGCACGGTGATCTCGGCGATCGCCTTGGCATAGCCGGTGTAGAGACCGAGGAAGCCGCCGAGCGCCGTCACCGCGGCGACCGCCATGGCGAGGGCACGGTCGGTGTCGAGCGCGCGCGCGAAGCCGTAGCTCAGCACGCCGATCGTCGCCGCTTCGAGCGCCCCGAGCGCGCGCTCGCTCACCGCGGTGGGAATGCTCCAGCCCTCGGCCAGCGTGCGCGGCAGGCCGTAGTGCAGGAAGACGTCGAGCGGCAGCGCCTGCGGGAAGAGACCGGCGGGTTTCAACGCGCGCGCGGCGGTGCCTTCGCGGAGCAGGAAGTCGCCCACGAAGTGCAGTCGATCGGGCCAGACCGCGACGACCAGCCCCAGCGCGAGCGCGAGCAGCGCGGCAGCCCACGCGCCGCGCGGGGTGACGCGCTCGAGCAGCGACATCGCCGGCCGGGCGACCTGCGGCACGAGCAACGCGGCGCCGAGCACCCACGACGTCCACGCGATCGCGGAGGGCGCGAAGCGGAGCAGCCCGTAGCCCCAGCCGGCCATGGAGCCAGGGGAACCCGGCGCCGAGAGCAGCGCGCGCACGGCGGCGAGAAAGGCGAGCGTGATCCACAGCGCGATGGCCGCCGCCGGACGATCGGCGCTGCCGGTGCGCTCCCGAGCGGCCGCGCGGCGCCGACTACTCGTCGACGTCGACATCGGCGCGCAGATCGATGGCGTCCCCTTCCGGAATGCGCACCGAGCCGAACAGGTCGCGCACCGCCATACCGGCCAGACGCTCGAAGAGTTTCGGCTTGGGCCGCCGCACTTCGAGCAGATCGATCTTCTCTCCAGGCGCCACGCGCGCGAGCCGCCGCGCTTCGTCGATGGCCTGATCGAGTCCGCCGATGGCGTCGACCAGCCGGCGCTCCCGCGCTTCCTCTCCCATCCACACCCGTCCCTGCGCCACCGCTTCCACCTGTGCCAGATCGAGGCCGCGGCCTTCGCTCACCTTGGATTTGAACACCTCGTAGGCGAAGCGCACGGTGGAGTCCGCGGCCGCCTGCCAGCGCGGGGTCCAGTCGCGCCCGAGCGAATTCCCCCCCATGAAATCGCCGCGCTCGAAGGCTTCCTGCCGCACGTGATGGTCGCGGTACCAGCCCTCGAGCGAGGGCTTCACGTAGAGGACGCCGATCGAGCCGGTGCGCGTGTAGCGATCGGCGTAGATGCGATCGGCGGCGAGCGCGATGTAGTAGCCGCCGCTCGCGGCCACGCTCCCCATCGAGACGATCAACGGCTTCTTGGTCTCGCGCTTGAGCCGCTGTGCCTGATGCAGGATCAGATTCGAGGCGAGCCCCGAGCCTCCGGGACTCTCGATGCGCAGCACCACCACCTTCACCTCGGGATCGCGGAAGGCGCGCTCGAGACGCCGCCCCATCGCGTCCGATCCCATGTAGGGCCCGTTGAGGAGATCCTGTCCGTCCCCGCCGGTCTCGATGCCGCCGCTCGCGTACACCACCGCCACCGGACGCGGAGTCTTCCAGACTCGCCGCGCGGGATGCACGCTGGCGAGCGACACGCGCCGCGGCTTGTCCGACAGCCGCGCCAGCCGGCCGAGCATGGCGAGCGCATCCTCGCGATACGCCACGGTGTCGATCAGCCCGGCGCTCTTCAGCTCGCGCGCCGGCCACCAGCGGCCGTCGAGGATGCGCTCGAGCCGTGCCGGATCCATGTGGCGCTCGGGCGCCACCGTGCCGACGAAGAGTCGCTGACTGGCATCGAGCATCTGCTCGATCTGCGCGCGGTCGGCGGGCGGCGTGGAATCCTGGCTGAAGCTGCGGTACGCGGACTTGTAATCGCCCACGGACGCGCGATCGATCTTGATTCCGAGCGACGCCAGCCAGCGCCGGTACGAGCGACGCTCGGCGCGCAGTCCGAGCGCGGCGAAGATCGCCTCTTCCGTCGCCACCACGCGGTCGCACGCGCTGGCGAGATAGAGATCGCCGCGGCCGCCGCCATTCTCGAGGAACGCCACCACCGGCTTGCCGCCGGCGCGCAGCGTCCGGATGCGCGCGCGCAGCTCTTCGGCCTGCGCCATGTTGGAGACGCCGCGCGGCTCGAGCAGCACGCCGCGCGTGAGTGGATCCTCGAGCGCCAGGTCGAGCTGGCGGCGCAGCTCGCCCACCGAGCGCGTGGAAGAGCCGCCGAACACGGAGAAGTCGGGCAACGCCTCGTCCCCGAGCGCGCCGGACGGACGCAGCACGCCCACGCGGTGCTCCCGGGGACTCGCGAGCACGGTGCGGTCTTCGTCGGAATGGAACGAGAGCGCGTGCGCGCCGCCTTCCCGATGGCCGTCCTCGTCGTGGCGGCTGCCGCCGTGATAGGCGGCCTGGACGCCGAAGAGGCCGATGCCGACGCGAAAGCCTTCGCGCTCCACCGATCCGCGCAGCGCGATGCCCGGCAGCGCTTCGAGCTCGGCGAACGCCCGCGTGCGCGCCGCGTCGGCCGGCTCGCCTTCCGCCATGCGGACGTCGGCGCCGAGCGTGAGGCGCGGACCCCAGCGCGCGGCGTTGCCCCGCGACCCGGCCAGCGGCCGGAACCCGAGACCGAGCGTGTAGTCGCGAGCGAGGAGTGCGCCCTCGAACTCCGACTCGGCGACGTGCGCCGCGGTCGCGCCGAGCGCCAGCCACGATGCGGGACGCGACAGCAGACCCAGCGTCAGGTCCGATGCGCGGCTGCCGTGTCCATTGAGCCAGGCCAGGCTCGCGCCGAACGAGAGGCGCGGATCGCCGCCGCCGAGTCCGACGCCGACCGCGCTGCGCGCATCTTCATCGCCCGCGGCCACGAGCCCCAGCCCACCGAACGTGGTCCACGCTCCGTAGGCCGGACCGCGACCGCCTTCAACATCGGTGAGCGGGCACGCCGGACAACCCGCGTCACGTTCGCGATACGCGAGCAGCAGCTCGGAGCGGTAGCGAAAGCCGAGCGCCGCCGGATTGAGCGGCAGGGCCGCGGCGCCTTCCACCGTGGCCACGCCGGCCTGCGGCTCGAAGTCCGGGTTGAAATCGAGCGGCTGCGCGTGAAGTGAAGGCGGCGTCGCGCCGAATGCGAGCGCCAGCGCGAGCGCGGCGAGCGCGAGCCGTGACGAGACCCTCATGCCGAGGTGACCACGCCCACGCGCGGGCAGTGCGGCAGCAGCGGGCAGATCGAGCAGCGCGGCTTGCGCGCCACGCAGATCCGGCGGCCGTGCAGGATCAACCAGTGGCTGAAGATGCTCCACTGCGCCTTCGGCACCACCTCCATGAGCGCGAACTCCACCTTGACCGGATCCAGCTGATCGGTCAGCGCGAGGCGGCGCGAGACGCGGCCCACGTGCGTGTCGACCACCAGACCCGGCGTCCCGAATGCGTTTCCGAGCACGACGTTCGCGGTCTTGCGGCCCACGCCGTGGAGCGCGGTCAGCGCCTCGAGCGTGCGGGGCACTTCTCCGCCGTGCTTCGCCACGATGTCGGCGCAGCAGGTCATGATCGAGCGGGTCTTGTTGCGAAAGAAACCGGTCGGCTTGATCAGTGCTTCGAGCTCCGCGCGATCCGCCTGCGCGAAGGCGGCGGCATCCGGGTAGCGCGCGAACAGCGCGGGCGTGACCCGATTCACGCGCTCGTCGGTGCATTGAGCGCTGAGGATGGTGGCGATCAGCAGCTGGAGCGGTGTCTCGAAATCGAGCGCGGTCGTCGCTTCGGGGTAGAGCTTCTCGAGGATGGCGAGGATGGCCGCGACCCGCTCGGGGCTCGGATCGGTGAAGCGCGCGCGACGACGCGAAGCGCGCTTCTTGGCGGCGGGCGCGGCCTCGACGCGCCGTCGCTTCGCCGGCGGCGCCGCACCCTTGGCGTGCCGGTCGGACAGCCGCGTGCGCCCGGCCCGCGCTCCGGGTGTCGCGCGCGAGCGACGACTCTTGGGCAGACTGGAAGGCGGAGTCGGACGCCGGCGAGAGCGCGGGGACTTGCGAGCCATGGCCGCGGCAGCGTAGCCGCGAGGTGGCCGAGGAACAAGGACGGCGCGGCGCCGTCGCGATTACGCCAGGCGAAGACTCACGAGGAATCGGCTACCCACACCCGGCTCGCTCTTCGCCTCGAGCGTTCCGCCCATCGCTTCGGCGAGCCGGCGGGCGAGCGTCAGTCCGAGACCGAGCCCTCCTGCTTCGCGGGTGCTGGAGCCGTCGCCCTGGCGGAACGGCTCGAACAGCGCCTCGAGGCGATCGGAAGGGATTCCAGGCCCGTCGTCCTCGATCACCACCTCGACTCCGTCCGCGCCTTGCGCGCGCGACGCAGCGAGGCGGATGTGACTGCCGGGAAGCGTGAACTTGACCGCGTTGTCGACCAGCTCGCCGATGATCTGGTGCAGCCGGCGGCGATCGCAGGACACCGGAGGAAGACGAGGCTCCACCTCGAGGATCAGCTCGCGCAGTCCGTCGGCGATGCCGGAGCGGCGGGCTTCGGCGAAGTCCCGCAGCAGATCCCCCAAGTCGTGCGGCTCGAGCTTGAGCTGGAGCGCGCGGTCCTCGAGCCGCGAGAAGTCCAGCATGTTCTTGATCAATCCGACCAGCTTGTCCGCGCTCCGCGTCGAGGCGAGGATCGCGTCTTTCGCTGCGGGGTTCTCCATCGTGATGGCGTCCAGCACGTCGAGATAGCCCCGAATCACCGCGAGCGGCGTGAGCAGCTCGTGCGACACCACCGACTGGAACTCCGACTTGAGCCGGTCCAGCTCGGAGAGCCGCTCGTTGTTCTCGCGCAGCTGGCGGTTGGACTCGCGCTCGCGGTGATAGAGGCGCGCGTTCTCGAGCGCGACGCCCACCATGCCGGCGGCCGTCGAGAGATACTCGAGATCGATCGGGGTGTAGGCATCGCCATCGAGACGCCCGCCAAGCGCGACCACGCCCAGGAGACGTCCCCGAACCTGCATCGGCGCGGCCAGAGACAGTCCCGCATCGAGCGCCGTCCGGGCCGCTTCCGCGCCGGACATCGCCCATGCGGCGAGCGGTTCCACGCCGCGGCCCTCCGCCATGCACGCCGCCATGCGCGCGGTCAGGCTCTCGCCGAGCGCGCGCATCGTCTCTTCGGGGACCCCGAAGCTGCGCAACAGGACCGGCGTGCCTCCGCGGTTCTCCGGCAGACGCCACAGCGCCGCCGCGGCGGTGCCGAAATGGCCCATGAGATTGAACAAGGTGAGCTGCGCGATCGCGTAGGGGTCGAGCCCCACGCCGAGCTCGTGGCTCAGCTCGAACAGCGAGAGCAGCGTGCTCTCGCGCCGCTCCGCCAGCCGGTGGTTCGATTCCACATCAGGCTCCGAGCGCCCGCAGCGACTGATCCTCGCTCTCGTCGATGGTCAGGAAGCGATGCAGGTTGAGCAGCTCGAGCGGTCCCTTCACGGCCGCCGAGGGCGCCGCGATGCGCAGCGAGCCGCCTTCGCTCTTGGTGCGCTCGGCGAGGACCAGCAGCATGCCCACGCCGCTCGACGAGAGGAACGTGACGTCCGCCAGATTGAGCACCAGATGAGCGCCGGTAGGACGCGCCTCGAGACAATGCTCCAGCAGCCGTGGCGCGGTCTTGGCGTCGAGACGCCCTTCGGCGCGCACCACCACCGAATCCCCACGGGTCTCCGTGGTCGTGGCGTTGAACGAATCAACCATGACGATCCTCCTTGGATCCTTGCCGGACCTTGGCCGGGTCGAAGGTCAGCACCGTGAGGTTCCCGGCCGGTGTCGCCGGCCGATAGACGACCTCCTCCATCGAGAGATGAATGAGGTCGAGCCCGAAGCCACGGCCTTGCAGCCGGCGTCCCACGTCGTCGAGGTCGCGCGGCTGCCAGCGTCCGGGGCTGAATGGAAATCCGTGATCGCGCAGCAGGAAGTAGCCAGCGCGGATGCGCGCGTCGAGCGCGCCGCTGCTCGCGGCCGGCACCCACCACAGATCGAAAGTCTGCTCGGCGTCGAGCTTGAGTCCGTGCTCGGCGATGTTGGCGCAGGCTTCGTAGAGCGCCAGCTCGAGCCGTCGCCGCTCCTCGCCGCGCAGCTCGCCGAGGTGCGGGGCGCGCTCGAGCCACGGCCCCAGAACCGACAAGCCTTCGAGGCTGGCGGGAAGCACTAGCGGCGGCCCGCTCGCCTCCGCATCGTCGAGCAGGAGCGCGGCATCGAAGCGAGGGCGCGGCGTCTCCTTCTCGTCGCTCGCGGCGCGCGCGGGACGCGCCACGACCAGCAAGGTCTCGTCGTCCTGGGGCTCGCCTTCCGTCCATCCCGCGACCGCGGCGGACAGCGCGGCCACCAGCTCGTCGGGACCCCGCCGCGCGTGATCGCGCACCACCTGATCCACGCGGTCGAAGCCGAACGCCTCTTTTCCGGTCGGATCGAACGCTTCGCTGACGCCGTCGGTGAACTGCGCGATGAGATCGCCGGGTTCGAGCTCGAGCACGTGATCCTCGAGCGTCTGCGCGAGCACGCCGCCGCGCACCGCGCCGAGCGGGATGCCGCGCGTGGGATGCCATTCCACGCGTCCGCTGGCGCATCGCCACAGGAGCAGCGGGGTGTGTCCCGCGGAAGCGTAGGTGAGGCGCCCGCGCGACGGATCGAGCAGGCCGTAGAACATGGTGACGAACTCGCCGGGCTCGAGCGTCGCCGACAGGTGGCGCTCGAGGTCGACCAGAAGCGCCGCGGGGGAGACGTGCACGGTGTGGAGCGCGCGCACCAGCGCGGAGAGCATCGAGGTCACCAGGCAGCCGCCGAGGCCTTTGCCGGAGACGTCGGCGATCGCCAGCGCGATCCGGCCGTCGGCGAGGTCGATGAAATCGTAGTAGTCGCCGCCGACTTCCGCCGCGGCGCGATGGGCGCCCACCAACACGTAGCCCGACGCCGTCCTTCGCCCGCGGGGCAGCAGCCGTTGCTGGATGCGGCGCGCCAGCTCGAGCTCGTGGCTGAGGCGCTCGCGCTCGAGGCTCTCGACGCGCGCGATCTTGAGCCGCGCGGTCATGTCGTTGACCGCGTCGGCCAGCAGTCCGAGCTCGGTGCGGTCGTTCACCGCGAGCGGCGTGTCGAGATCGCCGCGGCCGATGCGCTCGAGTCCCGCGCGCAGCGCCGCGACCGGCTTCAGCAAACCACCGAGCAGCACGAGGCCGAGCATCACCGCCACCGCGAGCAGCGCGGCGAGGAAGAGGAACTGCGAGCGTCGTCCGGCCGCGACCGCGCGCTCGACATAAGTCCTCTGCATCGCGACCACCGCGCGCCCGATCGGCGGTCCGTTGGCGTAGGTGACGGGCGCCTCGACCACCAGCAGGCTCGGGCTGCCGAGGAAGCGCTCCCCTCCCTTCAATCCCGAAGCGGCGGTCGGAACGAGACCGGCGGGCGGCGTGTACGCCTCGCCGAGATGACGAGGATCGGCGTGGCCCTGAATGCGTCCGAGGTGATCGACCACGACCACGAACGCCAGCTCCGGACGCTCGGCCTGCATGGTCTTCACCAGCGGCACGAGCGTGAGCTCGGGGAACTCCGAGAGCAGCGCACCCGAGCTGGTGAGCGCGAGGTTGCGGGCCTCGAGCACGAGCCGGGTCTCGATCTCGCGCGAGAGCGTCCGGCGCAGGTTGCGCTCGGAAACGGCGCCCACGCTCAGCACCGCGGCCGCGACCAGCACGACCGCGACGCCGGTCACCACCCAGCGGATCGAGATCACGGCGCGGCGGCGCGGCTTCACGGCTGACTCCCGATCTCGCGCTGGCGCTCGAGCTGCTCGTGGGCACGGGCGAGATAGGCGAGGGTGCGCGGGTCCTTGGGATCGACCTGCAGCGCGCGCTCCCACAGGGACACTGCCTCGATCAGACGGCCGGCGGCGTAGTGCTCCATGCCGCGCGTCAGGTATTCGCGCTTCAGGTATTCGTCGACCCGCTGATAACCCGGACGCAGCGACCACACCAGCTCCCAGTAGCGCAGCGCTTCGTCGGAGCGGCCGGCTTCGAACGCCTCGACTCCGCGGCGATAGAAGGCCTGCAGCTCGCGCTCGTCGTAGCTCCTGCTCGCGACCGGAGGCTTCGCCGCCGGCGCGGGCTTCGTGGAATCGTTGCGCGCGCGCTCCAGCGCCGCGTCGGCGGCGGCGAGCCCGGGCGCGCGCGGGTCTAGCTGGCGCGCCTCGCCGAGCAGAGCCGCGGCCGGGTCGAACTGCCCGGCGGAGACCAGGAGCTGCGCCCGACGCAGCAGATCCTGCACGCGGGCCACGATGGCGCGCTCGGTGCGGCCGAGCATGGTGCGCGCTTCGTCATCGCGCGGATCGGCGGCCAGCACGGCGGTGAATCCTTCGCGGGCCTGCGTCAGTCGCTCGGCGCCGAACGCCTCGAGCGCCGCGGCGAAGCGGGCGCGAATCTCCTGCGAGCGCCGCGCGCGCGCGTCGCTCTCGGCGCGACTCCGCGCCAGCGCCGAGGCCACCGCGGTGTCGCCGGGAACCAGGGCCAGCGAGCGCTGGAACGCGACGGCCGCTTCCGCGGGATCGCCCGTGGAGGCGAGCGCGCGCCCGCGATCGGCGAGCAGCGCGGCTTCGAGACGGCGCGCGCCCTCGTGATCGGGGTTCATCACACGGATCGTGGAAGTCAGCGAGAGCGCCTGATCGAGATCTCCTGCGCGTCGCGCCTCCTCGGCGCGGGAGAGCAGCGACTGGATCCGCTCGGCGTCGCGCTGCCGCTCGATCTCCGCGAGCCGGGCTTCGAAGCGCTCTTCTTCGGCTCGGGCCGCGCGCTCCCGCGCCTCCGGGGCGGCGACGCCGAAATGCCAGGTGAGTCCGGCCCGGTGCGTCGCTCCCGTGGCCTGGTCTTCGAAGGCGTACGCGATCTCGGCATCGCGGTAGCGCAGTCCGCTTCCGGCGGTAAGCGCGCCATGATCGATGCCGGCGCGCAGAGCCAGCATGGGGTGCGGCTCCAGCTCAAGTCCGGCATGGATGCGCGGCGAGACGTCCCGCGCTTTCTCGACGTCGAGGCTCCAGCGCATGCCGAGCGCGCCGCCGAACGGCGGCTCGTAGGCGAATCCGAGCCGCATCGCGGACGGATCCGGCACGCTCTCCTGATCGAGGCGAATCGCGGGCTCGATCACGTTCTGCAGCGCCACGCCGATCGCGAGGCCGCGCATCCACGGCGCATCGAGGCCGAACGCGGCGGCCGGCACCACGCGCACGCCCAGATCAGCGCCCACTCCGTTCCCCGAGCGTCCTGCGATCTCCTGGCGTCGCAGCTTGAAGGAGCCGCCCAGACTCCACGCCGGGCTGATCACCC
>Ga0070689_100000818_pt1 | contig 19243 bp, 13 predicted proteins | sample KBSS23HmetaG_FD_64669 | JGI IMG/M metagenome (GOLD analysis project Ga0070689, IMG submission 64669) | Switchgrass rhizosphere microbial communities from Kellogg Biological Station, Michigan, USA - KBS S2-3H metaG | ecosystem: Host-associated > Plants > Roots > Rhizosphere ...
GGGCCAGTTGGTTTGACTCAACCGTTTTTCTCAACCGCGGCGGACAGTTTGAAGCCATCCCTTTGCCAGGCGAAGCCCAATGGGCTCCGGCCTTTGCCATCAATGCGGCGGACCTGGACGGAGACGGCGTGGAAGATCTTTTCCTCGGCCAGAACTTCTTCGCTGTCGGCCCCGAGGTGTCTCGTTACGATGCGGGACGAAGCCTGTGGCTGCGGGGCGACGGAACGGGGCACTTTGTGGCGATGAAGGGCGCCGAGAGCGGTCTCTTGACTTATGGCGAGCAACGCGGCGCGGCGCTTGGTGACTACGATGCCGATGGACGCGTTGATCTCGTTATCACGCAAAACGGGGCCGCGACCCAGCTTTACCACAATTTGAACGCGACACCGGGTCTACGCGTGCGCCTGAAGGGCCCGGCAGGTAATCCGCAAGGCATCGGTGCGGTTTTGCGTTGTGTTGGTAACGAGGGCATGGGGCCGGCCCGGGAAATCCATGCCGGATCCGGGTATTGGTCGCAGGACAGCGCGATCCAAATCCCGACGCTCGCCGGGGCGGTGGGGCAAATTTGGCTGCGCTGGCCAGGCGGGCAAACGAATCTCGTCGATGTCCCGTCCGGGGCGCGCGAGGTCGTGGCAGAGATGTCATCGTCCGCCGTTGGACGGCCTTGAATAATGCAACATCCGTTCAATTGCGGTGGCAGTGTTTATAAAAAAGGCTTGGCAAACAAGAAGCGCGTCTAGCCAATATGCGCCCGCGCTTATGGCCAGAATAAACTCATGGATCCGAGCCGTTTTTTTCATCACCTTCACCTTCCTGGCGTCCGGCACGCTCCTGGCGGGTGAAGCCGACATCAAGATTCCGCCCCTCGATCAGGTAAAGTTCGGCGGCATATCCGGGCTCGCCATCCTCTATGTCGGACTTGTCATCTGTTGTATTGGCGTCGTGTTCGGATGGATCATCTACATCCAGACGAAGAACCTGCCGGTGCATCCCCGGATGTCCAGCGTCTCGAATATCATTTGGGAGACGTGCAAGACCTACCTTTTCACCCAGGGCCGGTTCCTGGTGATGCTTTGGATTCTGATCGCGGCTTGCATGGTCTATTATTTTGGCTTCCTGAGCGAGCATGTGGATCCGGTGACCAGGCAGCCGATCCCCGCCGGCAAGGTCGCCTTTAACGTCGTGGTCATCCTCCTGGCGTCGGTCCTCGGCATTCTTGGTTCCTACGGTGTCGCCTGGTTTGGCATCCGCATCAACACGGTGGCCAATTCCCGAACGGCGTTTTCCGCCCTGACCGGCAATGCGCTGGCCACATTGCTCATCCCGTTGAAATCCGGGATGAGTGTCGGGCTGCTTCTGGTCAGCGTTGAACTCTTCTTCATGATTTGCATTCTGGCGTTCCTGCCTCTCGATCTGGTCGGCCCATGTTTCATCGGCTTTGCCATCGGCGAATCACTTGGCGCGAGCGCGCTGCGCATCTGCGGCGGTATTTTTACCAAGATTGCCGACATCGGCGCGGACCTGATGAAGATCGTCTTCAACCTGCCGGAAGACGACCCCAAGAACCCTGGCGTGATCGCGGACTGCACGGGAGACAATGCCGGCGACAGCGTGGGCCCGACCGCGGACGGATTTGAAACGTACGGGGTGACGGGCGTGGCGCTAATCGCGTTCCTGGCCCTGGCCCTGGTGGGAGCACCAGCAGTTTGTGCGAGCCTTATCATTTGGCTCTTCGCCATGCGCATTCTGATGATTCTCACCTCGATGGCCTCTTACTTCATCAATGCCAAGCTCAGCGAGGTGAAGTACGGGAAGTTGAAGGATTTTGATCTGGAAGCGCCGCTGACGCACTTGGTCTGGATTACCTCGCTGGTCTCGATTGCCGTGACCTACGCTGCCAGCTATTGGCTGTTGAACCCGGCGTGGTCCGCGGGCGCGGGGGCGCAGAATTGGGGCAGCTTGTGGTGGGTGCTGTCGAGCATCATCAGCTGCGGCACGCTGGCCGGCGCGCTGATTCCGGAGTTCACCAAGGTGTTTACCAGCACGCACTCTCGGCACGTGCAAGAGGTCACGACCTGCTCCGACCATGGCGGCGCGTCCCTGAACATTCTCTCCGGGTTTGTCGCCGGAAACTTCTCGGCGTTCTGGAAAGGGCTGGTGATCATGACGCTGATGCTGGTGGCCTACAAAGTCTCCCAACATGAGTCCCTCCACCGCTTCATGCCGGTGGCCTACAGCTTCGCCGCGCCGATTTTCGCCTTCGGACTGGTGGCCTTCGGATTCCTCGGCATGGGACCGGTCACCATTGCGGTTGACAGCTTCGGACCGGTGACTGACAACGCGCAGTCGGTCTATGAGTTGAGCCAGATCGAGGCAGTTCCCAACATCAAGCAAGAGATTAAGAAGGATTTTGGTTTCGAGCCGGATTTCGAGAACGCCAAACACCAGCTGGAGAAGGGAGACGGTGCGGGCAACACGTTCAAGGCGACGGCCAAGCCCGTGCTGATTGGCACGGCGGTCGTCGGCGCCACGACCATGATTTTTGGCATCATCATGATGCTCGACGCCGTGGAAAAGATGGCGAATCCGGCGTTCAACATTGTCAGCCAGCTGAGCCTGGTCCAGCCGGAAATCATCATGGGTCTGCTCTTTGGCGGCGCGGTCATTTATTGGTTTACTGGAGCATCGACGCAGGCCGTGGTCACCGGGGCGTATCGCGCCGTGGTGTTCATCAAGGAGAATATCAAGCTCGACGCGGAGAAGGCCTCCATCGAAGACAGCAAGGAGGTTGTCAAGATCTGCACGCAGTACGCCCAGAAAGGCATGGTGAACATATTCATCGTGATCTTCAGCTTCGCGCTGGCCCTGCCATTTTTCAACGCCTACTTCTTCATCGGCTACCTCGTCGCCATGGCATTTTTCGGACTGTTTCAGGCCATCTTCATGGCCAACGCGGGCGGGGCATGGGACAACGCGAAAAAGATCGTTGAAGTCGACATGAGGATGAAGGGGACCCCGTTGCACGCGGCAACGGTCGTGGGGGACACGGTGGGAGATCCATTCAAGGATACCTCGTCGGTTTCGCTGAACCCGGTCATCAAGTTCACGACGCTGTTCGGGCTGTTGGCGGTCGAGATCGCCGTGCTCATGAAGAATACGACGGTCAGGACAGCCATTGGCGCTGTCTTCTTCGCCGTAGCCTTGATCTTCGTTTACCGGTCGTTCTACGCGATGCGCATTCCCACGAAGAAGGCGTAGCCCATTTTCGATTTTCGATTTGGAATTTCCGAGTGCCTGGCAGGTCGGGCGATGAACTGGAGGTTCGACGCTGAATCGCGCCCCGTCGGAGCGTCAGGTTCCCCTTACGAATTCAGCGTTGACGGTCGGGGGTTCACCGTTACCATGCCGCCCCTAACTTTTAGAATACTTGAATTAGAATTCTCCAAAATATGGCAGTAAAAGTCGCAATCAACGGGTTCGGCCGCATCGGACGATTGGTTTTTCGCGCGATGGTCGAACAGGGCCTGGTCGGCAAGGATGTGGAAGTGGTGGCGGTCGGCGACATCGTGCCGGCCGATAACCTCGCCTATCTTCTGAAATATGATTCCTCCCAGGGACGCTTTGCTGGAACTGTCTCCTCCAAGAAATCAGGAGCCGACAAGGCCGAGGATGACGTGCTCGTGGTCAACGGCGCGGAAATCAAGGTGGTCTCGGCCAAGACACCGGCCGAACTGCCGTGGAAAGCGCTCGGTGTGGACATCGTGATCGAATCAACGGGTCTCTTCACCGAAGCCGAAAAGGCCAAAGGCCACATTGCGGCCGGCGCCCGGAAGGTAATCATCTCCGCCCCAGCCAAGGGCGAGGACATCACCATCGTGATGGGTGTCAACCACGACAAGTACGATGCCAAGGCGCATCAGATTATTTCCAACGCCAGCTGCACCACCAATTGTCTCGCGCCGCTGGTCCATGTTCTGTTGAAGGAAGGGTTCGGTATCGAGGAAGGTTTAATGACCACGGTGCACAGCTACACGGCAACGCAGAAAACCGTGGATGGTCCGAGCAAGAAGGACTGGAAAGGCGGACGGACGGCGGCCATCAATCTCATTCCGTCCACCACCGGTGCCGCCCGGGCCGTCGGCCTGGTCTGCCCGGAGGTGAAAGGCAAGCTGACCGGCATGGCGTTCCGGGTGCCAACGCCGACGGTCTCCGTGGTGGACCTGACGATCCGCACGGTGAAGGAAACCAGCTACGCCGAAATTACGGCGGCGATGAAGAAGGCCAGTGAGACCTATCTCAAAGGCATTTTGGACTTCACTGAGGACGAGGTCGTCAGCACGGACTTCATTCACGACAAGGCATCCTCGATCTACGACGCGGGCTCGGGCATCGAGCTCAACAAACGATTCTTCAAGCTCGTCAGCTGGTACGATAACGAATGGGGTTACAGCAATCGCGTGGGTGACCTCTTGAAGTTCATGATCCAAAAAGGACTCTAGTCCCCACTCATGATGGGACATCGGTTTCTGGGGATGGGAATTCGGTGTCGTCCGAGCGCGGCGGGCTGGCTTCAGTTCCCGGGCTGGCTCGCGCTGTTCGTGGCTGTTCTTCCTGTTTCCGCGCAGGAAAAACCAATCGCGTTCATCGGGGCAAACATTCTTCCCATTCGGGGCGAAGCCATCTCCAACGGCGTCCTCATCATTCAGCAAGGAAAGATCGCGGTAGTGGGACCGGCGAACACCGCGATTCCTGAGCAGGCGACACGGCGGGATGTCGCCGGCAAAATCATCATGCCGGGCTTGATCGACACTCACAGTCATATTGGCAGCCCGGCGGGCGGCGATCAGTCAGCGCCGATTCAACCCGAGACGCGTGTCCTTGACGCCATCAACGTGCGCGATGCGAGCCTGCAAAAGGCCCAGGCCGGCGGCATCACTGTCGTCAATATCATGCCCGGCTCCGGCCATCTCATTAGTGGACAGACGCTCTATCTGAAGCTGCGCGATGGTGAGATTATTGACGACTTACTCATCACCAACAAAGCCGGCCGCGTGGCGGGAGGCTTGAAGATGGCCAACGGCACCAATTCCCGGCGCGACCCGCCTTTTCCGGGCACCCGCGCGAAATCGGCCGCGCTTGTTCGGGAAAAGCTCATCGCCGCCCAGGAATATCGCCAGAAGATCTCCCGGGCGAAGGATGATGCAGACAAAATGCCGCCGCGGGACTTGCTGTTGGAAGCCCTGGCGGAGGCGCTGAATGGCGAGCGCGTGGTCCACCATCACACTCACCGGCACGACGACATCATGACCGTCCTCCGCCTGCAGAAGGAATTCGGGTTTAGAGTCGTCCTTCATCACGTCAGCGACGGGTGGAAGGTCGCCGATGAAATTGCCGCCGCGAAGGTCCCCTGCTCCGTCATCATGGTTGATAGTCCCGGCGGAAAGCTTGAAGCCCGCGATCTCGATTGGAAAACGGGAGCGGCTCTGGAAAAGGCCGGCGTCTTGACGGGCTTTCACACGGACGATTCGGTGACCGATTCGCGTTTGTTCCTGCGGTCGGCCGCCCTGGCCGTCCGTGCGGGCATGTCGCGCCAGGCGGCGCTGGAAGCCCTGACCATCGCGGGCGCGCGAATGTTGGATCTGGAAGATCGCATTGGAACGCTGGAAGCCGGCAAGGAAGCCGATTTCATTATTCTTTCCGGCGATCCTTTAAGTGTTTATACCAAAGTCCTGGAAACATGGGTGGATGGGTCACGCGTCTTTGACCGAAGCGATCCCAAGGATCACCTCTGGGCGACGGGCGGATTGGGCGCCGGGGAGCCTCGTCGAAGCCCCTTGTGCTGCTTCGAGGACCGGGTGAATGAGAATTGATGCCAGAGGCTGACGAACAAAATGAATTCCCTGGTCTCCATCCTGGCTGCCGCGGTCCTTATCACGCCGTCCTTCATCCCGTCGGTGGTCGCCCAAATTGCCATTCGAGGTGAGACAATTCACACCATGGCGGGTGAACCGATCCGGGATGGCGTCGTCCTCGTGCGGGATGGAACCATTCGTGCCCTCGGCCCTGCTTCCTCGATCCGTATTCCGGAAGACTACAAGGTTATTTCGGCCCGCGTGGTCACGCCGGGATTGATCGATGCTCACTCCGTGGTCGGGCTTTCCGGCATTTTGAATCAGCCCCAGGACCAGGAGCAGCTGGAGAAGTCCAGTGCCATCCAACCGGAACTTCGGGCGATTGACGGCTACAACAATCGCGATCCGTTGATCGATTGGGTGCGCAGCTTCGGTGTGACAACGCTTCATACTGGACATGCGCCCGGTGCGCTGGTCTCGGGACAAACGATGATTGTGAAGACGGCTCCGGCGGACCTCAGCCGCGCAATTTTGGTCTCCAACGCAATGATTGCCGTCACGCTGGGCCCGGGCGCGACGGCCGAGAAGGGCAAGTCTCCGGGCACTTCATCGAAAGCCGTGGCGATGCTGCGATCAGAACTGCTGAAGGCCCGGGAATACGCGCGAAAGATTAGCAAGGCAAAGCGGGATGAACCGCCCGCCCGGGACCTGCGTCTCGAGGCGTTGGTGCAGGCGCTCGACGGAAAAGCGCCGCTCCTAATCACTGCCCATCGCCATCAGGACATCCTGGCCGCGCTTCGTATTGGAGCGGAGTTCAAACTCAAAGTCGTTCTGGACGGCGCCGCCGACGCTCACCTGTTGCTGAAGGAGATAAAAAAGTCCGGTTACCCGGTGATCGTTCACGCAACCATGGCGCGCGCCAGCGAAGAGACGGAGAATCTTGGAATGGAAACGGCGTCGAAGCTGAAGGCCGCCGGCATCCCATTCGCCCTGCAGAGCGGCTACGAATCCTACGTGCCAAAGACGCGGGTCGTGCTCCTCGAAGCCGGCGTGGCGGCGGCCAACGGTCTGACATTTCAGCAGGCGCTGGCGGCGGTTACGATCGACGCCGCGAAAATCCTTGGCATTGACGGGCGGGTCGGCTCGCTCGAGCGGGGAAAGAGCGCGGATCTTGCGCTCTACGACGGAGACCCGTTTGAGTATACGTCGCATTGCGTCGGCGTCGTGGTGTCCGGCGTGCCCACCGAAACCCAACCCCGTTAACCCGAGGGCTTGGGGTACAAGCGTCACAGATCCGCGGTCCGCCCGTAGAACGAGTAGAACGAGCCCAGGTCATGCGCATTATTGGCGGTTCCTCAGCAGGTCTGATTCTGAAAGTCCCGGCGGGCTACGACGTGCGACCCACTCCCGATCTGGTACGTCAGGCAATCTTCAACAGCCTGGGCGAGCGGGTCGTTGGAACCCGCGTGCTCGAATTGTTCGGCGGCACCGGCGCGCTCAGTCTCGAATGCCTGAGCCGGGGCGCCACCCACGCCGTCTGCGTCGAGCTCTCGCGACGACACGCTCGATTCATCGAACTCAACTTTGCCGCGACCGGCTTGCCCAGCTCGTCCTTCCGCCTCCGGTTGCAGGATGTGTTCACGGCGCTGGCACAGCTGGCGGGGGAAAAATCCGCGTTTGATTTGATCCTGGCGGATCCGCCGTTTGGGGAAAAGAATACCGGGCGACGCTCCACGTCCCTTTCGCAAAAGCTCCTCGACCACGAACATCTTCCCAAATTGCTCACACCGGACGGACTCTTCGTCCTAGGCCACACTCACCGGGATCAGCTGACGATCGCAGACCCGTGGCAAGAGGTGAAGGCCATGCGGCATGGCGATTCCGTGATGAAATTCCTTCGCCGCTCGTAATCCAGGGTCAGTGATGGCCGGCGTTCGTCGTATTTTTTCAGTTTTACGTTTTGCCAGTCTGTCGTCACTCTCCCGCCCGTGCCAAACCCGATCATTGTCGCATTGGACGTTTCGTCTGCCGAAAAGGCCATCTCCCTCGTCGAACAAGTTGGCCCGGCCGTGGGCGCTTTTAAAATCGGCAGCGAACTGTTTACGGCGGCCGGCCCTGAGATTGTCCGGCGCATTCGCGCCACCGGGTCTGCCGTGTTCCTGGATCTTAAGTTTCATGATATCCCGAACACCGTCGCCAAGGCGGTGGCCAGCGCCGTGCGGTTGGATGTTCAGATGTTGACCATTCACATCAGCGGGGGTCCCGCCATGATGAAAGCCGCCGAGGAATCCGCGCAGAAAACCGCCGAACAACTCGGCCGCCCGGCGCCTCTCGTTCTGGGTGTGACGGTGCTGACCAGCTTTGACGGAAACGAACTTTCCAGCGTAGGCGTGTCTTCCACGGTGGCGCATCAAGTCGAACGTCTGGCGGCTCTCGCCATGAAAAGCGGTTTACGCGGACTGGTCTGTTCGCCTCTTGAGCTGACGGGTCTTCGCCAGACTTTGCCGGAATCAGTGCAACTTGTGACGCCTGGCATTCGGGGACCTGAGGACGAGGCGGGTGACCAGAAACGGACATTGAGCGCCAGGGAAGCGATGGACGCAGGAGCGAATTGGATGGTCATTGGCCGCCCGATCCACGCCGCCAGCGAGCCACGCCTCGCCGCCCAGAAGATCCTCGAGTCACTGAAATGAATTCGACCTGGCCAGAATTAGACCTGGCCAAGGAACAAAACAGCCTTGACCTTCAAAGTAAGTATTCACTAACTTGTCATCGTGTCTGAGAAGCGATTGACGTGCGGTGAACGGAAAGAGGCCATTGTGAAGGCCGCCCTCCCCCTTTTCGCCCGGCAAGGATTTGCGCGGACCACGACAAGACAATTGGCGGACGCCGCGGGAATTTCGGAGGCTCTGCTCTACAAACATTTCCCGAGCAAGGAGAGTCTCTACGCGGAGATCCAAGCTTACGGCTGCCAAGGGTGCGATCCTGGGTTGAGAAAACTAGTGGGACTTGAATCTTCAACGTCAACGCTCGTTTACATCATTTATTATGTGGTCCGTGCAAATATCATAGGGCGACCGTGTGAGACCATGCATCCTGATACGCGGCATCGGATGATTCTGAACAGTTGTCTTGAAGATGGGACATTCACCCGGTTCCTGTTCCAAAACCGGTTTGCGGAGAATCTGTCGAGAATCGTCGACTGCATGAAATCCGCCGAACGGGTCGGGGACTTGGTGCCGAGTCCCGTTACCGAGGCCAATCGCCTTCTGTTCTCCCACCATCTGGCGGGGATGATAGCGACAATGCAACTCCCTAAAATTGAGGTCATTGAGTATGGAGCATCACCGGAGGAATTGGTGAATCAGGCCGTGTGGTTCGCGTTGCGGGGCCTCGGACTAAGCGAGTCAGCCATGGCGAAGTACTACAACCCAACTGCCTTGCTCCAGTTTTTCACCGAAGCTTGACAAAAATTTTTTTTAAAGAAATTAGTGAGTAAGTATTCACTATATCAGTCTAACTCCCAGCTAAGATGAGTGCGTCGAAATGGAAGGCGAAACGACCTAACAAACGGGATTCGCAGCCTGGTTTGGCCCGGTTATCGGGCTTGTCCGGGGATGTTAACCTGTTGAAGGAGCGGCTGTTGGATGAGCACTTACGGGCGATTTCCGACCCGGAATTGCGTCGAAGTCTGCATTTGGCCGCCAACGAGTCGGCGGCGCTCGCGTGGACCACGGCCTATCCCCTGCTAGTGCTTCCTGAACTTATGGCAGAGCGCAGTCAGGCGACAGAAACACGGCATGATCGACAAAACTGTATTCGGAAGCGGAATTGCTCAAAGTACCCGGCTGCGGCCTAAAATCAGAACCCGAAACGCGAAACTAAATCGATTGTCCAACGCTTAATGAGCTATGAAAACGAGACGTAACAAACGGCGCGGTCAGGCGATTTGCAAGTCCCCGCGGCGTAAAACGCCCGCAGCCCGTGCAGTACGCATGAAGCTGCACCAACCGCCACCAGTGCCGGTTCCGGTTGATGTTAACCCGCCCATTCCGCTTCCGAGGCCGACGCCGGCGCCAACTCCGGCCGAAGTGCCGCACCGGGAGTATGGCGGCGATACCGCCTTTCGCTTGTACATTCGTGAGGTCGGAGAGACCAAACTGTTGACCCCTCAGGAGGAGATTCAGCTCGCCCGCAAAATTCAACGAGGCGATCAGCGAGCCCGTGAGCATATGATCAAGGCGAACCTTCGTCTCGTCGTAAAGATCGCCCGGGATTACGAAGGACTCGGCCTTCCCCTCCTCGACCTGATCAACGAAGGGAATATTGGGCTGATGCGGGCCGTGGAGAAATTCGACCCGAAGAAAGGCGCCAAGCTTTCCACATATGCCGCTTGGTGGATCAAGCAGTCCATCCGGCGGGCTCTATCGGACCAGTCCAAGACCATCCGCCTTCCCGTTCACGCGACGGACAAGCTCTTGAGCATCCGCCGTACGGCCATGAAGCTCGAAGAAGAGCTCGGGCGCATTCCCACTGACGAGGAGATTGGCGCAGAACTGGACATTCCGCCCAAGCAAGTGCGGCAGCTTCAGGAGGCGGGAATCCGGCCAGCGTCCCTTGATGCGCCGATCGGAGACGACGAATCCAATCGTATTGCCGATGTCGTGGCCGACCAGAATGCGGCCAGTCCTTACGCCGAACTTGAATCGAAAACCAACACCAACCTCGTTCAGGAACTGATGGGCGACTTGGATCCGCGGGAGGCATCCATTCTCCGGCAACGTTTTGGTCTCGATGGCGGCGACGAGAAAACCCTGGAGGAGATCGGGGTGCAATTCGGCGTCACTCGCGAGCGCATCCGCCAAATCGAAGACAAGGCCCTGCGCAAACTGCGCAAACGCCTGGCGAAGATCGAGACTGTCGGTTTCGCGGCCTGACGCGGACGGCGGAGCGAGGGGTGCGCCGATCGCTCCGCGCGTCATCTGCCTAACGGGGCCAGCGCAACTTCTCGGTCCGCGCTCCGCTGAACCAATTCAAGGTCTGCCTTCAAATCGGCAGCGGATTTATATCGCTCTCTGATATCGGGCTGGCAGGCCCGCAGGATCACCCGATTGAGGGCGATAAAATCGAAATCAGCGGTGTCGACCAATGTGGTCGAGAGGGTCGGGAAAGTTTCCGGAGTTCCGCCGGTGCTGATAACATAAAGCACCATCCCTAGAGCATAGATGTCTGCGGCCGGCGTACCCGGCAACTCCGGCACCGGGGGCATGTAACCCAGGGTACCCACCAGCGAATGTTGTCGGTCCGGATGCGCGTCCGTAACGAGCCCAACGTCGGCAAACTTGGGTTCGCCGTTCACGAAAATGATGTTCGACGGTTTGATGTCTCGATGCGTCAGGTTTTGTCCGTGGATGAAATCCAGGGCCCCGGCCAGGGCGATGCCAATGCGAACACACTCCTCCACCGCCACCCGGTTGCCACTGGCTTCCGCGCGAACGCTAGCCAAGTCACGCGGCCGGTAGGATTGCGGATCGTTCTCCCAGCCCGGTGTCGTGCTGTCGCCCAATTCCATGACGTAGTAAAAGTATCCTTCGGCCTTCTTTGGACTGATGTAATCGATCTCCAGCAAGCCCTCATGCTTCTTCGAAATCGGTTTGAAAAGGGTAATGCCGCGAAACTCCCGATCGTAAGGCTCAGTATTATTTCCGAACCGCGTAAGGTAAACCGCCTTCAATGCCTGCCATTGTCCTGCGACATTGCGGGCGAGCCAGACCTTTCCATAGCCTCCCAAGCCAAAGGCGGGCTGCACTAGATCGTAACCGGGCGCATCCGGCAAATCGGTCACCGGTCCCAGCGCGCCCCATGGCAAACCATTCAACGCCATGCCCGCCTTCGAAGAAACTTCTGTCCTGTGCAGAACGCTCCATCCCAATCGATGAAAGACAGCGGCAGCGATCAGGGCGGCAGGAATCTGCCCCACAACAACGATCAGCCACGGGAACCAGTAGGTATTTCCATCGGCGAGAACAAACGCGGCCCACGCCGACCCAATTTGTAATGCCACGCCAACAGGCACCGCATAGCGGAGCCGGAGAAAAGGCAACCCTCCGCCCAACAGCACCCCAGTGATGCACAGAATCATTGCTTCAATTCCGGGAGGCAAACGTTCGAGCCAATCCTGGTTGACGAGGTTCAGGAAAGTGGTCGCCAGGATCTCCACACCGGCCACGCCACGGTCGTCATGCCAGCTGGTAAATGGCGTCCGGAACTCGTCCTCCTCTCTGTCCACCTTGCGGGTTTCCGGCTGGCTTCCAATGAAGACAACTTTGCCGTGAAAGTACCCGGGCTCCTGCTTCAGGGCATCGTGGTAACTGAGAGCGTTCCAGGCGCCCTCCGCCCCGTAATAGCGGAGCCACTGCTGTCGTGGCGTCCGGGGCAGCGGCGCTCCGCTCAACGCCGCGGCCGCCCAAGGCAGGCTTTGGCCGATGTCCGAGATGGGCGCGGGAAACGGCCAGTGGCGGCGGACCACCGAATCGTGCTCAACGTCGTTCGCTTTGCCGATTCCCCAATTCGTCCTGGCGGCGTTCCGGAAGAGAGGGAGAGGAAGGATGGGGTGGCCGCTCTCGAAGCCCGGCTTTGAGGCTTCAGGCCGCCCTGCCTCCAGCCATCGGGCCATCAATACGACATTGCTGCACCGTTGCAGAGCTGCGGCCAGCGCGGCATCGGAGGCCGAATCCCGCGGCTCCTCAAAGAATACGTCGAAAGCGACCAGGGCGGCGCCATCGTCGGCTAGTTTTTCGGCCAGCTTCGCATGAAGCTGCCGGTCCCATTGCCCCCGTCGTTGTTCAAGTTCATGGTGGGCGGCATTGTCCATGAGGACGAGGACCACTTGATTGGTGACGCGCCGCGGCGAGCTAAATCGGAACAAGCTGTCATAGCTGGCTGTCGACCATCCCTCGAAAATCGGGAACGCCCAAAGGACGAGTCCCATCAAGGATACGACGGCGGCGGCGAGGACAGCAGACCAGCGGCTGTTCGCGGCGCCTAACCGGCCCAAAGGGCTGGGAATGGGCGGGGACTGTTCCATGCTCTATCTGGATATACGGGGGAATGGGCCGTGGAATTTCATTAATTCGCTCGATGGATAAGATGCGCAGATTCTGCTTTACTCAGGTTTCCTTCAGTGGCACTCATAAGGCGGTTGCTCCCGTTATTGAATTCAGCCCTTAGTCGTATTTGGAGTGCGGCTCGTCCAATTGCATGCAGACGCCTAACACATGAAAACATCTGTCTTTCGTTCGCTCATTCTGCGCAAACCAAGTGCGGGCCGGTATCTGCCCCTTGTTTTGGCGCTGGTCCTCTCGGGATGCTGCAGCCTTTGCTGGCGGCCGGGCTGTCCGCCACGCATTCTCACCCAACCGCAGTCGCAGACCGTGCCCAAAGGCACGCCGGTGACCTTCACCGTTTTGGCCAGCCCGCTGCCCGCCTTCTATCAATGGCAGTTCAACGGCACCAACATTCCCGGCGCGAATGCCGCTACTTATTTCATTCCCAGCGCCAATTTTTCGCACGTCGGCGAATACCGCGTCGAGGTCTGGGGTAGCCCGACGAATACGTCCGAAAAGGCATTTTTGACCGTGTATGAATCGCAAGCCAACGGCGGCGTGCTCTCTTTTCCAATCGGATTTTTCTCCGGCCAAACCTACACGTGCGAATCCGGCGGCACGTTCCAAAAGGGTTATGTCGCGACGAACCCGGATGGCACGATCGGATTGTTTTACGGTCCGAATGTGACCTCCCAGTTGGGAATCTTCAGAAATCCGGGGACCATGACCCGGCTGATGGTCAATACGTTCCACATCGACAACGGCACGGCTGACACCGGCTTGCGCCTTCGCAATAATTGGGGCGGGCTCTTGACGGCGGTTTGCAACGACGATGCGCCGGCAGGAATAGGTGGCACAATCCAGACTGATCCGAAACAGAGCCACTTCGAAATCGGATTGCTCTCCCAGAAAAGTTACCGGCTGACCCTCTTCTATAAAAATACCCCCGGGCCTCCCGCCTCGGGCAATGTGACGTTTAACTGGGAATACAAACCTTGAACGATTCAGGCGGGCTTTTCCGATAATTTCGTTCATCCCCATTTCGTCCGGCGTGGCGTTCAGGCTAGAAGTTCAGGCGCAGCCTCGCCATGAACGTCCGCTCCCGTTGAAGGTCGTTGTATAAGGTGAGCGGATTCAATTGATAGTTCTGGTCCGTCAGGTTCAGCAGGCCGACGGTCACTTCGATACGCCGCTGGGCCAGGCGATAACCGGCCAGCACATTGAACTGCCAGAAATCGTCCCCCAACTCGACCGGATAACCCTGGTTTTCCTGATGATTCCACAGCGCGTACGCCTGGGCGAACAAGCCGGACGGAGCGGTGAAAAAGGCGTGGAACTCGAGCTGATGCAGAGTGGCGGAAACCTGTTGCTGCCGCGGAACCGTCGTGCCCGCTCCAGGCACGATCTCGTTGAACCGATCCTCCAAGTCGGCGTCGCTCAAGCGATAGCGCATTCCTGTCGACCATTCATCTCCTATTAACTGGTCGACAGTGGCCACCAGCGCCCATTCCCGGTAACGGGTTTTCTCCCGCGTGCCTCCCGGGTTTGAAAACGCCGAGAAGTCGACCACGTAGACGCCGGTTGTTCGGTCGATCTCCGATTCAAGATGCTCCCCGGAGATTCCCAGATAGGTCCTCGTGGGGAGCCGGTGTTCCAATGAAACACCGACAACCTCAAAACGCGCGCCGGCCTGGGTTCCCCCGACCGCTTCCGGCAGGATGCTGCGAAACGATTGGTTGACTCCCGCCACTTGGGTGGGCTCGAGGCGAAAACTTTGATCGATACTGGCGCCACCCAGCGAGCGGCTGAATGCTCCGCGCACAACGGTGCCAGAAGCCGGCGTCCAGACGAGTCCGGCCTTCGGAGACAGCTGGTCCCTTGTTTCTGTTCCGCTGGAGATGGGGGCGCTCCGAAAGTTATCGGGATAACGCACCCAGTCGTAGCTGACGCCCCCCACGAGAAGAAGCGAATCCAGCAGGCGTTGATGATGATATCCATAGGCGCTGAATCGTTCGAAATCCGTGGCGGCCACCTGGGAACTGCCGGTCGGCGGGAACAGGTCCACGACATTCAAGGAGGCGTTGACATCGCGATTCGTCGTCTCGATATCGCCGCCTTGATAAAGCAGCCCGACGACTGTGCTAAACGTGGTCCGTTGCCAAATCTGCTGTGCTTCCGCCGTGTAGATCTCCAGTTCGCTCCGATATTTCTGCTCCACCGTCATCGGCTCGGCAAAGTCCAACCCATCGGGTGAACGGCTCACCATGAGCGTGCGATGGAGTGGGTTCGTCACCGTAATGCTACTGTCCAGGCGCGTCCCCAGCAGGAGCGTATGAAGCCCGGGCTTCCATTCCCGGTGGTATCCGGCAAGGGCGATGGGATTCTGCAGTTCCGTCATATGGAATCCGCGAATGGCATTGTCCTGATCGTAGTACTGCTGAAGATCGCCGGTTTTATTCTCGTAGCGGGTCACCCGGAAATAGAGGGAATCCTGGACGGTCAATTGAACCTTGAGCTGCAGCGCGATCGAGTATTCTTCCAGATCATTGTTAGGCCGCTGGCCGGGGTCGTTTCGATAGCCTCCTTCCACGGCATAGCTGGCATTATTAAGCAGCCCGAACTGCGAAGCCGTTTCCGTCCACGCCCCGCGGCTGAGGTACTCCGTCGAGGAAACAATCCCCGGACGATTGCGCTCCATCAACCCACCATAGTCCTGCTGGGAGATCACCGGGGTAAGAGGCCCGGCCGCGACGGGTGCGAGGAGATTGGCAATCAGGTATTCGCTCACCGACGGGGTTTCATAGCGCAGATTCACCCGGTTCGGATCCCGCAGCAAATTGTAGCTGTCCGCCAAAAACAGATGCGCGGAGTAGTTGGCGTAGTCGCTACTCACGGCCGCGGCCGCTTCGCGAACGCTGACGTCGGACATCCCGGCATCGCGGTAAAGGTTGGCGAGACTGGCACTGCGCACGGCCCGGTCCTGATCGAGCAGCAATCGAGAGCGGTAAACCCGCCGGTTGTCATTCAAGCGCTGGGATTCCTCCAGATCGCGGATTCCTTCGTTGATCCGATTGTTGCGCTGGCCGAGCAGCGCCGAGTAGAGCCATGCGGTCGGATCCGACGGGTCGAGAGCTCGCGCCAACTCGAGCTCATGCGCGGCCAGGTTCCTTTCACGCGATACCGCCCATGCCTTGGCCAGATAACTTCGAAGAATGGCGCGATTGGGTTCAATGGCGGCAGCGATCAGCATGTCTTCTCGGCCGCCGTCCACATCGCCCTGCCGGAACCGGACGAGGCCCCTTCCCAACCAGCCATTGGCCAGAGCCGGATCCTGGGCGATCGCCTGCTCGAAGGAATCTTGGGAGTCACGCATTCTGTTCTGTGCAGCCCGCAGGAAACCGCGCAACGCCAATCCCTCGCCATGCCGAGGCGCCAGGCTCAGGCCGCGTTCCAATGCCGTGAATGCCCGGTCAGTGTGTCCAAAACTGAACTCGAGCTCCGCGAGGCGCACCCATGCGAATCCGAAATCCGGCGATTGTGCAACGGCTGTCTCCGCCCATCGCAACGCCGCGCCGAGGGACTCATCACCGGCCGCCCGGGACTGCTCGTAGTACGAACGAGCCAGCAACTCAGTGCCTGTTTCGGGAGCCACTCCGGGATCGACGCGATCGGCACGGGCTGCCGCGATGAGCAACCGCAAGGCCGACTGGAGCCGGGCCTGACGATCCACAAGACCCGCCTGCTCGATCGCGAGCAGTTCGTCCGCCGCGCCATCCACTCGGCCCACGGCGAGGAGCAGGGCCGCGTGGTAGAGCCGATCATTAACCGACCCGGGCGGGCGCCCTGGATAGGCAGCCAGGGCGCCCGACAAATCACCTGCGCGATAGGAGTTGATGGAGGTTTCGAGTTCACCGCGTTCGGCCGCCGTGAATGGCAGGTCGCGCAGGTCCAGCACGGCCGGGTAATAGAGGCACCATTGAAGCACGTTCTTGGCAATGAAGCCCGCGGTTTGGAGAAGTGGGCCCTGGTTCGCCGCCACACTGGCGCGCTGGCCGTTGGTCAAGGCCAGCGTTCCGGCCGGATTGGTCAGCTCGATTCGGCCATCCAGGACATAATAGAAAGTTTCCGCTTCCGGCCCGGTCGCCGTCGCGTCCACGACAAATTCCGTCCCTTTGACACCCGCGGTCGTTCCCTGATTGAGGATGCGAATTCGGCCAGGACGTCCCCGGTGAAAGAATGACAGCAAGCCGCGCCAGAGATGGATGCCGGAATCGCCTTGAGGATCCGGGGACGGAAGGATTTCCACTTCGGTCAGCGGGCCAAATGTCACGACGCTTTGATCCGACCAACGAACCACCGCGCGGTTGTTAGGACCGGTGCGAAGATGAAACCCCGGGTGGAGGATTTGATTCGTTAGCGTTAGGATCCAGGCGTTTCCCCCGGGAGGCAGCACTTCGACTGGTCCCGGTCCGATGATGGCGACAATGCGCACCGCATTGGGACCGTTCTGGCCCTCCTCAGCAGCACACAGACAATCCACCGTCAATGCCAGTCCGATTCCCATCAGGCCGACCCACCCATTTCGCAACCCTACGGTCGAGGCTTTCATAGTATAAACGTTGCCGGGAACGAGGGGTTTCGGCCGCCCCCCACTGTCCAATCGCACGATGCTGAATACCGCCCTTTGGCAGAACCGGGGCCGAAGACCGCCCATCCGACGCATTTGCAGAGGTTACGAGCCCAGACCATCGATTCTTTCAGACGATGCCATCAATTCATTTTGAAAGAGTCGCGAAAGTCGTGCGTATCCATCCTTAGCGATGGGCATAAAAACGGAGTTCACATCATGACAACCACCTTGAGCCAGATTTCGTCGCTCCGCCCGGCCACAGTCGTCACCGGGGCGCGAGCGGAATCCGCCGAGCCGCCAACCCCGCAGTCGCTCTCCCAGGCCGTTCAGCACGCCGTTCGATGGGTGGATGATGCCGTGCTTCGGCGCGTGGCGCCGCAGGATGCCGGTCCGGGCTTCGAGCCGCGAACGTTGCTGGCGGTCATGACCTATTGTTACGCGCGCGAGATATACAGTTCGATTGACATCGAGGAAATGCTTCGGCGTGATCAGCCATTCCGTAACCTTTGCCAGAATGAATTTCCCGGAGCGCGCGTCTTTCGGAAATTTCGCCGGGAGAACCGGAACGTCCTGCAGAGCTGCCTGTTTCAGGTGCTGCAGTGGTCTCTCGGGGGTGCCCCGGCGCAAGGCCCGAGCGTCATTTCGGACGAGGATATTGCCCTGGCGACGAGCCGCCGGATGAGCGCCGCAATGTTTGTCGACGGCATGGAACAGTTGGATTGATCGCATGAGTGCCGGCGCCGATTTTCCGAATCCATGAAAAGCATTGCCAGAGCGCGAGGGCTGACAGATTAGTCAGACATGGCCACCCCAGACAAAGACTCCTTACAGACCCGAGCCAGCTTGATTGGAAAGCTGGCCGACCTCGGCAACAGCTCCGAATGGCGGGAATTCTTCGACACCTACTGGGGGTTGATTTACGGAGTGGCTCGCAAGGCCGGTTTATCCGACGCGGACGCCCAGGATGTTGTCCAGGACACCATGTCCTCGGTGGCCCGGCAAATGCCGACCTTTCGCTATGATCCCGCCAAGGGATCGTTCAAGGCGTGGCTGCTGACCTTGACCCGCTGGCGGATTATGGACCGCCTGCGAAAACGCCGGCCGCATCACGAACCTCCGCTGGAGCCCTCCACGGGCACGGACCCCATCGCACAGATCCCCGATCCCGCCAGCCTGGTGCCGGATGCCGTCTGGGAGAAGGAATGGGAATCCAACCTGTTCCAGGCGGCCCTGGTCAACCTCCGGCGCAAGGTGGATCCGCATAAGTTCCAGATTTTCGACTTTTACGCGACCAAGGAATGGCCGGCGGAGAAAGTCGCCGAACGGTTCCAGGTGCCTATCGAGCAAGTCTACCTCGCCAAACATCGCATCACGGAAATGCTCAAGGCCGAAGTTCAACGCCTGGAACGCGAATCCTTCTAGGGTCCGGAATCACCACCCGCACTCGTCACGAAAACACTAAACCTGTTCCACCTGGAACACGTCTCGGGCACCTCATTGGGGCACGAATGTTCCACCTGCGACATGAGGAAGGCACCCCTCCAGACAGCGTCCCGACCCCATGGACTCCGCAATTGACGCGTGACCGGCCGCTATCTACCGTTCGGTAGGTTGATGGCCAAAGCTGACAGCGGTACGCGGGCAAGAATTCTTCG
>Ga0070689_100000822_pt1 | contig 19216 bp, 12 predicted proteins | sample KBSS23HmetaG_FD_64669 | JGI IMG/M metagenome (GOLD analysis project Ga0070689, IMG submission 64669) | Switchgrass rhizosphere microbial communities from Kellogg Biological Station, Michigan, USA - KBS S2-3H metaG | ecosystem: Host-associated > Plants > Roots > Rhizosphere ...
CAGCGCTGCCGACGGCACGGTCGTCGTCGGCTGTGGCGACGGCGAACTCGTGCGGCTCGCGGCGGCCGACCTGCAGCCGGCCGGCAAGGTCGCGTGCGGCGGCCACCCGGAGTCGTTCCAGCTGCTGCCCGATGCGCACGCGCTCGTCAACGTGCCGTCGGCCGGCGACGACCGCGGCGGCGCCGTGCTGCTGCTCGACCTCGGCAAGGGCAGAGTCGCCGCGAGCTGGCGCGTGCCGGCGCGCGCCAACTTCCCGCTGGCGCTCGAACCGGGCGGTGCGCGTGCCCTGGTCGGCTGCCGCAATCCGGCCCGTCTCGTCCAGCTCGACGCCAAGGACGGCCGCACGCTCGCGACCGCGGACTGCATCGGTGACCTCGACGACGTGTTCGTCGACAGCAAGACCGCGCGCGTGTTCGCGATCGGCGGCGACGGCGCCGTCGACGTGTTCGCGCTCGACGCCGCGCCGGGCCTGCGCCCGGTCGCGCGCGTGCCGACGCGCGCCGGCGCACGCACCGGCCTGTTCGTGCCCGAGCTCAGGCGGCTGTTCGTGGCCGCGCCGGCGCGCGACGGCGCACCCGCGGCGATCCAGGAGTTCGCGGTCGACGGCTGATCCCCAGCCGGCGGCGCTACCGCTCGAACTCGACCGCCATGCCCATGCCGCCGCTCATGCACAGCGTGGCGAGGCCGCGCTTGCTGCCGCGCCGCACCATCTCGTGCAGCAGCGTCACGACGATGCGCGCGCCGGTGGCGCCGATCGGATGACCGAGCGCGATCGCGCCGCCGTTGACGTTCGTGCGGTCGGCGGCGAACGGCAGGTCGCGCAGGCACGCGAGCATCTGCGCCGCGAACGCCTCGTTGAGCTCGACGAGGTCGAAGTCGGCGAGCTGGCGGCCGCTGCGCTCGCACAGCTGCTTGACGGCCGGCACCGGCCCGATGCCCATGATGCGCGGCGGCACGCCGGCGGTCGCGGCGTGGCCGACGAACGCCAGCGGCCGCAACCCGCGCCGCTTCTGCTCGGACTCCGCCATCAGCACGACGGCGGCCGCGCCGTCGGTGATGCCCGAGCTGTTGCCGGCGTGCACGGTGCCGCCCTTGCTCCGGAACACCGGCGGCAGCTTCTGCAGGTCCGCGAGCGTGACGCCGCGGCGGACGTGTTCGTCGGTGTCGACGACGATCTCGCCCTTCCGGCCCGCGATGCGCACCGGCGCGATCTCGGCCTGGAAGCGCCCCGCCTGCTGCGCCTGCTCGGCGCGCTGGTGGCTCTGCAGCGCGTAGTCGTCCTGCTCGGCGCGACCGATCGCGTAGTCGTCGGCCAGGTACTCGGCCGTCATCCCCATCGGCTCCTTCAGGATGCCGCACGTGAAGCCGTCCTGGTAGTTGCCGTCGAGCACGTCCTGGTGCCCGAGCCGGAAGCCGGTGCGCATGCCCGGCAGCAGGAACGGGATGTTCGTCATGCTCTCCATGCCGCCCGCGACGACGATGCGGCGGCCGCCGAGCACGATCGCCGCGCGCGCGAAGTCGATCGCCTTGAGGCTGCTGCCGCAGGCCTTGTTGATCGTCGTCGCCACGCAGCCATCGCCGCAGCCGGCCGCGATCGCGACCTGGCGCGCGGGGTTCGGACCGGAGCCGAGCTGGCGCGCCTGCCCGAACAGCACCTCGTCGACGTCGGTCGGCGCGATGCCGGCCTGCTGCAGCGCGGCCGCGACGGCGCGCGTGCCGAGCTCGACGGCGGACAGCGGCGACAGCGCGCCGAGGAACTTCCCGATCGGAGTACGGCTGGCGGCGACGACGGCAATGCGTTCCATGCGGCTTGGCGGTGGCGGCGGTTTCGGGGGGAAGGACCATACGCCGCGGCCCCGCCCGAAGCGACCGTGGCGCGCCGCGTGCGTCGGAACGGCCGTTGCCACGGGCCGGTCCGGATGTGCGACTCGCGCTCACGAAGGCCACGCGGCGCGGTCGATATTTTCTGTGGCGCGATCACCGCGCGACGGATCCTTGGAACGCAACCGCGAGCATCAGGGTGAGCACTTCACGGCTGCCATCGCGCACCATCACCTCACCCTGCAGACCGAACTGAAGCGCTCGACCTCGCTGCCGAGCGCGATGTTCGACGCCAACGATCCGATGCTCGAGGCGCGGCTGTGCGAGGCGACCGAGGGCATCTTCCGCCGGCTGCTCGAACACGACACCGCGCCGGCGCCCGCGGCCGGCGGCGAGGTACGCCTCGAGAACGTCGCGCCGGCCGAACTCGCGGCGCTGCTGTGCGCGGCGCACCAGGGCGCGTTCGCCGACGACCGCGCCCCGGACCTGCAGGAGCACGCCGACGCCGAGTTCGCGGCGCTGATCGCCGAGATCTGCGCGCGCTCGCACGGCGCGCCGCAGCAGCGCGCGGCCGACCTGCTGCGCGGCGCGCGCCCGACCGGCGCGGCCGCGACGCCGGCCGACATCGACGCGCTGACGCACGAACTCGCCGCGCGGCTGGGCCGTGTCGCCCCAGCCGGCGCCGACGACAAAGCTGCCGGCGCCGACGACGACGCCGCGACCGCCGGCCTGCTCGCGATCTGCCGCCAGCTCGCGGCGACCGTGCTGCGCTGCACCGACGGCCCGGCCCAGGAGCGGCGCCCATGACGCGCACGGCGACCGAGATCCGCAGCGACGCCGTACTCGACTTCGCGCACGCGTTCGTCAGCGCGGCGCACAACCGGCGCCTGCACGGCCGCGACCATCGCCACACGACGTCCGGGCTGCGCGCCGTGAGCCTCGCGCTGCGGCAGGCCGCGGCCACCGGCGTCGAGATGCCGCTGCAGCTGCAGTTCGACGACGACGCGATCTACCACGACGCGCAGCCGCTGCTGTCGCCGAGCCTGCAGGCGCGCGCGCTGCTGGCCGCGATCGCGCAGCGCGAGGTCGCGACGCTCGCGTTCTCGCCCGAGCTCGACGAGGACGAACTGAACCGGCTGTTCGACCTGCTGCTGCAGGACCAGAACGTGCGCGCGCTGTCGCGCCAGCATCGCGAGCGCTCGCTGCGCGCGTTCGCGGTCCGCAACGTGCGCGTGACCTCGCGCTCGGCCGCCGACCCCGGCGACCGCCACGTGCCGGTCGGCGCGGCCGCGCAGCCGGCCGACCTGCGCGTCTACCAGCAGCTCGCCGACACGCTGCACCAGGGCAACGCGGCCGCGCTGCGCGACGCGACGATCGCCGTCGACCGCGCCGCCAGCGTCATCGAGCAGACGCTGCTGCAGCTCGAACAGGCGCCGAGCGGCCTGCTGTCGCTGGCCGCGCAGGACAACGTCGACCGCTTCACCGTCGGCCACTCGGTGCGCGTGGCGCTGCTCGCACTGCAGGTCGCGCGCGCGGCCGGCGCCGGCCGCGAACGCCTGGTCGAGGTCGGCACCGCGGCGCTGCTGCACGACATCGGCAAGTCGAAGGTGCCGCAGGAGATCCTGTTCAAGCGCGGCCGGCTCGACGAAGCCGAGTGGGTCTGGATGGCGCAGCATCCGCGCCTGGGCGCCGACATCCTGCTCGAGCAGCCCGAACTGCACCCGAGCGCCGTCGGCGCCGCGTTCTGCCATCATCTGCGCGCCGACGGCGGCGGCTATCCGTGCGCGTCGGTGCCGCTGGAGCCGAGCGGCATCAGCCGGCTGGTGCGCGTCTGCGACGTGTTCGAAGCGCTGACCTCGGTGCGCCCCTACAAGCGCGCGCTGACGCCGCTCGAGGCCTACGCGGTCATGCGCCGCCACGAGCGCGACTTCGACCAGCGCTGGTTCAAACTGTTCGTGCGCACGCTCGGCGTGTTCCCGCAGGGCTCGCGCGTGCGGCTCGACGACGGCTCGATGGCGGTCGTGCTGCAGGCCGGCGACAACCCCGGCGCGCCGGTGGTGCGGCTGCTGACCGGGCCCGGTGGCGCGGACCTGCCCGCCGACGCGCCCGACATCGTCGCGATCGGCCGCCCGCTCGACGGCGTCGTGCGCACCGTGCAGTCGGTCTACACGCGCGACCGCTCGGTCGCCGTGCCCGAGGACGGCTGGGACGCGACCGACTACCTGACGCAGACGGTGCACGGCGCCTGCCTGCGGCAGGACGACGAGTAGCCGGTCACTTCGCCGGCGGCGGGCACTCCAGCACCCAGCCCTCCTGCGGTCGCGCTGCGCGCAGTTCGATCGCGCACGGCGTGGCGTCCACCTGCACGAGCCGGCAGCCGCCGAAGCGGTATGGCCGGCCGATGACGACGCCCTCGGTTCCCACCCAGACCGTCGTGTCCATCGTGAAGTGCAGGTGCGGCAGGCCGCTCGCGCCGGAGTTGCCGACGCGCGCGATCACGTCGCCGGCCTTGACGCGGTCGCCGACCTTCACCGTCACGCTGCCCTTCCTGACGTGCGCGTAGTCGGTGCACTCGCCGTCGCGATGCTCGATCTCGACGTAGTTCGCGGCGTCGAACGCGCCGGCCGTGCCGGGCGGCTCGTCGTCGAAGCCGGCCTCGACCCCGGTCACGACGCCGTCGGCGGCGGCGAGCACCGGCTGGTCGAAGCCGTACCAGTCGGTCAGCGCCTTGCCGGTGCCGCGGTGCCGCTGGCCGTCGGCGTCGACCATCGCGAAGTCGATCGCGAAGAACGCGAAGCACTTCGCCTGATGGTGGCCGGTGCCGTCGACGAGGCCGAGCCAGCGGCCCGCGAACGGCGGCCGCAGCAGCGTCTCGCCAGGGTGGCGTTCCTGCACCGCCTTGCAGCGCGCGATCGCGCCGCGGTCGTACGGATCCTTGGCCAGCAGCGCGACCAGCGTCGCCCACTGCTCGTCGACCAGCGCGCGGTCGCGGCACCAGTCGGCGAACTGCAGCGGCGCGAGGTCGTGGCGCTGCCGGGCGACGAGGTCCGGCGCGCGGCCGAGCGCGCAGCGCGCGCCCTCGTGCGCGGCATCGAGTTCGAGCGCGCGCGCGAAGTGCTGCGCGGCCAGTTCTTCGAGGCCGCGTTCGCGGCACCAGCGCCCCAGCGCGAACCGTGCGGCGGCGGTGTCGACCGGCGGCTTGTCCGCCTGGTCGGTGACGTCGCTTCGCTCCTCGATCGAAGCGACGGCCTGCCACGGCGTCGTCCGGCCCGCGAGCACGACGCCGCCCTTGGCGTAGGTCAGCGGACCGACCAGGTGCTGCCCGAGCAGCGCGGGGGCCAGCGCCAGCGCGAGTGCGATGCGCATGCGGCGCGAATGATACGGGTGGCCGTGATCCACTGCCGCCGGCGCCCCGGCGCATGTTTCCCGCCCGCGTCAGCGCGCTCTGTCAGCCGGCCGCCAGCTGCTGCAGGGCACCCACCAGCACGTCGAGTTCGGCCGTCGTCGTGAACACGTGCGGCGTCACGCGCACGCCGTGCACGCCGGCGTGGTCGATCGCGACGGTGTAGACCTTGTGGCGGTCGAACAGCGCGGCGGCGAGGTCCGCGGGCTTCGTGCCGCGAATGCCGACGGTCGCGATCGCGCACGCGCGCGCAGGATCGCCCGGCGTGAACAGCTCGATGCGCGGCTGGCCGCGCACGCGCTGCGTCCAGTAGCGCTGCAGATGGCGCAGGCGCGCTTCCTTGCGCGCGGCGCCGAGGCCCTGGTGGAACGCGATCGCGTCGTGGAGCGCGAGGTCGGTGTGCACGGGATGCGTGCCGCGGTGGTTCAGCTTCTCGATGTCGTCGTCGGCCAGCCCGCTGGCGAACAACGGCCACAGCCCCGCGATGCGCGCCTTCTTGACCCACAGCAGGCCGGCGCCGAGCGGGCAGCCGAGCCACTTGTGCAGGCTGGCGGCGTAGTAGTCGCCGCCGAGGTCGGGGACCGCGAAGTCGAGCTGCGCCAGCGCGTGCGCGCCGTCGATCATGACCTGCACGCCGCGCTCGTGCGCCATGTCGGCGATCTTGCGCACCGGCAGGATCTGGCCGGTGATGTTCACGACGTGGCAGACCATCAGCAGCCGCGTGCGCGCGCCGATCGCCGCGCGGTAGAGCGCGACGATCTCGTCGTCCGACGCCGGGTCGAGCGGCAGCGACACGACCTTGTTGGCGATGCCGTGCCGGCGCGCCTGCAGCTCGAACATGTCGAGCATCGCGCCGTAGTCCTGTGCCGCCATCACCGCCTCGTCGCCGCGCTGCCACGGCTGGCCGGCGATCACCGTGTCGAGCGCCTCGGTCGTGTTGCGCGTCACGACGACCTCGTCGACGGGGCAGCCCGCGAGCGCCGCCAGCGCCGTGCGCGCCGCCATCCGGTCGCCGTCCTGCCGCGTGCGCATGTAGTGCGCGCCCTCCTCGTTGACCGCGCGCACGTGGCCGACGAACGCGTCGAGCACGGGCCGGCTCTGCCGCGAGTAGTAGCCGTTCTCGAGGTCGATCCAGGCCGCGGGCAGCGCGTAGCGCGCGCGCACGTCGGCCCAGAACGCCTCGTCCTGCGCGAGCAGCAAAGGCTCCCGCGCGGCGCACTGCCGCCACAGCCGCTCGCCGAACACGGCGCCGGCCGCGGCGCCGCCCAGAGTGCGCAGGAACGTCCGTTTGTCCATGTCGGTGCCGCGAGGGGCGCGATCCTACCGGCCGCGAGTCCGTGTTCGCACGCGAACGTCAGCGGCGCGCGAGCGCCATGACGAGGAACATCATGTCGCCGGGATGCGGCACCGGGAACAGGTCGAGGATCTCGAAGCGGTCGGCAGGGACCGCGCGCGCGTAGCCGGCCATCACGGCAGCGAGGTCGTTGGCAGCGTGCGCCGCGTCCAGCGGCGCGCCGAAGAACGCGCGGCGGCGGCGACGGTGCTCGACGTGGTCGGTGTCGAGGGCAGCCACCCAGTCGTCGAGCGCCGCGTTGAAGACCAGCGCGCTGCGCGGGGCCAGCCGGTCGAAGACCGCCGGGAACAGGTCGAAGTTCTCGCAGTAGCCGCCGCCGAACGTGCTGATCGGGTTGTCCATCACGACGAACGAGTAGTCGCTGCGCAGCGTGGTGCCGGCGCGCACGGCGGCGATGGAGTCGGCGACGCGGATGGTGACCTTGTCGGCCGGCAGCGCGCGGCGCGCGTGCGCGGCGAACGGGCCGTAGACCTCGTAGAACTCCACCGACTCCGCGAACGGCACGTACTCCAGCGTCTTCATGATGCCGGCCTTGCCGAACAGGTCGAGCGCGACCAGCGGCGTCGGCAGCAGGCGCTTGAGGTGCAGGAGGCGCACCGCGGCCTCCATCGGCGTGATCACGAGCGTGCGGCGCCGCAGCCGGTCGATGGCGTGCCGCTTGCGCTGCTCGCGCCACACTTCGAGGCGCGGGCCGAACAGCCCGAACTCGACGCGCCGGACCAAGTCCTGCAGGCGTTGCGCGCGGGGTGCCGGGGCGGCGCCGTGCGGCGGCGAAGCCACGGCCGGAGTCGATCCCATCGTTGGCGCGCAGGCGTTGTGCACGGTCGGAGTCTGCCGCGCTGCGGCTGCCGCGCATCGGGGTGTTCGCCTGCATTCGTCGGTGCGGGGACCCCAAGGCGGAACGGACTGCCGCGACCGCAGCTACGGGCCCGGCGCGGCCGCGGTGCGGCGTTCCGGACGCGCTCCCACCCGCCACGCTTGACCGTGCCGCCCCCCCGCCGCAACCTTCCCCGCTTCCTCCATGGGCGGCCACAAGGGCATCCCCGTGCGCGCGATCGCCGTGTTCGCGCTCGCGGCGGCAATCGGTGTGGCCGGTGGGCTGCTCGGCGCCGGCTTCCAGCACGCACTGAACTGGTTGCAGCACGTGCTGATCGGCCCGGGCCGGCAGCTCGGGGACGCGGTGCGCGAACACCTGTCGCCGCTGCAGACGGTGCTGGTGCCGACCGCGGGCGGCGTGCTCGCAGGCGTGCTGCTCGTCGTCGTGCGTCGCCGCGGCGCGCCGTTCGGCATCACCGACATCATCGGCCTCGTCGCGCTGCGCAAGGGCACGATCCGGCTGCGCGACAGCATCGTGCAGATCGCGTCGTCGGCGTGCACGATCGGCACCGGCGGCAGCATCGGCAAGGAGGGCGCCAACAGCCAGCTCGCGGCGACGTTCGCCGCGCAGCTCGCCAAGCTGTTCCGCACCAGCGCGCGCACGCGCTCGGTGCTGCTCGGCTGCGGCGTCGCGGCCGGCATGGCGACCTCCTACAACGCGCCGATCGCGGGCGCGATCTTCGTGATGGAGGCCGTGCTCGGCAACTTCGCGATGGACGTGATGGCGCCGATCGTCGTCGCGTCGGTGCTCGCGACGATCCTGCGCCGCGCGCTGATCGAGTACCAGCCGGTCTACGAGCTGAGCCAGGCCGACCTCGGCGACCTGCCGTGGCAGCTCGTGCTCGCGGCGCTGATGCTCGGCGTCTGCTGCGGCGTCGGCGGCATCCTGTTCCGGCGCGCGCTGCTGATCGGCCGCCGCGCGTTCCAGTTCACGCGGCTGCCGCGGCCGGTCGTACTCGGCCTCGGCGGGCTCGTCATCGGGCTGATCGGGCTGTTCCGGCCGCAGGCCTGGGGCAACGGCTTCGAGGTGATCCGCGACATCACGCTCGGCGACGCCACGGTGCCGATCGGCCTCGTGCTGTCGCTGTTCGTCTGGAAGATGGTCGCGACGGTCGCGACCGTCGGCAGCGGCGGCCTCGGCGGCATCTTCACGCCGAACCTCGTCGTCGGCGCCGCGTTCGGCGCACTGTTCGCGTTCCTGCTCGACTTGATCGCGCCGACGGCGTCGCCGCTGGCGGCGCGCCAGCTGCAGATCACGTTCGCGTTCGTCGGCATGGCGGGACTCTGCGCGGCCGTCACGCACGCGCCGGTCACGTCGGTCGTGCTCGTGTTCGAGCTGACCGGCCACTACGAGCTGACGCTGCCGATCATGCTGTGCAGCATCACCGCGAGCCTGGTCGCGCGCATGCTCGACGAGGACAGCTACTACGGCGAGGCGCTGCGGCAGAAGGGCGAAGAGCTGCCGGCCGGTCTCGAGGAGCTGGCGATCAAGACGACCTACGTGCGCGACGTCATGCGCAGCGACCCGGTCACGGTGACCGACACGGCGACGTTCGACGAGGTCATGGAGGTGCTCGGCGCGCACCGCGGCGACACGATCTACGTGCTCGACAACGGCGGCGGCCTGGTCGGCCGCATCCAGCTGCAGGACGTCAAGAACTTCATCAACGACCCGACGCTGAGCTCGGTCGTGATCGCCGCCGACCTCACGCGCCCGGCGGTGACCGCGTCGCCCGACGACTCGCTCGCGGCGCTGCTGCCGCAGTTCGACGGCGAGGTCAACGAGATCGCGGTGACGTCGGCGAGCCCGCGCCGGCTGCTCGGCCGCGTCTGCCAGCAGGACGTGCTCAGCGGCATCCGCACCGAGGTGCTGGGCCAGCAGCGCCGCACGCGCTTCCGCGACGACGCCGGCAAGGCGACGCCGCTCGTCGATCTGCCGGCCGGCTGGGAGTTCGCGGAGTTCGCCGTGCCGTCCGAGTGGCACGGTCTCGCCGTCGACAACCTGCCGGCCGCCGTGCTGACCTGGATGGCGCCGGTCGTCGTCGAGCGCGCGCGCGACGACGGCACGACCGAGCGCTTCGCGGCGACGCAGGAACTGGTGCTGCAGGAGGGCTGGAACGTGCTGGCACTGTGCCGCAGCGCCGACCTGCAGCGCTGGCGCGAGGGCGAACGCGCTGTCGAGACCTGAGCCCGTTGGCAGCCTGTTGGAAAGCGTCACCTGGCCACCAGCCGCGCGCCGCCCGCGCAGCTCGGCACCCGCGAGCCTCGCCGGATCCACCAATCCGGCTGCGTTCGCGGGCACCGACCTGCATCGAGAATCACACAGCTGGAGGCAAGGCCTGTTCTGCAACGGGCTGCTAAGCTCCGGACTACTCCCCCACCCCGCGAGGCCCTCCATGCGCATCCCGCCCGTCACGTGGTCGATCGCCCTGTGTGTCGCCGCCGCCTTCGCGCGCGCCCAGCAACCGAACCAGCAACCGAAGACGCCGCCGCCGGCCGCCGACCTCGACCTGCTGTCGACGATCCCGTGGACCACGGACGGCGTCGAGTACTACGACCACGCCCCGGCGCCCAGGGGCAAGGTCGATCGCACCGCGCTCGTCGACGCCGCGATCGCGCGCGCCAAGCAGGAGCACAAGCTCGTGCTCTGGTACGTGCAGCGCATCGTCGAGGACAAGGTGCTGCAAGGCCGCCAGATGTACCGCGCGCCGGTGCTCGACGTGTACATGCAGCAGGTCGTGTTCGCCGACCCCGACGTGGCCGCGATCGCGACGGCCTGCACGGTGCCGCTGCGCTGCGCGATGGACGAGCCGCTGTGCCAGCGCTTTTCGCTGCGGCCGCTGCAGTTCGTCGAGCCGGCGGTCGTGTTCCTCGACGGCGACGGCAAGGTCGTGCACTGGGTCGAACGCTTCCGCACCTTCCACGCGCAGTGGTTCGCGGACCTGCTGGTGCGCGTACTCGACCAGGCCGGCATCGCGCGCGACGGCGGCGGTGCCGATGCGCAGCGGCGCGGCGGGCTGTGGCGGCAGGCGCTGGCGACCGCGAGCGCGCAACCCGACAAGGACGCGGCCGCGTGGCTGAAGATCGCGGCCCTGCAGCGGCTGCTGCGCCTGCCCGAGCAGGCGCTCGACAGCCTCGCGAAGGCCGAGCACGACGTGCAGAGCAGGGTGGCTGCGCGTGAACGCGACGCCGGCGGCGACGGTGGCGGCGGCCGGCGGCGCGGGTCGCGCGGTCCCACGCCGGACGAACTACGCACGCTCGGCGACGTGCTGTGCGAACGCGGCCTCGTGCTGTCGATGACGGGCAACCTGCTCGACGCGCAGCCGGCGCTCGAACACGCCTGGCGCAGCGGCGGCACGCGCGCGGCCGAGGCCGGCTACTGGTACGCGCTGAACGCGCTGCACCTCGGCGACGAGGTCGGCGCGATGCGGCGCTTCCAGCTGGTCGCCGACCAGCACCCGACCGAGGTGTTCGGCAAGCGCGCGCGCGCCAACAGCAAGCTGGGCCTCGACGACCGTCCGCTCGGCGCCGCGTTCACGGGCTTCGAGGACGTGCGCTACCTGCCCGAGAGCGCCTACCAGGGCATGCCGAAGGACACCGCGTGGCACGGCGACGCGCAGGCACCGAAGCCGCTGGCGCGCCACGCCGTCGAGTTCCTGCTGGCGCAGCAGCGCGACGACGGCGGCTTCACCGACGCGCGCTACGCGTACTGGCCGAGCACCGAGATCACGCCCAACGTCTGGGTCGCGATCACGGCGATCGCGCTGACGGCGCTGTGGGAGTACCGCGAGGTGTTCCCGGACCTGCAGCCGCGCATCGACGCGGCGCTGCGCAAGGGCGAGGCGTTCGCGTTCGACCCGAAGCGGCTGTGCCGCGGCGCCAACGAGGACTGCTACTCGGATGCCTACCGGCTCATGTACCTGGCGCGGCGTTCGTCGCGCGCCGACGAGGCCGCGCGGCGCGAACTCGTGCAGCGCATGAACACGATCGTCGAGCAGGCAGCTCTGCGGCAGCAGCAGAGCGGCTTCTTCGCGCACGAGTACGAGAACGCGTTCTGCACGGGCGCCGTGCTGCAGGAACTCGTCGCCGCGCGCGCGGCCGGCGCCACGGTGCCGACCGAGATGACCGACAAGGCCGCGGCCGCGCTGATCAGCGCGCGCTTCGAGACCGGCGCATTCGTCTACGGCGGCAAGGCGCAGGGCAAGCCGACCGGGCTCAAGGACGCGGCCGCGCGCATGCCGGTCTGCGAGGGCACGCTGTTCCAGGAGGGCCGCAGCGACCTCGACAAGGTGCGCTTCGCGCTGCAGAACTTCTGGGAGCACATGAAGAACATCGAGACCGTGCGCCGCAACGACTTCCACAGCGACGGCGAGCTCGGCGGCTTCTTCTTCTTCCACGCCGTGTTCCACGCCAGCGAGGTCGTGCGCCTGCTGCCCGAGGCCGAACGCGCACCGCACTGGCAGCAGTTCGTCGCGCTGCTGCAGCAGGTGCCAGAGATGGACGGCAGCTTCCTCGACAGCCACGAGCTCGGCCGCAGCTACGGCACGGCGATGGCCCTGCTGACGCTGCGCAACGCAGCCACGTTCGAATGACGCGCCGCCTCGCCGCCGCGCTGTTGCTGACGCAGGGCAGCGGCCGCGACCTCGAGGTGTTCCTGGTCGAGCGCTCGCCGGAGCTGCGCTACTTCGGCGGCTACGTGGCGCTGCCGGGCGGCACGCTGGCGGCGGCCGACGGCGACGCGGCGCACGACGAGCACGGCGCGCTGCAGCGCTGCGCACTGCGCGAGCTGTTCGAGGAGACCGGCCTGTTGTGCCACGTGCTGCCCGCCGAGCGCGTGGCCGGCGAGCGGCTACGGCGCGCGCGCAGCGAACTGCTCGCGCTGGAGCGCGCGCCGGAGGACGGCAGCGCCGCCGCAGCGCGCGCGCCGTTCGCGGATCTCGTCGACGGCGCCGCGGCGCCGCCGGGACTGCGCGCGATCTGCCGCATCGAGACGCCGCCGTTCGCGCCGGTGCGCTTCGACACGGTGTTCCTGCACGTGCCGCTCGAGCGCTGCACGGCCGGCACCGGCGGCCGGCGGCCCGACGTGTGGCCCGGCGAACTGGTCGGCGGCCGGTTCTGGCGGCCGGCCGACGCGCTCGCGGCGTGGCGCCGCGGCGACATCCTGCTGGTGCCGCCGGTGACGATCCTGTGCGAGCACCTCGCCGCGCACAGCGACTTCGAGGCGTTTGCGACCGCGATCGCGGCGACCACCGCCAGCTACCGCGCCGGCCGCCTGCACCAGGTGCGGTTCTCGCCCGGCGTCGTGCTGGCGCCGCTGCGCACGCCGACGCTGCCGCCGGCGACGACGACGAACTGCTACGTCGTCGGTCACGACGAACTGTGGGTCGTCGATCCGGGCAGCCCGCACCAGGACGAGCAGCAGCGCCTGCTCGCGCTGCTCGACGAACTCACGCGCGGCGGCGCGCGCGTGGCCGGCATCCTGTCGACGCACCACCACCCCGACCACGTCGGCGGCATCGCCGCGCTGTGCGCGGCGCGCGACCTCGCCGTGCGCGGCCACCCGCTGACGCTCGAACGGCTGCCGCCCGGCTGCCGCCTCGGCGCGGCGCTGCACGACGGCGACCGCGTGCCGCTCGGCCGCGCGCCCGACGGCAGTCCCGGCTGGGAGCTCGTGGCCGTGCACACGCCGGGTCACGACCGCGGCCACCTCTGCTTCCACGAGAACCGCTACGGCGCCGCGATCGTCGGCGACATGCTGTCGACGATGTCGACGATCATCGTCGACCCGCCCGAGGGGCACCTCGCGACCTACCTGCGGAGCCTCGAGCGGCTGCTGCAGCTGCCGCTGGCGACGCTGTGTCCCGCGCACGGACCCGCCGTGCGCCAGGGTGAGCGGCTCGTGAAGCAGTACCTGCGCCACCGGCGCCAGCGCGAGACGACGCTGCTCGGCGCGCTCGCCGACGGCGGCGGCACGCTGCAGGAACTGCTGCCGAAGGTCTACTGGGACGCCGATCCGAAGCTCTATCGCTTCGCGGCCCGTTCGCTGCTCGCCGGACTCGAGAAGCTGGCTGAGGAAGGCCGCGCGCGGCTCGACGGCGAACGCTGGGGCCCTGCGGCGCGCTGATTTGGGCCGCCCGCGCGCGTTCACAGCAGCGGCGACAGCAGCCGGCAGAAGCCGTCGACGAACCGCCGCAGCCATGGGATCCGCGCTTCGTCGACGACGACGCGCCGGCTCGATGCGCTGCGCTCGTCGAGCGTCGCCAGCACGGCGGCCGCGAGGTCGGGCGAGTCCGGCAGCACGACGGCGAGTTCGAAGTTCAGGTGCGCGCTGCGCATGTCCATGTTGGCGCTGCCGATCATGACCGCGCTGCGATCGACCACCAGCAGCTTGGCGTGGTTGAAGTCGGGCGAGGTCTCGAACAGCTCGACGCCGGCGTCGATCAGTTCGCGGTAGTAGCTGCGCTGCGCGTGGTAGAGCCCGAACGCTTCGCTCGCCTGGCCGTTGGTGTGGATGCGCACGCGCACGCCGCGCGCCGCCGCGACCTCGAGCGCGAGCATCAGCGCCGGCGGCGGCACGACGTACGGCGAACTCAGCTCGATGCTGTGCTTGGCCGCGCCGATCGCCTGGAACACCGACAGCCACAGCTGCTGCTGGTCGCGGTCGGGCCCGCTGACGACGACGCCGACGACGTCGTGGCCGGCCAGGCGCGGCGGCGGGAACCAGCGCGCGTCGGACAGTTCCTCGTCGCTGGCGTGATACCAGTCCCCGGCGAACACGTCGTGCAGCGCGTTCACGGCCGGCCCCTCGATCTGCACCATCGCGTCGAGCCAGGTGCGCCGCGTGCCGAAGCGGTCGTGCGCGTACTCGTCGGCGATGTTGCGGCCGCCGAGGAACGCCAGCTCGCCGTCGACGACCAGCAGCTTGCGGTGGTTGCGCAGGTTGACCGTGAACGGCCGGCGCTTCCACAGCAGCGGCAGGCACGGCTCGGCGCGCGCGCCGGCCTCGCGCAGTTCGCGCAGGTGTGCCGCCTTGAGCCCCCAGCTGCCGAACGAGTCGTAGAGCAGTCGTACCTGCACGCCACGCCGCGCCGCTTCGGCCAGCAGGTGCAGCAGGTGCCGGCCCGTCGCGTCGGGCCGGAAGATGTAGATCTGCAGGTGCACGAAGCTGCGCGCGCTCTGGATCGCCAGCGCCGCCGCGGCGAAGAAGTCGGCGCCGGCCGGCAGCCAGCGCACGCGGTTGCCGGCCGACAGCCCGTCCGGCGCGATGCCCTGCAGCAGGCGGCACAGCGGTCCGATCGTCGGCAGCGGTCCCGAGTCGGCGCCGCGCGCGCGCGTCTCGGGCCGCACGCCGCCGCGCCACCGTTCGAGGCTGCTGCGCAGCCGCTTGAGCCGGCGCAGCTGCAGCCGCCGCGGGAACAGGTAGTAGAGGCCCATCCCGATCCACGGCGCCAGCAGGATCACCAGCGCCCACAGCAGCGTGCTCGCCGGCGCGCCGCCGCGCGCGACGATGCGCGACACGAACCACAGCGCCAGCGCCTCGCCAGCGACCGCGAACCCGACCGCGGTCCAGTGCCAGGGCGCGTACGTCGGCGGGGCCGAGCCGGCCTGCAGCAGCGCGCACAACACTGGCGCCAGCGCCGCCACCGCGACGCCGGCCGAAGAGGGCAGGACGGCCATCCGCGCGCAGAGCATGCCGCGCGCCGTACGGGCGGCGCCAGCACCGCGCCGTGGATCCGGGCGATGGTCGGCCAGGAGTCAGCGCCTCGGGATCAGAGGCGCATAGCAGCCACCCCTCGGCGCAGCTCGCGACAGGAAAGCCTCGCCGAATCACTTGGATTCGCCTGCGTCTCCCCGCCGCAATCTGCATCCAAGCTGCGGCCGCCCTGCATCCTCGTCTCCCGTGACGCGGACTCCTAGCCGGGCACGTTGGTCGCCTGCAACGGCAGCATCAGCCGCGCATGGGCGTGGCCTTCGCCCTGCACGTCGACGACGAGCACGAAGTACTGGCCGATCGAGGGCTCGCGACCGAGCGGACTGTCGAGCCAGAACGTCACCGCGGTGCCGGGTTCGACGTCGATCGCCTGCATCGACAGGTACGGCAGGAACGCGGTCGTGCCCTCGCGGCGCGCGGGATCGAGGCGACGGTGCTGCAGCTCGCCGATCGCCGCGTCCGGGTCGCGCGTGGTCTGCGGGCCGAGGCGCACGGTGAGGCGGCCCGGCGTCGGATTCTCGAGGCGCAGCTCGAGGCGCAGTTCGGTCGGGTGCAGGTCGACGCTGAGCGCGCCGCCGGCAGCGGGCGCGGTCCAGCGGCCAGTGCCGGCGCGCGTCCAGCCCGTCGCGTCGCGCGCCTCGTAGTGCAGCGCGCTGCGCTGCGGCGGCGTGCGGCAGCTCGCGAGGAGGGCGCCGGCGCCGATGGCGAGCGCGGTCGGGACGAAGCGGAATGGGCGGCGCATCGCGCGCGGACTGGAGCCGGTGGTCGGAATCGAACCGACGACCTACGCTTTACGAAAGCGTTGCTCTACCGCTGAGCTACACCGGCGCGTCGGGCGGCGGACGTTAGCGAACGCGGCGCCCGGCTTCCAGCCCTTGCTTGCGATCGGGCCACCGCAGCGCGGGTCACGCCGTACGCGAACGCGGGGCCGAGCGGCCCCGCGTCCGGTGACTCAGGCAGTCAGGGCTCTCAGCTCGAAGCCGGGGTGCCGATCTTGCGCAGCGACTCGAGCAGCTTGGTCTTGCGGGCGTCGTCGAGCTTGGCCTTGCCGAGCGCGGCTGCGACCGCGACGCGCACCTTGATGTCGGCGCCGGCGCCCATCGCGGCCACCAGGCCGTCGGCGATCGTGGCCGGGCAGTCGCTGGCGCGGCCGAGGATCATGCCGATCGCATCGGCGACGGCGACCTTGAGGTCGACGCTGCCGCCGCCCTGCAGTGCCGCGAGCAGCGCGTCGAGCTGCGCCGGCTGGCCCGAGATCGCGAGCGCCTTGGCGGCGGGCACCGCGACGCTGTCGCTGCGGTTGAGCTGCGCGGCCAGGCTGCCGAGCGCCATCGCGATGCCGCTCTTGCCGGCGGCCATCTCGAGCAGCGCCTCGCTGGCGCCCTTCGCGTAACCCTCGGCGCGCAGGTTGTGCGCCTCGGCGGCGACGCCCTCGAGCGCCGTGTTGACCGCGGCGATCAGGTGCTCGCCCGTCAGCGGCGACGCGACGACGCCGTGGATCGACTCGCCGAAGCGCGTCTTCGCGGCCTCGGCGTCCTTCGCGACGATGACGATCTTGGTGTTCGTCATGCGCGGGTCCTTCTTGATGTTCGCGATCACGTCCTCGGGCAGGCGGTCGGGCAGGATCTCCTGGATCACGACGACGTCGGTGCCGGGGTTGACCAGCAGGCTCTGCAGGCCGCGCACCGCGTTGGCGTCGCAGGCGGCCGCGATGCCGCGCATGCTGGAGGCCTGCTTGGCCGCCAGCGCCATGTCCTCGGTCGCGCCGATCACCTGGATCGTGCGCACCGATTCCTCGGTGACGGCCTGCGCCAGCGCATCGACGACCTTGTCGGCGGCGGGCACCGCGACACCCGACGACGCCTTGACCAGCGCCGCGGCGGCCGCGTAGCGGACGCGCTTGTCGGTGCTGTCGAGCGCGTGCACCAGGCTGCTCTGGCCCAGCATCTCGCGGTCCTCGACCATCGCCAGCGCCTCGATCGCGCCGACCGCCACGTTCGGCAGCTGGCGCTTCAAGCCTTCGTCGAGCGCGGTGCGCAGCACCGCCGGCCCGGTCGCCAGCGCCACCATCTTGAACTCGGGCACCATGCCGGCGAGCGCCTTCGCGGCCTCGTCACCCTGCAGCGCCGAGTTCTCGATCAGGTTCGCTTCGGCGAGGTTGGCCTGCGCCAGCACGCTGCGCGCGTCGGCGCTGACCGGGTCGCTCTTGACGCCGTCGAGCGCCGAGCCCTTCGCGAGTTCGGCCGCGTAGACGAGCGGCGGCACGTCGCGCGCGGCGAGCTTGTCGTCGGCCATCGTCCAGACCACTTCGCTGAAGTCGCCGTTGCCGATGCCGCCGGTCAGGTAGGCGCGCGCCTGCGCCAGGTGCAGGTCGACGGCGCGCGCAGTGATGCCGTGCTTCTGCAGGAACTTGCGCGCGACGTTGCGCACGTTCTCCTGGTCGTCGGATTGCGCGAGCGCGGCGAGCGCCGCGGCGGCGCGCAGGTCGCCGATGATGCTCAGCGCGGCCGCGGCGTTGAGCCGCAGTGTCGCGTTGCTGCTCTTCAGCAGTTCGATCAGCGGCAGCACCGCGGGCCGGTTGATCTGCACCGCGGCCTGGACCGCGTAGGTCTGGCCGTTCTTGAGGTCCGGGTTGCCCAGCCGCGCGGCCAGCGCCGGCAGCGCGAACTCGCCGTGCGCGGCGATCAGCTTCATGTTCGCGGTGCGGCGCTGCTCGTAGGTGGCGTCCTCGGCGGTCGCCTGCTCGACGAGCGCTTCGATGACGGCTTCGTCGCGCGAACGCGCCTGCCGCTCGAGTTTGGCCCGGTCGAGGATCGACTGCGCGATCTTGCCGATCTCGCCCTGCTGGCCCAGCAGCATGAACCACTCGTCGCGGCTGATCGAGTCGACGTACTTCATCGCGTCCGCGTTCGACGGATCGCTCTTGAGCACCTCTTGGAACGCCGCGAGCGCCTTCGCCTCGTTCTCCTGCCCGCCCAGGCGCAGCAGCCTGACGCCTTCTTGGAACTTGTCCTGGGCGCTCAGGGTGCCGCTGACGACGAAGGCCACGGCCGCGGCCAGGAGGGACTTGGTGAACGAACTGGCCATGAAGATTGGCTCCTTGCGATGCAGGCGAGAGGGGTCTTTGGACAGGGAGGGAAGGGCTCGAGCAGTCGCGCCGCGGCCTGGAAGGGCGTTACCAGGACGAGCCCGCGCCGGAACTGCTGCCGCCCCTAGGGCTTTGAGGGGCTGGCGCATGCTAAGTTCGGCTCGGTGGCCGTCAAGGGCACGCCGCCTCCTGCGGGGCGACATGGACAGCATACCCCGGGCCGGCGGCAACGACCGGCCGTCGATGCGGCACGCGCGGCGGCGCCGCAGAGCACCGGTGGCAAGGACGCTGCGCGGTACGGCGGCCGTTGCCGCTCCCCCGCGGCCGCTCGTCCGCTTGCCGCCGACCGTGCGAGCCGCAGCGCGCCGGGCAATGCTTTGCGCCCCGGTCGCCGGCCGCGGTAGCAAGCCTCGCGTGCGGGCGACCGCCGCGCGACGATGCGGCGATGCAGCAAGCCGGATCCCGCATCCTCATCGTCGACGACCAGCGCGCGGTGCGCGAGGAGATGGCCTTCGCGCTGACCTACGACGGCTTCCAGGTGATCGAGGCAGCCGACGGCGAAGCGGGCCTGCAGGCGGCCAAGGAACCCACGGTCGCGGCCGTGCTGCTCGACGTCAAGATGCCGGGCCTCGACGGGCTCGAGGTGCTGGCGCGCCTGCGCGAACTGCGGCCCGACCTGCCGGTCGTGATGGTCAGCGGCCACGGCGACATCGACACCGCGGTGCTCGCGGTCAAGAAGGGCGCCTACGACTTCCTGAAGAAGCCGTTCGACAACGACCGGCTGCTGGTGTCGGTCAAGAACGCGCTGCGCTCGGCGTCGCTCGCGCACGAGAACCGCGCGCTGCGCGCCGAACTCGACCGCGACGGCGAACTGCTCGGCCGCAGCGCCGCGATGGCGGCCGTGCGCGCGCTCGTCGCCAAGGTCGCACCGACCGATGCGCAGGTGCTGGTGACCGGCGAGAA
>Ga0070689_100000823_pt1 | contig 19216 bp, 15 predicted proteins | sample KBSS23HmetaG_FD_64669 | JGI IMG/M metagenome (GOLD analysis project Ga0070689, IMG submission 64669) | Switchgrass rhizosphere microbial communities from Kellogg Biological Station, Michigan, USA - KBS S2-3H metaG | ecosystem: Host-associated > Plants > Roots > Rhizosphere ...
CACAAACCACCAGAAGATCCATGAAATCCGGAAAGCCGGCCTGATGCTCGGCTTTACGCGCCTTGATGCGCTTGTCGATATAGAGGCTCGGCCCGATGTAGCCGATGATGCCGCCGATCCCGATCCAGAGCCAAAATGCCGCACCACCTTGCTCCGCCGGCACGAACAGGAACATCAGAATCGCGATTGCGACTGCGAGCGCGGTGCGGCCGAGGAAGAAATAGGCTACCGCGCGGGGATCGTAGATGCCGGCCTGGATCATCCGGCGGCGCAGCACCTTGATCTCGTCAGTGGAGCCCGACGAATAATGCTTCGTGGTGTATTCGAGCACGCGTTGCGCGGCTTTCAGGCTCGAATGCCGTAGCGAGCGGTTGCCGCCGGACCGTTCGCTGTCATCGACCCGACCGATGGTGGCGGTGCGGCGTTTGACCGAGCCCTGTACGCGTATCACCGCCATGATGCTGAACGTCAACGTGGCGGCGGCGAGGAACACCAGCACCCCCACCATAGTGGTACTGCCGTCGTTCAGGAGCATATCCAGCGGGCCCATCATCAGATCCTGAAGTTGACCATGCGGAACATGATAAAGTTGCCGATGGCCATCCAACCGGCGGCGCCGGCGAGGCATATTTTGGTCAGGTCTTCGTTCCAGACGCTGGCATAGAAGTCCGGCGTGATGATCTGGATGACGATAAACATCAGGATCGGCAGCGACGACAGGATCATCGCCGAGGCACGACCCTCGGAGGCGAGCGCTCTAACCTTGCGCCGCATCTTGAAGCGCTGGCGGATCACGGCCGAGAGGTTTTCCAGGATTTCGCCGAGATTGCCGCCGGTCGAGCTCTGGATCGCCACCGCGGTGACGAACAGCGGCAGGTCGTCCTGGCCGATACGGAAATACAGATTGCGCATACCGGTTTCGAGGTCGGCGCCGTAGGTGATCTCGTCGGCAACGATGCCGAACTCGCTGCCGATCGGATCCGCCATCTCGCGCGCCACCATGGTGATGGAGATCGGCACCGGATGGCCGGCCCGGAGGCTGCGGACGATGATGTCGAGCGCATCGGCGAATTGCGCACCAAACTTCTTCTGCCGCCGGCTGCGTTTGAACCTTAGCACCAGCAACGGCAGCAACGTGCAACAGAACAGGGCTGCACCGGACGCTTGCAGTAGATCCTCGCGCGTGCCCATCACCAGGCCGAAGGCGAATAGCGCCAGCACGGCCAAGTAGATCGCGAACGTGCCGATACCAAGCTTGAGGCCGGACTGCAGGATCAGCCGGTTGAGCGCGACCAGCGGCAGCCGGTAGTCGCCAGTCATGCTCAACCCGCGCTCGCGGCGCAACTGTACCAGCACGCTTTCACGCTCGACCTGCTTGTCCAGAAGCTTCAGACGGCGGTTGACGTTCTTCCGATATGACCGTGTGTTGAAGAAAAGCAGATAGACGCCTTCGACAAGCAATCCCGCGGCCAGCGCCACGAACAGATAGATCACATAGACCGGATCGATATTGAACGGCATGGGACCCTAGAGCGGCTTGCTGGGATCGAACGTGCTGCCGGGAATCTTGATACCGCGCGCGGCAAGCTCCGAAAGAAAGCGCGGCCGCACGCCGGTCGCGACGAAATGCCCCTCGACGGTGCCGTCGTCGGCGGTTCCGGTCCTCACGTATTTAAAGATTTCCTGCATCTGCACGATGTCGCCTTCCATGCCGGTGATCTCAGCCACCGAGGTGACGCGGCGTTTGCCGTCGGCCATACGCTGGAGCTGCACGATCATGCGAACGGCAGCCGCGATCTGGCCGCGAACCGAGGGAATGGTCATCGGCAGGCCGGCCATGCCGACGAGCTGCTCAAGACGAGAAATGGCCTCGCGCGGATTGTTGGCATGGATGGTCGCCATCGAGCCCTCGTGGCCGGTGTTCATGGCCTGGAGCATGTCGAAGGCTTCTTCGCCGCGGCACTCGCCGAGGATGATGCGCTCGGGCCGCATGCGGAGCGCATTCTTGACGAGCTCGCGCTGGCGGATTTCGCCCTTGCCCTCGAGGTTCGGCGGCCGCGTCTCCATGCGAGCGACATGCGGCTGCTGAAGCTGCAATTCGGCGGCGTCCTCGATGGTGATGAGACGCTCCTTCTCCGAGATGAACGCCGACAGCGCGTTGAGCATCGTGGTCTTACCGGAGCCGGTGCCGCCCGAGATGATCGTGGTGATACGCGACTTCACCGCCGCGGCGAGCAGCTCCGCCATCTGCGGCTTGATGGCGCCGATGTCGACGAGCTTGTTCAGGTTGTAAGGTTTCTTGGAGAATTTGCGGATCGAAACCAGCGGCCCGTCGACGCCGATCGGGCGTACCGCGACGTTGACACGCGAGCCGTCGAGCAGGCGCGCGTCGCAAAGCGGATGCGATTCATCGACACGTCGTCCAACTGCCGAGACGATCTTGTTGATGATGCGCAGCAGATGCGCCTCGTCCTTGAAGCGGCAGGCAATCGGCTCGAGCAGACCATTGCGCTCGACGAAGGTCGACTCGTGGCCATTGATCAGGATGTCGTTGATAGTCGGATCCTTGAGCAGCGGCTCGAGCGGCCCCAGGCCGGTCATCTCGTCGAGGATTTCCGAGACGAACTCGTTGAGCTCTTGGGTGTTGAGCGCCAGCCGCTCGACAACGATGTACTGCGTGACGAGCTGCTGGATGTGCGCCCGTATCTCGTCTTCGGGCAGCTTCTCCAGCGCGGAAAGATTGATCTCCTCGATCAGCCGACGGTGCAGGCGAACCTTGGCGTCGAGCAGCTTGTCGGACCGCAACGGATCCAACGGCTCGGCCGGAAGCTTGTCCTGAGCAAGCTCCGGCGCTGTCGCCATCCACGACATTGGCGCCGGTGCAAGCGGCGGTGCGTCCTCGACTGCCGCGGGCTCGGGGGCGGAGCTGCGCCGGGCGGTGAAGCGGCCGCTCATGCGCTTTTCGCCAGCGAGAAGCCAAGCTTGCCGACAAGACCAGCAACGGGCGCGGTGGTCTTGGCGATCTGCGGCAGCATCAGTTTCTTCAGTTGTGTGCTGATGTTGTTGCCCGCTTTGACCTCCTCGAGCGGCACCCCGCGGTCGATCGCCTCGCGCACCAGCCGGTAGTTGTTTGGAATGGTGCCGGCAAAATCGTCGCCGAGCGCCTGTTCGATGTCGGTCTTCTTGAGGCCGGGGTCGAACATGCGTTGCTCGAAGCGGTTGACGATGACCCGTGGCTGCGGTCCGTCGCCGAGCCGTTCGCGGATCGCTGCGACCAACGCCTTGGCCTGGCGGATGCTCGGCACCGTCATTTCGCTGACGATGAAGGGCCGGTTGGAGCCGAGCAGCACGCTGTCAGTCCACGAAAACCAAGTGCGCGGCATGTCGATCACGACATAGTCGAAGTGCGACGACACAAGATCAAGCAACCGCGTCACCATGTCCGGGTCGAAGCTACGCATCTCGGCCGGACGGTTCGGCGCCGCAATCACCTCAAGACCCGAGGCGTGATGCGACAGCATGATTTCGAGAAGCTGACGGTCAAGCCGTTCCGGTCGCGGCTCGATTTCCTTCAGGTCCAGCCGCGGTTCGAGATCGAGATAGTCGGCGCAGGCGCCGTGCTGGAAATCGAGATCGACCAGGCAGACGGTGGGGCGGACGCGCTGGCCGCTGTTGAGCAGCAGCAGCGCGGTCTGGATCGCCAAGGTGGTGACCCCGGCACCGCCGACCGCGGGAATGAAGGTGTAAATCTGCGCCTCTTTGGTCTCGGCGACGGTCGAACGCGCCACGCGCGCGCAGGTGCGGACAAGCTCAATCGGCTGTACCGGCTTGACCAGGAAATCCGCCACCCGCATCTGCAATAGGCTGCGCGCCACTTCGGCATCGAAGCTTTGCGTGACCACCACCACCGGCGGCGAAACGCCGATTTGGAGCATCATGTGCTCCAACGCCACCATCTCCTCGGGCCGGGCCGTGTCCAGATCGATAACGACCACGGTGGCGCCTTCAGCGGTAAAATTATCAACGCTGGCGACGGTGCCGCGGACGACGCGAAGCTCGATCGCTCCGCTGGCGCCGAACGTCGTGCTCACCGACTGCTCGAACGCCGGATCGGCAGTCAAGACAGCAACGACGGTGTTGCTCGCTTTCGAGGACGTGGCCATTCGCATACGTGTTCGCTCTGAGCGCTACTTGGTCGGACTGCTGCTGTTGTTATTGCCGGTGTTCGGCGACGAGGGTGCCGGGCTACTCGCCGTGGGTTGCGCCGGCTGCTGCGCGCCCGCATACGCGGCCGAGCTGGTGGTGGCATTGACCGGCGGGATGACGCGGCCGGTGCGGTAGCGCTCCGCTGCGGTCGCCGCCTTTTGGCCATTGTAGGCAATGTTGCGCCGCCCGCTGGCCACCGGCCATGGATCGATCATTTGCGTCACGCGGTTGGTGGCCACCGCATCGCCGGAATAGAGCGTGATCGTGTCGCGGCGATCGAAATAGTACTCCGAGCAGCCGCCGAGCATTGCGCCGAGCAGCGCCGTGGCAATGATAGTTCTAGTTGCGGACCGAAAGCACATCGATGTCTCCCTTCGGCAGATCGAGAACGTGGCCGGTGAACTCGCGCGGCAGGACGCCGCTGACGAGGCGCGCCTTGGCAGGTGGCAGTTCGGTCTTGCCCATCAGGAACAGATCGACATCATTGACCGGTACCGCAGAATCGAGCGGCGTCTTGATGACGTCACCGGGCCGCGCTGGGCGAACCAGGCGGGGCGTGACGATGATGGCGAGATCGGTCTCCTGCTTCTGATACGACGTGCTGCGGAACAGTGCGCCGAGCACCGGCATGTCGCCGAGCCAAGGCAACTGCGAGATCGCGTTCTGGCCGACGCTTTGCAGCAGTCCGCCGATCACGAAGCTCTGGCCGTCGCGCAATTCGACCGTGGTCGAAGCACGGCGCACGATCAGCGGCGGAATCGAGAGGCCGCCGATAGTCACCATGTGGCTGAAGTCGAGCTGGCTGACCTCCGGCTCGATCTTCATGTTGATCAGGCCATCGCTCAGCACCGTCGGGGTGAAGGCGAGACCAACGCCGTAGCGCTTATAATCGATCGTGACGGTGCCGAGAGAGCCGGGCACCGGAATCGGATACTCGCCGCCGGCCAGGAAGCTCGCTGTATCGCCCGAAAGCGCAACGAGGTTCGGCTCCGCCAGCGAACGGGCAACACCCTTCTGTTCCAGCGCGTTGATGATGAGATCGGTCTCGATGCCAGCGGCCAGCATCTTGCTGACGATCACGCCGAACGGCGCCGTACCTGACAGCACGCCGGCGATCACGACCGGCGAGATGCCGAGTCCCTGGCTGATGTTCTTGCCGCCGGAGGTAGCGCCCGGTTGTGAAAAGCGGTTGGTCCCGTCCGGATTGGAGTTGGTGATAGGAAGCTGATCGCTCGGCGCCCGGTTGCCGATATTCGCGAGGTTGCGCTGGCCGAACACGTTCCACTGCACGCCGAGATCGCGGCCGGCCTGCCTCGTAGCTTCGACGAAACGCACCTCCAGCATGACCTGCTGCGGCTGCAGCACACTGATCGAATTGATGACGTCCGGGCCGAACTGCTTGGCGATCAGAACCGCCTTGTCCACGGTCGGGCCGTCGGGCGCGGTGCCGGAGAGCATGATGCGGCCGTTGACCGCCGACACTTTCAGACCGGCGTGCGGGAAACGGCGGCGGATCTCGGTCTGCAACTGCGAGGTGTCGAACACGACCTCGACGTCGAATACACCGATCAGCTTTTTGCCTTCGGCATAGGCCGACACGCGCGTCGTGCCGTTCTTCTTGCCCAGGATCGAGAGCGAGCGATCGGTCATCGGATTGACGTCGGCCACCTCGGGATCACCCACGGTGAGCTCGACGAAGCTCTGATCGGTGCGCACGTCCTCGGACTTTCCGATATAGACGGTCACCGTGGCGGTGCGCTTGGCACCCACGATCTGGATTGTCCGCTGCGCCTGCGCTTCGCCGCCCGCCAGGAAGCAACCAGCCGCGGCCAACAGCATGGCCATGACCAGCGAGCGCCAGTGCGCCCGACAGCGATTGGCGCCAAGTTCAGATGATTCGTTCTTCGTGTTGTCGCTTCTCATGATCCCCACCCTGTTTTCCCAAATTCCCCAATCTGGGCTGTTCCTGTTTCTAGTTTCGTCTTGGTTTTCCGGAATTCGCTGCGACCATTTCCGCGCCCTCGATCGGCACGCTGTATTCCTTGCTGGTCGAACCCCGGCGCACGACGACAGACCTCTTTTCCGAGTCCTCGTCCTTCGGCGCCACCTCGCTGGTGAGATCATCGAGCGTGATCCGGCGCGGCTTGTCCGCGGTCGTTTCACCGGCCTTGCGAAGCATCAGCGACAGGCTGCCGACGGTGGCCGCAAGCGACAGCCGCTGCGCGCCAACCTGGTCGACCTCGAGCGTGACCGCCTTGACCACGGCCGGCTTATCGGCCCGCTCATCGGCAGATTGATCGACCGCCAGCACCCGCCCGTTTTGCAGCACGACCTCGTTGCTCGCCGAAGTCTTGTCGACCTGGCGGGTCAGAACCACGTCGACCCTGTCGCCGGGAAGCACGAAGCCGCCGACTCCGTCGACGTCGTTGACGCGGATGGTCACCGCCTTCATTCCGTCCCGCACCAGAGCCGAGAGCGTGGCACGCTGTCCGGCGCCGGTGATCTTCACAGAAAGGATCGGCTCGTTCTGCTCGATTGCCGCGAGCACCACGCGCCTGCCATCCTTCATCGCGGCGGCGACGGTGGCGAATGCGCCGGCGGGCAGTGCGCCCTCGGGCCAGGCGATTTCACGCATGACTTGCGGCGTGAGCTCGGTGCCGTAGCGGAGCGGCTTCGCCGCGACCACAATCGTGCTGGTGTTGAGTGGCTTCTTGTTAGCTTCCAGGCTGCGCATGCGCTGCTCGGTCGCGCTATTAAGCCATGACTGCGCGACAAAAACCGCGAGCAGGCCGAACAGCACGGCGAACGCAATCATCACGATGGTGCTTGTACGCACGCGACTTCCTCGTTTGACGCCGCTATCTCTTGCGGTCTTCTCGCGATCAATATCGAGGTACGCTGGTATCGGATTGGTGAAGTACTGAGCGCAAATTTCGCTATGCTGAAGATTGGTTGAAGCAGTATTCTTTATGAAAGGTGTGGCGCGCGATTCGCATTTGATTTGAATGCGCCGCGCGCGAAGGAACGATAAACCTTAATCGGTTTCACGACGTTGGCGGGGGTGTCGCGCCCCGAAAATTCAAGGTTACCGCAATCCCAACAGCAATGGGCCGACGCCCCGAACCGTGACAAACGCACGCACACTGCCCAACGTTGATCGGTGCGCGGGGATACGGCACAATGGCTAACATGAATTAAGCATGCCTCGCCGGGCAACAACACTAAGGGCAGACAGCCAATGAGCAAGCCGTACATCAGCTACATCGACCCCGCCACGATGAAGGACGCCGCCATGCTGGCAGAGCTCGAGCGCTGCCGCAGCTACGGCACGCCGCGGCCGGAGAGCCAGGCGATCCGCGCGCACGTGCCCGCCGTGTTCTGGTCCTTCGCCAATTCCTGGCGCGACGTGTTCCACACCGGCGTCGCCGACCACGCCATCAAGGAGTTGTGCCGGCTTTATGTCTCGCGCTCGGTGCTGTGCGAGTTCTGCGGCAACCAACGGTCAATCAAGGCGGCCAAGGCCGGCGAAGTCATCGAAGACCACGTCAAGGACCTGATCAATTTCGAAAACTCCACGCGCTACAACGACAGGCAGAAGGCCGCCCTCTCCTACGCCGAGGCGATCACCTGGGACCTGCCGGTGAACGAGAAGTTCTGGGCCCGGCTGCACCAGCATTTCAGCGAGCCTGAGCTGGTCGAGATCGGCTACTTCATTGCGCTGACGATGGGGCAGCAGCGCTGGCTACGGACGCTCAACATCGAGCACCACCAGATCCTGCCGGGTCAGGACGGCTCGATGGCGCCAGGCTACGAGACCGAAGAGGCGCTCAGGCGCACCAAGGCGCAGGCGGATTACTGGGCGAAAAAGAAGCCGCAGGTCCAAGCGGCGGAATAACGCCGCGGCCTTAGTTCCCAGCCGATTTCGGCAGCGCCACGATCATGTCGAGTTCGATCCGCGCGCCGGGCGATGAGAGCTGGTTGATGCATACCGTGGTGCTGGCCGGCAGCCAGTCGCCGAAATAGGCCGCCATGGTCTTGTGCATGGCGTCGGCCTCGCGGAAATCGGTGAGATATTTCGTCACCTTGATGACGTCGCGCCACGTCGCCCCCTGGCTGTCGAGGATCGACTTGATCGCGTCCATCGCATTCTTGGTCTGCTGCTCGATCGAATGCGGGTGAACGTGCTCGTGATCCTGATGCGGATGGTTGTGGTAGAGCGGCGATGCGGTCGCTCCCGAGAGAAACATCAGGTCGCAAGCGCCGACGATCTTGATCGCTGGCGCGTAGGGCATCTTGTGCGCTTGCGACGGATCAGGATGAACGGCTTCGAGCTTGAAGGTCGATGACGGCTTGGCGTTGACGTTCATGGCTGCCTCCGTGCGGTCGTGGCAGAACGTTAGCAACCGACCGGCAAGGCGGCAATCGCCTACCCCGCCGCTGCCGCCGCGGGCGGCGCGGCGAAACGCTCCTTCACCAGCTTGGTCACCGCCATATTGTCGATCTTACCAGTGCCCAGCACCGGCATCTTTTCCAGATAGATGATCTCGGCCGGCACCATGATCTCGGTGGCGCCGCGCGAGCGGGCGAAGGCCTGGAATTCGCTCCGCGTCGGGTCCTTCTTCTGCGTCACCATGATCAGCCGCTCGCCTTTGCGCGCGTCCGGCACCGACGCCACCGCCGACAGGACGTCCGGCCATAGCTCGCTTGCCAGCGCCTCGACGGCGGCAAACGAGATCATCTCGCCGGCGATCTTGGCGAAGCGCTTGGCGCGGCCCTTGATAGCAATGAAGCCTTGCGCGTCGATGGTGACGATGTCGCCGGTGTCGTGCCAGCCATCCGGCGGCGGCTCAAGCACACCAGGATTCTCCGTGCGCAGATAGCCGGCCATCACGTTCGGCCCCGTCACGTGGAGCCTGCCGCCTTCGTCGACGCCTTCAACCTTTTCCAGCCGCGCCTGCATGCCCGGCAGCAGCCGTCCGACGGTGCCGAACTTGTTGAACATCGGCGTATTGAGCGCCAGCGCCGGCGCGGTTTCGGTGACACCGTAGCCCTCAAGGATGCGCAAACCGAACTTTTCCAGATAGATGCGCCGCGTCGATTCCTTCACCGGCTCGGCGCCGGCCAGGATGTAGCGCAACGAGCGGAAATCGTAGGCGTGGGCGGAGCGGGCATAACCGTTGAGGAACGTGTCGGTGCCGAACAGGATGGTGGCGTTCACCCCGTACACCAGCTCCGGCACGATGCGGTAATGCAGCGGCGAGGGATAAAGATAGATTCGCACGCCGGAGACGAGCGGCAACACGAGGCCGACGGTGAGCCCAAACGAGTGGAACACCGGCAAAACGTTGAACACCTTGTCCTGGCGGCCGAAGTCGATGCGCGCCGCAGCCTGCGCGGCGTTGGCGAGCATGTTGCGGTGGGACAGCACCACGCCCTTCGGCGTGCCTTCCGAGCCCGAGGTAAACAGGATCGCCGCCCAGTCGCCGGCCTTCCGCGAAACCAGCGGCTTCCTGTAATTCCAGAAGCCGCGCAACTTATCCATCGTGGTGATGGTCGGCCGGATGTCGTCGAGGTAAACGATCTTGACCTCTTTCTGCAGCCCCGCGACCAGCGCGTCGAGCCGGCCTTTCTCGATGAAGGCGCGCGATGTCAGGATGGTGTCCACCTTCGCCGCGCGGCAGGCCGCCAGCACGTTGGCGACACCGGCGGTGAAGTTGATCATCGCCGGCACGCGCCCGGCCGACATCAGCGCCATGAGCGTCACCGCGGCGCCATTGGCATTCGGCAGCATCAGCCCGATCGGCTTGCCCTCCGGCGCGAGCGGCATCAGCTTTTCGCCGAGGATGCGCGCACCCATCAGAAGCTTGCGGTAGGTCAAGGTGCCAGCGATCGGATCCTCGACCGCGACGCGGCCCATGCCGTGGACCTCGGCCGCCTCGATCAGCGCCTCGGTCACCGTGCGCTCGATCGAAGTGGTGCGATAGACCAGGTTTGACATGATCTCGTAGAGCGCGGCGCCCGCGGCCATACGGCGGTGCTTGCCCTTGAGCGCCGGATCGACGGTGAGCTTGACCGGCTCCAGCACGGTCACGGTGACCTTGGGAAACCAGCGGCGGCGAATCTGCGAGCGATGCAGTCGCGTGAACGGCGTGGAATCGAGTCCTTCAAGCCGCACCGGCACCACAAAGGCGTCAGTCTTGTCGGCAATGAGCCCGGCGCCGTCGTAGATCTTCATCAGGCTGCCGGTCACGGTGAGGCGTCCCTCCGGAAAGATGATGAGCGGCTCGCCGCTCTTGACCGCATTGATCAAGGTGCGCGTCGCCATCGGCTTGGTCGGGTCGATCGGCATCGCGCGGGTAAAGCGCAGGAACGGCTTCACCCACCAGTTCTGCGCCATTGCGCTGTCGATGGCGAACACCGGGTCCTTGGGCAGCAGCGACAACGCCAGCGCCGCGTCGAGGAAGCTCGTGTGATTAAGCGCGATGATCGGGTTGCGGCCGGCGTTGTCGAGGTTCTCGACGCCGCGGACCTCGACCCGATAAAACGCGCGAAACAGAATCGATAGAAAATCCATCACCGGATTGGTCGGCATGGTGTGAGCGATCAATACGGCGACGACCAGTGTGCACACGCCGATCAGGAGGCAGACACCCGGCGCGCTGAGCCCGAGCGCCAGTTGCAGCAACGCGACCACGATGGTGCCGCCGACCATAAAGGCGGCGTTGAGCACGTTGACCGCGGCGATGACGCGGGCGCGGCGATCGGCGCCGGCCCAGGCCTGCACCGCGGCAAAGGTCGGCACGATGTAGAGGCCGCCCGAGATCGCGAGCCCCGCGAGGTCGATCGCCATACGCAGGCCCAACGCGGTCTCAAACGTCTCGCGCACGCCGACCTGCTCGAGCTTGAGCGGCAGGCCGTAGGTGGCCCAGCCGAGATCGATCGCGAACAGGCAGAGCCCGACCGCACCGACGAAGGTCGGCAGCACCACGATACGGCCGGAGCATAGCCACGCCGCCAGCCCCGATCCAACCGCAACGGCAATCGAAAACACCGCGAGATAGATGGTGACGACGTCCTCGTTGCCGCCGACGATGCTCTTCACCAAGGGCGGCAACAGCGACAGCACCACGGCGCCGACCAGCCAGAACCAGCTCGTCACCAGCGCGCCCCACCATAGCCGCCGGTCGCCGCGAAGATGCCGGATCAACTCCGCGGTGGAGCGGACAATATTGGTCGAGATCACGAGGTCCGGCGCGCCGGAACCGACCTTGGGGATCAACAGGCTCGACCCCCAGCACAGCAGCGCGAACACCAGCATCAAGCCGGAGAACGACGCCGGATCGCCGCCATCTTTCGCCGCCAATCCGCCGACGATGGTGCCGAGCAGGATCGCCATGAAGGTGGCGCCCTCGACCAACGCGTTGGCCGCTGGCAATTCCGACTTGTCGAGCAGGTCGGGCAAGATGCCATATTTGATCGGGCCAAACAGCGAGCCGATCACGCCAAATCCGAACAATGCCGCGAATAGCACCGGGACCGAATGAATCGCGAACCCGATAATGGCGATAACCGCAATCGCAATCTCGGCAAGCTTCAGCCGCCGCGCCACGATCGCTTTGTCGTAGCGGTCGGCCATCTGGCCGCCAAACGCCGACAGGAAGAAATAAGGCGCGATGAATACCGCGGCCGCAAGCTGGGTCAGCGGCTCGGCCAGACTGCCGCCGATATGGAAGACAATCAGGAATGCCAGCGCGTTTTTCAGGAAATTATCGCTGAACGCCGAGAAAAACTGGCACCAGAACAGGGGCGCGAAGCGGCGGGACAGCAAAAGGGACTTGGATGCGGCCGGCGATGGGGCGGTCATGGAGCAAGCCTATGCCAAAAACGCGCGGTTGAGACCAGCCTCCTGCGCTGCGACAGGACAATCTAACATTGATAGAATTCCTCAAAATAATCGGGGGGAAACGTCATGAGCATGGGTTCCGCGGTGGCGGCCGGCGCCGTCGATAACGTCGTCGCGCGGATCGAGCGGCTTCCCACCTCATGGTGGCATGTAAAGACGCGGATCATCGTCGGCGTTGCCACATTTTTCGACGCCTTCGACGCCATCGCCATTGCCACGGTTCTCCCCGTGCTGGTGCCGCTGTGGAAGCTTTCCGGACCGGACATCGGCTTCATGATCTCGGCCGGCTATGTCGGCCAACTAATCGGCGCCTTGTTGTTCGGCTGGATCGGCGAGCGCTACGGCCGCATGCCGGCGATGGTCGGCTCGATCGCGCTGTTCGCAGTGATGAGCTTGGTCTGTGCTTTTGCCTGGGATTACAACTCCCTGCTCTGGTTTCGCACCTTGCAAGGTGTCGGCCTCGGCGGGGAAGTGCCGGTTGCCGCCGTCTATATCAGCGAGCTCACGCGGGCGAAGAATCGCGGCCGCTTCGTGCTGCTGTACGAGTTGGTGTTCCCGATCGGGCTTGTGGCAGTGAGCCTGACCTCGCTTTGGGTCGTTCCGCACCTCGGCTGGCAATGGATGTTCTACATCGGCGCATTGCCGGCGATCCTGGCGCTATTTCTGCGCATGCTGCTGCCGGAATCACCGCGCTGGCTCGCGGTGCACGGCCACACCGCCGAGGCCGAAGCTGCGCTGTCCATGATCGAATACGAGACGCAGAAGTCTACCGGGGAGCCATTGCCACCGGTGCAGCCGGTGGTCGCGACGACGGACCAACGCGCGTCATTGTCTGACCTGTTCGGACCGACCTATCTGCGGCGCACGCTCGTCGTGTGGGTGATCTGGTTCGCCGCCTATTTCATCAATTATGGGCTCGTCATCTGGCTGACGACGATCTTTCGCACCGTTTACAAGCTGCCGCTCGACGTATCGCTGCGCTACGGCCTGATCACCCAGGCGGCGGGCTTTGTCGGCACGTTCATTTGCGCGCTGACCATCGATCATGTCGGGCGAAGGCCATACTTCGCGGTGTCTTTCGCCGCGGCCGCGGTCAGCCTCGGCCTGCTGGCAATGCAGCCGACGCCGAGCGCCGGGCAGGTGCTGATACATGTCGCCGCCGCCTACTTCTTTATCAGCACCATCAATATCGGCGCCTATCTCTACACGCCGGAGCTTTATCCGACGCGGTCGCGCTCGCTCGGCGTCGGCACGGCGACGGCGTGGCTCCGCTTCGCCTCGATGATCGGGCCGACCGCGGTCGGCTTCATGATCGCCGGCGGCCTGCCCTCGGTGTTCTGGATGTTCGCAACCGCGGCGCTCGTTGCCGCCGTCATCACCGGCGCATTCGCGATCGAGACAAAGGGACGGGTGCTCGAGGAAGTCTCGCCGTAATCAGCGGCGCAGCACGAATGCGTCGGTCGCCTGGCGCTGCTCCCACCCGGCGCGTTCAAGCTCGGGGCTGACGTCGTCGGCCTGCGGATAGCCGAGACAGAAGTAGCCGATCAGCCGCCACGCTATCGGCACATCGAGCAGCGTGTTGATGTCAGCCGGCGTCAGGATGGAGACCCAGCCCATACCGATGCCCTCGGCACGGGCCGCAAGCCACATCGTGCCGATGGCGGCGACCACCGAATATTCCGCCATTTCCGGCATGGTCCGCCGCCCAAGACCGTGGCCGGTGTCGGTCGTGGGATCGGCGAAGATCGCCAGCTGGCCGGGCGCTTCTCGTAAGCCAGCGAGCTTGAGCTCGGCGTAGCGCGCCGCCAGCTCGCCGGCGTAGGATTTCAGCGCATCCGAATTGGCGGCCCGAAAGTTTTCCAGTACGGCCCGGCGCCGCCCGGGGTCATTGACGATCACGAATCGCCAGGGCTGGCTCAAACCGACCGATGGCGCAAGGCAAGCAAGCTCGATGAGCTGCTCCACGGTGCCGGACGGCAGCGGCTCGGAGCGGAAGCGCCGCACATCGCGACGCCAAATCAACAGGTCGCGCAATCTGGCCCGGAAGACGTCGTCAAATTGCATGACTCATCCTTCCTGGAAAACCTCCTCGCGCTTGCCGCGAATGGCCGGAAGCGCGACCACCAGCAGCAGCAGCGCGGCGGCGATCAGCAGTCCGAGACTAATCGGCCGCTGTACGAAAATCATTGGGTCGCCGCTGGCGATCTTCATAGCGCGGCGAAGATTCTCCTCCATCAGCGGCCCCAGCACGAAGCCGAGGATCATCGGCGCCGGCTCACATTCGAGCCGCATCAGGACGAAACCGACCACGCCGAAGAATGCCGCGAGCAATACCGCCGACGCGCTGTTGCTCACCGTGTAGACGCCGATCCCACAGAACAGCAGGATCGCGAGATAGAGGAAACGGTACGGCACTTTTAGAAGCTGCACCCAGATGCCGATCAGTGGCAGGTTGATGATGACCAGCATCAGGTTGCCAATCCACATCGAAGCGACCATGCCCCAGAACAGCTGCGGCCGCTCCGACATGATCTGCGGGCCCGGCTGGATGCCGTGGATCGTCAGCGCGCCGATCATCAGTGCCATCACTGCGTTGCCCGGAATACCGAGCGTCAGCATCGGGATGAACGAGGTCTGCGCACCGGCGTTGTTGGCGGATTCCGGCGCAGCTATGCCCTCGACCGCGCCACGGCCGAACCGCGACGGATCGCGCGAGACCTTTTTCTCCAACGCGTAAGCGGCGAACGAGCTGAGCGTTGCGCCACCACCGGGCAGCACGCCGAGAATCGAGCCAAGCGCAGTGCCCCGCAACACCGCCCGCCACGAGCGCCGGAAGTCGTCGCCAGTCGGCCACAGCCGCGTGATCTTCTGTGCGATCAGCGAGCGCTCCTCCTCGGGTCGCGACAGATTGGAGATGATCTCGCCGACGCCGAACACGCCGATGGCGAGCGTCGCCACGTCGATGCCGTCGGTCAATTCGCGGATGCCGAAGGTAAAGCGCGTGCCGCCGGTATTGCCGTCGGTGCCGACCAAACCGACCAGCAGGCCCAGTACGATCATCGCCACTGCCTTGATGATCGAGCCGTGCGCCAGCACCACTGCGGCGATGAGGCCAAGCAACATCAGCGAAAAATACTCCGGCGCGCCGAACGACTGGCCGACCTTGGCCAGCGGTGGCGCGAAACCTGCAATCAGCGCGGTCGAAATGCAGCCGGCAAAGAACGAGCCGATCGCCGCGACCGCAAGCGCCGCACCGGCGCGGCCCTGCCGCGCCATCTGGTGGCCGTCGATGCAGGTCACCACCGACGAGGTCTCACCTGGCAGATTGACCAGGATGGCGGTGGTCGAGCCGCCATACTGCGCGCCATAGAAGATGCCGGCCAGCATGATCAAACCGGACACTGGCTCGAGATGGAAGGTCAGCGGCAACAGCATCGCGATGGTGGCGATCGGTCCGATGCCGGGCAGCACGCCGATCAAGGTACCAACCATGGCGCCGACGAACGCGAAGCCGAGATTGGCCGGATTGAGCGCGACCCCGAACCCAATAGCGAGGTTGTCAAAAAATTCCATCACCTACCACTCGGGCCAGACCGGGATGGTCAGCCCCAGCCCGAAGATGAAGATGCTCCACGACAGAGCGATCAGACCGAGCGCCGCGATGGCGGTCTCGACGGGCCGCAGTGCCCGCGTCGCCAACGCGCCGAGTCCGGTAAGCAGCAGGATGGCGAGGACGAGGCCAAGCAGCTCAATGCTGAGGCCGAACGCGACCAGCGCCGCGGTCACCGACAGCACGGCGCGCCAGGCCTGCGGCGACGACCGCAGCGGCGCGGCCTGTTGCCGCAAACCTTGGCCTAGCACAATGACGCCGAGGCCCAGCAGCAGCCAACACAAGAGACGCGGCATGTAGCCAGTGCCCATCCGCAGCGCGGTGCCGACCGGATAATTGCGCGACGCCCACAGCCCGAACGCCGCGATGGCGATGAAGAGCAGCCCGGACAGCACGTCGGTGCGGGCGAGGATGTCCCACCGCGACGGTTTCGTCGTGCGCTGTGCGTCGCTCATGATTTTGGAATCACCGGCAGCAGCAGATACGATTCGTATTCGCCGCCCGCGTAGATCGTGTTGGTCCCGGTGTTGTAGTCGGCGTGATAGTGCAGATACGACTGGCTGCCGACGCCGTCGCGCGGCTGCACGTCAAGCTGGATGCGATGGCCTTTCTTGAACGTCATCGAGGTCGGCCAGATTTCGACGTCAACCTTCACGATCTCGCCGGGCTTCAGAAACAGCCGCCGCGTGTGCTTATGATACGGCCGGTACGGCAGCGACAATTCGGGATCGAGCTCGCGGTGCGAGGCGCGCAGCCACCCCTTCGCCACCGGCACCGGCGTGCCCTGCTGTCCAGTCTCCATGATCTCGTTGCCGTCGGCGTCGAAATGGCGAAGCGTCAGGAACAGGTCCATGTCCTCGCTCTCGCTCGACACATGAAACGTCGCGGCGAGCGGCCCGGTGATCTCGGTGTCTTCCGCCAGCGGCGGCGTCGACAGCGCAATGCCCATGCCGGGCTTGATGCCGCCGCCCATCACCTGCGACGACGCCGCCGAGGTCGAACCCATGGTGCCGAGGTTGAACGCTGGGTAGCTGCAGGCGCTCGCCTTCGCCGGCTTCTCACGCACCAGGCTGCCCACGCGCGGCTCCTGGCCGGAGACCGCCGCCGCGATGTCGAAATAGAACTTGGTCCACAGCGTGCGCTTGAGCGGCCACTCATGCTCGTCGCGCCACTCGATCTCGTCCTTGCCCTTGCGGATCGCGAGCTTGACCGGCGGTTCATCCATCACGCCGTTGTCGATGCCCTTCAGCCAATAGTCCAAGAAGCGAAGCTGATCGCGCTTGCCCTCGTCGGTGTAGAATGGATGTACATGCGAGCCGTTGTGAATACGAAGCTTCTTGTGCTTCGACGCGGCGCGCATGTACGCCTCGGTGTTGCCGCGCAGATGCAGTGCGAAGCCAGTCCAGTTGCCCACCGTCAGCATCGGAACCGTGATTTTGTCCCACTGCGCCTGCGCGCCGCGAAGCGCGCCGCTGTCGAGGTTGTTGTGCAGCCAGGTCCATAGCGTGTTGGTCCGCCAGCCGTCCGGCTGGTGCTGCGCCGCGCGGCCCATGACGTGGTGCATCAGATGCGCGGTGAACCAGTTGGTCATGAACACGCTCAGGATACCGCCATGGAACAGCGCGTCGCGGTAGATATCGGCGAAGCCCTCCCAGGGAATGATCGCCTTCAATGACGGCGGCTGGAGGTTGGCGACGAACCACTGGTTGATGGCGAAGTACGAAATGCCTGACAGCCCGATCTTGCCGTTGCACCACGGCTGCGCCGCCGCCCATTCGATGGCATCGTAGAAGTCGATCGCCTCGGCGAGCGACCATGGCTCGCACTGCCCCGGTGATTTTCCACTTCCGCGGCCGTCGACACGGACGGCAGCGTAGCCCTTCGGCACCCACCATTCCGGCGTGACGGTTTCCCAGTTCATGTTGGGCGTTGCCTTCTCGCCAAGCTGAGGCGGCGGCACCCAGAGCTTGTCTTTCTGGTACGGCCCAAGATTGAGAATCGCCGGGAATTTTCCGCCATCGTCAGGCCGGAACACGTCCGCCTTCAAGCGCGCGCCGTCGCGCATCGGCACATCGACGTCTTTCTCGATCAGAAGCTTGTAGGCGGCGGCGGAGGGCTTCACTTCAACGTTCATTAATCGCTCGCAATCCATTTCACTCCGGCCGTTCGACCTTCACGGTTTCCGTGAGCTTTTTCCAATACGCCGTCTCGTTTGCATTCCAGACCTTTGCGGCCGCGAGCGACGCATCCGGCACGGCCTTGATCATCTGCTTCTTGAACGCCTCTTGCACCGGCGCAGACTTGAGCGCCGCTACCGTCGCCTTGTGGATCGTCTCAAGCACGTCCGGCGGAGTCTTCGCGGGCGCATAAAGCGCCGACCACAGGCCCTTGCCGTTGGCGTAGCCCAATTCCTTGAGCGTCGGCGCGTCGGGATATTCCGGCAACCGCTCATCCGCCATCACCGCCAACACCTTAAGCAACCCTCCCTTGATGACGCCGGCTGAGCTTGCGGCGTTGACCAGCGCCACCTGGGCGTCGCCGCTCACCAGATCGTTGGTGATCGCCGCGCCGCCGCCCTTGTTTGGGATATGAATGAGCTTGAGGCCGGCCCACTGCGCAAACGCCTCGGTGTCGTAGTGGTTGTTGCTGCCGACGCCGACGCTGGCGTAGCGCACCTTGTCTGGATTGGCCTTGGCCAGCGCGATGAACTCGCCGTAATTCTTAGGCGCGAAGTCCTTGGTGGTGGCGGCGAGAATGAGCGGCACTTCGCCGAGCCGCGTCACCATCACGACCTCTTTGTCGTAGTCGATCTTGAACTTGTCTTTGTAAATAATCGGCGCCAGCACGTTGGTGCCGGGATTGCCGACCTGAAGCGTATAGCCATCGGGCTTGGCCTTCACCATTTCCTCAATGGCCAGGATGCCGAAGGCGCCGGGCTTGTTTTCGATCACGAACTGCTGGCCGAGTTCGTGGCGCAACTGATCGCCGACGATGCGGATCACGATGTCGGTCGCGCTGCCGGCGCCGAACGGCACCTCGACCTTGACGGGCTTGGAGGGATACTTGTCCTGCGCCTGCGTGGCGGAAGCCGTAGCGAAGGCAGCGACTACCAGTAAAGCCAGATTGAAGCGCTTCATGATTGCCTCGGTTTTCTCTCTAATCGGTCAGACAGCTTTTTCGTTCTACTCCGCCAGATCGATCTTCACTTCACTTGTGATGTTGCGCCATGAATCGAGCTCGCCTTTGAGCCAGGTCTTGGCTTCGTCCGGCGACTCGCTGACCTTGATGGTGACGAGTTGCTTGTCGAACGCCTCTTTCAGCGCCGGCTGCTTCGAGGCCTCGACGACCGCCTTGAACAGCGTATCGATCACCGGCTTCGGCGTGGCGGCCGGCGCCAGCATGCTCTGCCAATGCAGTGTGCCGATACCTGCGAAGCCCGCCTCGGCCATCGTCGGCACGTCCGGATAACCAGGCACTCGCTGCTCAGCCACCACGGC
>Ga0070689_100000824_pt1 | contig 19179 bp, 15 predicted proteins | sample KBSS23HmetaG_FD_64669 | JGI IMG/M metagenome (GOLD analysis project Ga0070689, IMG submission 64669) | Switchgrass rhizosphere microbial communities from Kellogg Biological Station, Michigan, USA - KBS S2-3H metaG | ecosystem: Host-associated > Plants > Roots > Rhizosphere ...
GCGTGCAGGGCGTCTTCGACGCGGGCCTTCTTTTCCTTCATCTCGACTTCGGTAGCCGCGCCAACCTTGATGACGGCCACGCCGCCAGCCAGCTTGGCCACGCGCTCCTGCAGCTTCTCGCGGTCGTAGTCCGACGAGGTCTCTTCGATCTGCGCCTTGATCTGGCCGATGCGCGACTGGATGCGCTCAGCTTCGCCGGCGCCGTCGATGATGGTGGTGTTTTCCTTGGTGATCACCACGCGCTTGGCGCGGCCCAGGTCGGTGATCGTGGCCTTCTCGAGGGCCAGACCCACTTCCTCGGAGATCACCACGCCATTGGTGAGGATGGCGATGTCTTCCAGGATGGCCTTGCGACGGTCGCCGAAGCCCGGCGCCTTCACGGCGGCAACCTTGACGATGCCACGGATGGTGTTGACCACGAGGGTGGCGAGGGCTTCGCCTTCCACTTCCTCGGCCACGATCAGCAGCGGCTTGCCAGCCTTGGCAACGGCTTCCAGCACCGGCAGCAGCTCACGGACGTTGGAGACCTTCTTGTCGTGGATCAGGATGAACGGGTCGTCCAGTTCAACCTGCTGCGACTGCTGGTTGTTGATGAAGTACGGCGACAGGTAGCCGCGGTCGAACTGCATGCCTTCGACGACGTCGAGTTCGTTCTCGAGACCCGAGCCTTCCTCGACCGTGATCACGCCTTCCTTGCCGACCTTCTTCATCGCGGTGGCGATGATGTCGCCGATGTTGGCGTCGGAGTTGGCGGAGATCGTGCCGACCTGGGCAATCGCCTTGTCGTCGGCGGTCGGGTTGGAGAGCTTCTTCAGCTCGGCCACGGCGGCGTTGACGGCCTGGTCGATACCGCGCTTGAGATCCATCGGGTTCATGCCGGCAGCGACGGCCTTGAGGCCTTCCTGGATGAACGCCTGGGCCAGCACGGTGGCGGTGGTGGTGCCGTCGCCGGCGACGTCGGAGGTCTTGGAAGCGGCTTCCTTGACGATCTGCGCGCCGATGTTCTCGTACTTGTCGGCCAGTTCGATTTCCTTGGCGACGGAGACGCCGTCCTTGGTCACGGTCGGTGCGCCGAAGCTCTTCTCGATCACCACGTTGCGGCCCTTCGGACCCAGGGTGACCTTCACGGCGTTGGCCAGGGTGTTCACACCCTTGAGCATGCGTGCGCGGACGTCTTCGCCGAAGCGGACTTCTTTAGCTGCCATTTTGTAGTTCCTTCAAATGCGTTGAGTAGGTGGGAAGAGGTGCGGGAGAGGCGCTTAGCCTTCGATCACCGCAACGATGTCGTCTTCCTTGAGGAAGACCAGCTCTTCGCCGTCGATCTTGATTTCCTGGCCGGCGTACTTGCCGAACAGCACGGTGTCGCCTTCGTTGACGGACATCGGGCGGACCTTGCCGTCTTCCAGGATGCGGCCGGTGCCGGCAGCGATGACCTTGCCGCGGGTCGGCTTCTCGGTGGCGCTGTCGGGAATGACGATACCGCCAGCGGAGACGCGCTCTTCTTCGAGGCGCTTGACGATGACGCGATCGTGCAGCGGACGCAGTTTGCTCATGGTTGGGCTCCAGCTTCGTTTGGATGGTTGAACAAGATTCGGGACCCCGGAGCGGCGCCTGGGTGGCGCTTGCTAGCACTCCCCGGAGGTGAGTGCCAATTCTAACGACGCAAATTGCCCCCTGCAAAGCAAGAGGCGCCCGTCCGATGGCTGAGTCTTCCAATGGGGGAACCACGGAGGCCTTTCAAGGCACGGCGGGACGAAAAGTCCTCTTTCCGTGCTATCGACAGAGCCGCCATGACGGCCGACCATGCCGGCCTGCCCCCACGAGGACCACCTGTGAGTGATGAGCTGACACTACGTCGGGAACTGGTGGCCCAGGGGGCCAAGCTGGCCGTTTCCGGCCTCAGCCAGGGCACCTCCGGCAACCTAAGTGCCCGCTGCGGTGAGGGTTTCCTGATCACGCCCAGCGGCACGCCCTATGAGGACATCGCCCCCGAAGGCGTGGTGGTGGTGGATCGCGACGGGCACTGGCCGGCCGGGCAGCGGCCCTCCAGCGAGTGGCGCTTCCACCGGGATATCTACCTGGCCCGGCCCGACGCCCAGGCCATCGTCCACGTGCACCCGCCCTACGCCACCGCGCTGGCCATGTGCCGCCAGGACATTCCACCCGCGCATTACATGATCGCGGTGGGCGGCGGGGATTCGGTCCGCTGCGCCGCGTACCACACCTATGGCACGCAGGCGCTGTCCGATGCCGTCGTGACGGCGCTGGAGGATCGGCTGGCCTGCCTGATGGCCAATCACGGCATGATCGCACTGGGCAGCTCGCTGACCCAGGCGATGTGGCGGGCCGTGGAAGTGGAGAACCTCGCACGGCAGTACGCGCTGGCCCGGCAGGTGGGCACGCCGGTGCTGCTCACCGACGACGAAGTAACCGTCGTGCTGGAAAAATTCGCCCACTACGGACTGATGTCGAGGTCGTGATGTCCGATACCGTGCTGCTTTGCTACTGCACCTGCCCCGATGTCGCCAGCGCGCAGAAGCTGGCCGAGGCCCTGGTGGGCGAACGGCTGGCGGCCTGCGTGAACCGCATTCCCGCCATCGCCTCCACCTATCGCTGGCAGGACAAGGTGGTCACCGACCACGAGGAACTGCTGCTGATCAAGACCACGGTCGCTCAGTTCGCCGCGCTCAAGGAGCGTCTGCTCAGCCTGCATCCCTATGAATTGCCGGAACTGATCGCGGTACCGGTGACCGAGGGTCATGGCCCTTACCTTGACTGGGTGCGTAACCCAGGCTGATGTTCCGCGCCGCGCATGACGCGAGTCCCGTTGCGCCGCATTGACTAGACAGTCGGCAGCCACTGTCGATGCCAGCGTCATGGGCGCGCCATCGCCGCTCGCCAGCATGCGTCTCCATCACGGGAGGCGACATGACGTTCGAACTGGCGGTTTTCGATATGGCCGGCACCACGGTCTACGATCCGGACCTGGTGGCGCAGGCGCTGCAGGACGCGCTGGCGCAGGCTGGCTGCCATGCCTCGCTGGCGGATCTGCGAGCCCTGATGGGTTACACCAAGCCGGCCGCCATCCGCAGCATGCTGGCGGCGCACGACCTGCCGGCGGACGACTCGCAGGTGGCACTCGTGCATGCGGATTTCGTACAGCGCATGCTCGACTGCTATCGGACGCACGACGCCGTGCGACCGATGAGCGGCGCGGAAGAGCTGTTCGCCTGGTTGCGGCAGCGGGGCGTCAGGATCGGGCTCAACACGGCGTTCTCGCAGGACATCGCCGAATGCCTGATCGAACGCTTCGGCTGGCGCCAGCGCGGCCTGATCGATGCCGCGATCTCGGCGGATCGCGTCGCCCAGGGTCGTCCTGCGCCTGACATGATCCACGCATTGATGGCGGCTTGCGGCGTGGGCGACGCCACGCGTGTCATCAAGATCGGCGATACCGAAGTGGATATCCGCGAAGGTCGCGCGGCCGGGTGCGGCCTGGTGGTGGCGGTGACGACGGGCGCCTATCACCGCGACGAGCTGCTGGTTCACCACCCCGACGCGGTGCTCGACAGGCTCGATGAGCTGCCCGCATTGCTCGCCCGTGTCGGCCGGCCGAACCCCGCGTGACCCACGCCACGCGCTCGCCTCCTCCACGCGGAACGTGGTCGCCCTGGTCTTCCTCGATGCTGCCGCTGGTCGCCGGCTTTGCGGCGTTCTGCACGTACTCGTGCATGTATGCCTTCCGCAAACCGTTCAGCGCAGGCAGCTACGAGGGCATGAGCTGGCTGGGCGTCGACTACAAGATCTGGCTAGTGATCGCCCAGGTGATGGGCTACGCACTCAGCAAGGTGTGGGGCATTCGACTGGTGCCCGAGTGGCAGACTTCGCGCCGCGCCGTGGCGATTCTCGCGTTGGTCGGCCTGTCGTGGCTCGCGCTACTGGGCTTTGCGCTGGCGCCGCCCGTACCGGGCATCGTGTTCCTGTTTCTCAACGGCCTGCCGCTGGGCATGGTGTGGGGCCTGGTGTTCGGCTATATCGAGGGCCGGCAGGCGACGGAACTGATGGGCGCGATCCTCGCCTCCAGCTTCATTTTCGCTTCTGGCGTGGTCAAAGGCGTGGGCAAGGCGATGTTGCTGGCTGGTGTGAGCGAGCACTGGATGCCGTTTCTCACCGGCCTGGTGTTCATCCCGCCGTTGCTGTTGTCGCTGCATGTACTTACACGATTGCCGCCGCCCAGCGCCGAGGACGTCGCCGCGCGTGCGCCCCGAGGACGCATGGATCGCGAGGCACGGCACGCCTTCGTGCGCCGCTTTCTGCCGGGATTGCTGCTGATCGTGCCGCTCTATGTGCTGCTCACCGTGCTGCGCGATTTCCGCGAGAACTTCGACACCGAGATCTTCCGCGACCTGGGCTATGGCCGCAGCGCCATCGTGTTCGGTGAAGTGGATACGCCGATCGGGATCGGCGTGTTGATGCTCACCGCGTCGCTGACGCTGGTACGGGACAACATGCGGGCCTTCATGCTCAACCACGTGTTGATCGGCGGCGGCTTGTGTTGCGCGGGCATCAGCACGCTGCTGTTCGCGCACGGCGAGCTGCCGCCGCTGTTGTGGATGACCCTGGTGGGCTTTGGTCTTTATCTCGGCTACATCCCGCTCAACGGCATGTTCTTCGAGCGGCTGATGGCCACCTTTCGCATCAGTGGCACGGCCTCGTTCGTGATGTATATCGCCGACGCCTCCGGTTACATGGGCAGCGTGACGGTGTTGCTGGTCCGCCAGTTGCTCGCCTTGCAGCTCAACTGGACCCAGTTCTTCGAACGCGCGGTGCTGGCAAGCAGTGCGCTGGGACTCGTGCTTACCGCGCTGGCGGCGCGCTGGTTCTGGCGGCATGGCCAACAGAGCGGGCATGCAGCGGCATCGTTGTCACCTCTTGAGATGGAAAGCAGCCGTTTATGAGCAAGTCGGAAACACGCACCGCGATCGTGATCGGTGCAGGCATCGTCGGGTTGGCCATGGCGCGCGCCCTGGCGGAAGCCGGCTACCGCGTCACCGTGTTCGATCGCCATGAGCGCGCGGTGGGCGCCTCGGTGCGCAACTTCGGCACGATCTGGCCGATCGGCGTGCCGAACGGACCGCTGTATGCGCGCGCCTTGCGTTCGCGTGAGATCTGGCGCGAATTCTGCGAGACCACCGACACCTGGCAGGCGCCGAGCGGCAGCCTGATCGCCGCGTTCCACGAGGACGAGTGGGCGGTGATGAACGAGTACGTGGCGATGAACGAAGGTCTGCGTCCCTGCCGCATGCTCACCGCTGCGCAGGTACGCGAGCAAGCGCCAGGCGTCGTGGCCGCGGACTTGCGTGGCGCACTGCTGAGCACCGATGAGATGGTGGTCGATCCGCGCGAAGCCATCCGCAAAATGCCTGCGTGGCTGGCGGAGCGTTACGGCGTCGAGTTCCACTGGCGACAGGCGATTACCCGTATCGAGCATCCTTACGTGTGGAGCGGTCATCGACGCTACACCGCCGACGTGATCTATGTCGCCAGCGGCACGGATTTCGAAACCCTGTATCCGGAATTGTTCGAACGTCTCGCCATCACCAAGTGCAAGCTGCAGATGCTGCGGCTGGAAGCCCAGCCGGTGCCGTTCAAGCTGGGCCCGGTCGTGTGCGGCGGCCTCACCATGGCGCACTACAGCGGCTTCCATGCCACGCCCAGCATTGACCGCCTGCGCGAGCGCCTCAGCGATCAGTACGCCGACTTGCTGGCGCTCGGTATCCACGTCATGGCGGCGCAGAACGGGCTGGGCGAGATCACCGTGGGCGACTCGCACGAATACGGGCATACGTACGAACCGTTCGACGAAAGCGCCATCAACCAGAAGATCGTCGACTATCTGCGCAGCGTGCTGGTTCTGCCGAGCTGGCAGGTGAAGCAGAGCTGGAACGGCAGCTACGCCAAGCTCACCGACGGGCAGCGCAGCGAGCTGGTGGTCGAGGCGGAGCCGGGCGTCACCATCGTCAACGGCGTGGGCGGCGGCGGTCTGGGTATGACGCTGTCGTTCGGCCTGGCCGAGGAAGTGGTCAGCGGGCGCTTGCGCGCCGAGCAGGTTGGACCCGCACCGGCCGAGGCGCGCTGATCTTCAGCGCTCGGCGGTGGACATCACCAGCTGCACGCGTTCCGCCGCGAAACAGGTCAGCCCGTATTGCACGGGCTGGTTCTTGTCGTCGACGTTGAGCGATTCCACCACCAGTACCGGCAGCTCGGGCGATTGTTCCAGCACACGTGCGGTGGACGTTCCAGCCAGCCGCGCGGTCACGCGCGTGTAGCTGCGGAAATAATCGGCAATGCCGAACTCCGCCAGCGTGAGGCTGACCGAGCCGGTGCGCTGGAATACGTCGCCCAGCTTTGGAAAACGTGCTGCCGGGAACCATGCCTGACCATGATCGAGCACGCGGCCTTCCGCATGCGCCGAGGACTCGATCCACCACGCGCGTTCGCCGCGCGCCAGGGCCAGCGACTCGGCCACGCGCTGCGGCGGCATCACCAGCGCCGTGCCCAACACCTTGTTGCCCGAGCTGACATTGAGGTTGTGCATGTTGCGGCTGAAGCTGGTGCGCCGGCCGATCGGATAGTCGTAGCACTCCTCGCGCACGCGCAGGCCGCGATTCGGGTCCGCAAGAATGGCGCCGCGCTGCTCGAGCGAATCGAGTGCCCGGCGAACCGTGTGCCGGTTCACGTTGAGGCGCCGCGCCAGTTCCAGCGCCGAGGGAAGCTTGGCGCCACCGCGAAGTTCGCCGTTGCGGATCTGTTGCAGCACCTGCTGTTCGATCTGGCGCCAAACGGGCACATCGCACGACCGATCGAGCGGCTCGAAGAGGTTTGCCATCATTCCTGCATGTTCCCGACACAGACTGCATGGGTGGCGATTGAGACCAGACGGGAAGTATGGACGGCCCAGTTTTCGCAGACATGACATCGCGGCAAGGCCGCCCATGGCGCATTGCACGCGCACGCCTGGTGCTGCCAGACCGGGTGTTCGTCGGTGGCGCGGTGATTGAAGGCAAACGTATCAAACAGATCCGGGCCGGCGAGGAGTGCCCGCCGGACGCCATCGATTTCCAGGGCGACTTCCTGTTGCCCGGCCTGATCGAACTGCATACCGACAACCTCGAGAAGCACTTGCTGCCACGCGCCGGCGCGGCGTGGCCCGCCCTGCCGGCCATGCTGGCGCACGATGCCCAATTGGTGGCCGCCGGCATCACCACCGTATTGGACGCGATGTCGTTGGGCGATCTGGAGGAGGACGGCGGCCGCATCGACACGCTGCACCGCGCACTTGCCGCGCTCGATGAAACGCGCAGTCACCACCTGCTGCGTTGCGAGCACTACCTTCACCTGCGCTGCGAACTGAGCTGGCCTGGCCTGCTTGAACTCGCCGCGCCGCTGGTGGATCGCAAGGATTTGCGATTGCTGTCGTTGATGGATCACACGCCCGGCCAGCGCCAGTATCACGACGTGCGCCAATACCGCACGTACTACAGCCGCAGCGGCATCACCTGGAGCGACGAGGAATTCACCGCCGTTCTCGAACAGCGCCGCCAGCAGCAGAGCCTCCACCGCAACCTGCAGCTGGCCGGCGTGATGATGCTGGCACGCCGCCACGGCGTACTGGTCGCCAGCCACGACGACACCGACATGGCACACGTCGAGGAAGCCGTGCTGATCGGTGCGCGAATCTGCGAGTTTCCCACGACACTGACGGCGGCACGGGCCGCCCGCGACCACGGCCTCACCGTGGTCGCGGGCGCCAGCAACCTGGTGCGTGGCGGCTCGCATGCCGGCAATGTCGCCGCCATGACGCTGGCGCGGGCGGGATGTCTGGACGTCCTTTCGTCCGACTACATGCCAACCAGCCTGCTTCCCGGGGCCTTCATCCTGCACCAGCAGGCGGGATGGGCCTTGCCCGACGCCATCGCCACGGTCACCACGACGCCCGCGGCCGCGCTGGGTTTCGATGACCGGGGCCGTCTCGCCGAAGGCTTGCGTGCCGACCTGCTGCGCGTACGCATGCACAGGGACGAGCCGGTGGTGCACTCGGCGTGGGTGGCCGGCAGGCAGCGGTTGTGACGGTCGTCACGCTTCGACCGGCGCAAGGAAGCCGCGGCCGATAGCCGTCCATTCGAAAGCATAGACAGCAGCCGTTCGTTGCCTAGTCCGAGTCACGGGCATTTCATCGCCTCTCCCTAGCCTGCCGGCCCGAGCAGCCATAAGCCTGCCGACGCTGATCGGCGACATCAAACCTCGGGGAGTGCGTCTTGAAGATCAATGCCATCACTTGCGCGGTGCTTGCCGCGCTTGCGGTCACTCGCGTGTCTTATGCCGACGATGCGGCACCGGCAGGACCTGCGCCGGCGGCGCAAAATTCTTCGGTGTCCACGCTGGGCGCCATCACGGTCACCGCCCAGCATGCCAACGAGGACATGCAGGACGTGCCGATCACCATGCAGGCGTTCACCGGAACGACGCTGCAGCAGCTCAACGTCAGCACGTTCGACGACATCATCAAGTACCTGCCCAATGTCACCTTCGCCGAGAACGGCCCGGGCCAGGGCAACATCTACATGCGTGGACTGACCACCGGCTTCCTCGGCAACCAGTCGAGCGCCTCGATCGCGCCCTTCCCGAACGTGGCGGTGTATCTCGACGACCAGTCGATGCAGTTCCCCGCGCGCAACCTCGACATCTACATGGTCGACATGGAACGCGTCGAAGTGCTGGAAGGTCCGCAGGGCACGCTGTTCGGCGGCGGCGCGCAGGCGGGTGCGGTGCGTTACATCACCAACAAGCCCAACCTCACCAAGGTCAGCGGCAACGTGGAGGCCAGCACGGGCGTCACCGCCGGTGGCGGTCCGAACAACTCGGCCAGCGCGGTGTTGAACCTGCCGATCATCCCCGGCACCTTCGCGCTGCGCGGCGTGATCTACAACGACCACCGCGGCGGCTACATCGACAACGTGCCGAGCACGTTCACGCGCAACAACAGCGACGGCGGCAACTTCTACGCCAACATCAAGCCCACCGGTGGCCTGTGCCCGAACGGCCTGCCCAGCAGCACCGGCTATTGCACCGTGCCGGGCAGCCCGGTCGCCAACAACAACGCGGTGGCCAGGAAGGATTGGAACCCGGTCGATTATCAGGGCGGGCGCGTGTCCGGCCTCTACAAGATCAACGACGACTGGGACGTGCTGATCGCGCAGAGCTACCAGGAGATGGATGCGGAAGGCCAGTCCTCGACCTATCCGATCAGTTCGGATGGCCAGCAGCTGCAACCCCTGCAGACCAGCGTGTTCGTACCGGCGTGGGACAAGGACCGCTACTCCAACACGGCATGGACGGTGAACGGCAAGATCGGCGATCTCTCCGTCGTCTATACCGGCGGCTACACCGACCGCCACATCAGCGAACAGCAGGATTACACCAACTATGCGCGCGCCGTGGGCGGCTGGTACTACAGCTGCACCGGCGGCACGGGTCTTGGCGCTGGCACCACGCCGCGTTGCTACTCGCCGATCGGCTACTGGAACGACCAGGTCAAGAGCACCCACCAGAGCCACGAGCTGCGCTTCAGCACGCCGGAAGACAGCCGCCTGCGCGCCATCGGCGGCCTGTACTTCGAGGACTTCAAGATCCTCGACGACATGAACTTCAACTACAAGACGATCCCGTCGTGCACGCCGGTCAATCTTTCCAACGCGCTTGCCGGCGGCGCGCCGTGCGTGGCGAACGTGGTGCCTTATCCCGGCACGGCGCAGATGGATCCGGGCCAGCGCAGCGACAGCACCGCCTTCGGCGAAGACGAGCAGCGTGGTTACCGCCAGGTCGCGGCATTCGGTTCGTTGTCGTACGACATCATTCCCGAAGTGCTTACCGCCACGGCGGGTACGCGTTACTACCACTACTCCGAATACCAGCGGGGTTCGCAATACGGCACCGGCTCCAACTGCGTGAACGTGCCCAATGGGCAGTGCACGGGCGGCGATGCCACCAACATGACGGCGGAAGGCCTCAACGGTTCGTATCACGGCTTCAAGAGCCGCGCGAACCTGGTGTGGCATATCTCGCCCGATGCGATGGTCTACTACACCTTCTCGCAGGGCTTCCGTCCCGGCGCCTACAACCGCACCACCAAGGGCGTCGCGGTCGGCCCGGATGGCGCGCAGTACAAGAAGCCGCTCAGCTACGCGCCCGACTCGCTGACCAACAACGAGATCGGCTTCAAGACGGAATTCTTCGACAACCACCTGCTGCTCAATGGCTCGCTGTACCACATGCAGTGGAACAACGTGCAGATGCAGTTCTTCAATCCACTGGTGCTCGGCAACACCACGTTCGGCGTCAACGGTCCCAACTACAAGGTCGACGGCGCCGAGCTGCAGTTCGACGCCCGCATTACCGACGGCTTCTCGCTGATGGGTTCGGGTTCGTTCAACCGCTCCAAGCAGACCACGTCGCCGTGCCTGGTGGGCAATATTCCCAATACACCGGCCTACGGCGCGTGCATCACCGAGGTGATCATCGCCGGCCAGGGCCTGCAGCCGTTCGCCAACCCGTTCGGCCAGGAGGGCAGCGAACCGGCCTTTTCGCCGCGCTCGCAGTTCAACCTGCGCGCCCGATACGACTGGTCCTTCAACGGCGGCTACAAGGCGTTCGTCATGGCGGGCGCCAGCCATATGGGCTCGATGTACAACCAGCCGGCGACCTACCCCAACGGCGAAGGCGTGATCTACCCGACCACGGTGGACCTGCGCTACCTGCAGGAAGGCTATACCACCTACGACGCCTCGCTGGGCATCGCCAAGGACGCCTGGGACTTGTCGCTCTACGGCAGCAACCTGAGCAACAGCCACGCCAGCGTGTTCACCTCGTCGGCGCAGTTCATCAAGTCGGAAGTGCCGCTGCGCCCCCGCGTGGTCGGCGTCAAGTTCGGCTACAAGTTCTGACATCTGCCCGTCGCGAATGCGTCGTTAGCATGGGGTGGGCGCAAGCCCACCCCACTCTTTTCGCAGGCCCGGCATGAATGCAGCGCTCACCGATCCGATCACGATGTCCGTCGAACAGCAGGTAGCGCAGCTGCGCCAGCTGCAGAAAGAGGGACAGCATCCGCAAGCCTTGCAGCTGGCCCTGGGCTTGGCGCGCGAGCTGCCGGAAAACCGCGACGTGATGTATCTGCTCGCCCGCAGCCAACGCCACCTGGGACAGGTCGACGACGCCCTGCAGACCCTGCTCGTGCTCGAGCAACACCATCCCGCCTTCAGTCGGCTGCACGAAGAACGCGGCCACTGCCATGTCGTACGACGCGATGCGACGCAGGCGATCGATGCCCTGCTGCGCGCGGTCAATATCAACCCTGCCCTGCCCTCGAGCTGGAATCTGCTCGAGGGCCTCTACCGCATGACCGGTGACCATGCGAATGCGCAGCTGGCCGCCGATCATGTGGCGACGCTCAAGCACCTCGCTCCCGAAGTGGTGCACGCCACCAGCCTGTTTTCCGATGGTGAGCTGGTACAGGCCGAGCATGTCATTCGCGGCCATTTGCAGCGCGTAGGCGACGATGTCGAAGGTATGCGCTTGCTGGCACGTGTTGCCGTGGCGCGCGATGTGCTGGACGACGCGGACCTCCTGCTGGAAGCCGTACTGCATCTTGCGCCCGATCACCACGCCGCACGCTTCGATTACGCCAAGGTGCTGTTCGAGCGGCATCGGTACAAGGAGGCTTGCGCGCAGATGGAGCAGCTTCTTGCCATCGACCCGGACCACCTCGACTACCGCGCGCTGCATGCCAGTGCCAACGTCGGCCTGGGCGAACACGATCGCGCCATCGGGCTGTATCGCGAACTCCTGCAAATCGTGCCCGAGGCGGCAGACCTGCATCTGTCGCTCGCCCACTCGCTGAAGACCCAGGGACGCCAGGCCGAAGCCATCGACGCCTACCGCGCCGCCATCGCCGCGCGGCCCGACTTCGGGGACGCCTACTGGAGCATGGCGAACCTCAAGACCTACCGTTTCACCGACGGTGAAATCGACGGCATGCTCGCGCAGGTAGCAATGCCGTCGACATCGCTGGTGGACGGTTATCACCTGAACTTTGCGCTCGGCAAGGCATTCGAAGACCGCGGCGATTTCGCCGCCTCCTGGCAGCACTACGCTACCGGCAACGCGCTCAAGCGATCGGAAAGCCGCTACCGGCCGGAGATCATCGAAACCAATACGCACCGGCAGATCGAGGTGTGTACGCGCGAGTTCTTCACCGAACGCGCCGGTGCGGGAGATCCCAGCGCCGATCCCATCTTCATCGTGGGCCTGCCGCGCTCGGGCTCCACGCTGCTGGAGCAAATCCTCGCCTCGCATCCGCTGGTGGACGGCACGCAGGAACTGGCGGATATCCCGCGCATCGTGCTGGAGCTGCAAGGCCGCGAGCCCGATCTCGACGATCCGCGCTATCCGGGCATCCTGGCGCAGATGCCGATGGAGCAGTTTCGCAGTATCGGTGAGGCTTACCTGCGCGATACGCGCAGCTATCGCGGCGCGGCACCGCATTTCATCGACAAGATGCCCAACAACTTCCGGCACCTTGGGTTGATCCACCTGATGTTTCCCAACGCGACGATCATCGATGCGCGGCGCGAGCCGATGGCCTGCTGCTTCAGCAACCTCAAACAGCTGTTCGCCACGGGCCAGGAGTTCACCTACAGCATCGAGGACATCGCGCGTTACTACCGCACCTACCTCGATGTGATGGAGCACTGGGACCGCGTTCTGCCCGGCCGCGTGCTGCGTGTGCATCACGAAGAGGTGGTGGACGATCTTGAAGGCAATGTGCGGCGCATCCTGGAGTTCTGCGGACTGCCGTTCGATCCCGCGTGCCTGGCGTTCCACGAAACGCGGCGCAGCGTGCGCACGGCAAGCTCCGAGCAGGTGCGCCAGCCGATCTTCCGCGATGGCATCGACCAGTGGACGCATTACGCGCCGTATCTGGCACCGCTGCAGGAGCAGCTTGGCGACGCGCTCGAACGTTACCGCGCGATTCGCTGACTATTTGTGCGGTGCGCGCGGCTTGCCGACGAATACCACCAGGATGGTGGCCGGTGCTGATGTGCTGGCGTTGGCGCTGACGAGGTGCCGCGCCCCCGCAGGCTCGAACCAGTTTTCGCCCGCCGCGTAAGCGCGTAGCGCCTGCCCTTCCACCTGGCTGCGCACTTCGCCGTTCAAGACATACACATAGGCATCGCGGTCGTGCGAGTGGGGCTTGGATGCTTCGCCCGGGGCGTAGCTAACTCGCAACGCTTCCAGTGCCCGGCCGGGTGCCTGCGTCAGCGCTGCCGTCAGCAGGGTATCGTCCTGCGTCGCCTTGGCGGGTCCGACGGCAGCGAGCATCAACAGTGCGGCGAGAAGAAGAGTCGTCCGCATGATCAGCGCCTCGTGACCGCGGCCGATGGCGGCAGCGCGGCATCCACCTCTTCCGTACGGCGAATCACTTTGCCCTGTGCATCCAGCACGATCAGCGTGGGCACATGCATCACGCGGAAGCGGCGGAACAGGGCGCCTGAGTCGTCCAACGCCAGCGGAATGTCGATGTGGTGTTCGCGCTGGTAGTCGGCCAGTTCGTCATGGCTGGCCCACAGACCCGAAGCGATGCCGAGCCAGCGTGCATGGCTGTCGCGGGCCAGCACGTCGGCGCGCTCACGCGCGCTTCGGCAACTCTGTGCGATGGCGGGCCGGCTCTTGGCCAGATACGACTCGCACCAGGGCGACAGGAATAGCAGCACCGTCGGTCGTGCCGCTTCGAACGCCGGCAGGAATTTTCCATCGAGCGTATGCAGGTCGAAGGCGGGCACGCGATCGCCGACGTCGTAATGCGGCTCGTCCTTGGGCGCGATGGCCGATGCGACGTTGGCAGTCGATGGACGGCGGGCCTGCGCCAGCGCCGCATCGAGCTTTTCATCGGCCATGTGGCCCACGTAGGCAATGCGTCCGTCGCGACCGATCACCACGTGCTGCGGCGTCACGCGCAGGTGGAAGGCTTCGCCCAGCGAACCATCGTCGAACACGATCGGCATACCGAGTCCCAGCTGCTTCTGCACTTTGCGCACTTCCTCGACGCTGTCATCGAAACCGACGTCGATGGCGATCGCCGCCATGTCAGGCCCGGCCTGTTCGTAGGTGCGTTCGAAATGCGGCATCTGCTCGCGGCAGGGCACGCACCAGGTGGCCCAGAACTTCAGATAGACGGCTTTCTTGCCGTAGAGCGCGCCCAGGTCGATGGTCTGGCCGTCGATGGTCTTCACCACCATGCGCGGCGCCGGCTGGCCGACCAGGCTGCGGCCGGCCGCTTCCGCGCGCGATTGGCCGGACTCGGAGGCATGCGTCGAGGCACAGGCCAGGAACAGGCAAAGCAGGATCAGATAGCGCATGGCGACAAGCCCCAGGAATGATGGGGCCATGTTCCGCCGGTCGCTGGACCTTAAACAGATCCAGTTTTCGCGGAAATGAGAGAACCAGTGCTAACCCGGGCGATGCGCCTGAAGCAGCTGAGCCAGCACACGCGCAGCCTCGTCCATACGCGTCGCCGGCATGCCGCCTAGGCCGAACACCAGACCGTTCGGCCGCGAATCGCCGATGGCGTAATCGCCCAGTGCTTCGATACGCATGTTCACCGCCTGGGCATCCTTGACCAGTTGGCTCGCCGGCACCGGCCAGCGCAGTTGCACGGCGATGTGCAGTCCGGCGTCCGAGGCCAATGGTTGCAGAGCGTCGCCGGAATGCCGCGATAGCGCTTCAAGCAACGCCTCGCGACGCTCCGCATAGATGCGCCGCATCTTGCGCACATGCCGCGCCAGATGGCCTTCGTTGATGAACAGCGCCAGCGTGTCCTGCGCCAGCACGTCGCTGTGCCGGTCGCCAAGCTGGCGCACGCAGGCCAGCGCGGGCATCGCCCAGGCGGGCGCCACCAGGTAGCCCAGGCGCAGCGAAGGAAACAGGCTCTTGGAAAACGTGCCGATGTAGAACACCGAGCCGTCGCGATCCAAGGTCTGCAAGGCATCGAGGGGGCGCCCGCCATAGCGGAATTCGCCGTCGTAGTCGTCTTCGACGATCACCGCCTGGTTGCGTCGCGCGAAATCCAGCAAGGCTGCGCGGCGCGCGGGCGACATCGCCATGCCGGACGGGAACTGGTGCGACGGCGTTACATAAATCACGCGTGCGTTGGGTGGAATCTGCTCGACCACCAGGCCTTCGTCGTCGACCGGCACAGGCACGATCAGTGCGCCGGTGGCTTCGAAGGTCTGGCGCAGCGGCGGATAACCGGGATCCTCCACCGCCACCACGGTATGCCCCGGCGTGACGAGAATGCGCGCCAGCAGATCGAACGCCTGCTGCGCACCGCCAACCACCATGATGTCCGCGGCACTGCAGGTAACGGCGCGAGTGAACGAGACATGCCCGGCAATCGCCTCGCGCAAGGCCTCACGCCCGGTGGCCGCGTCATAGAACGAAGGCGTACGCGACAGCGAGCGCAGCGCGCGAGCGGACAATTTTCGCCATGCCTCGAACGGAAAGCGCGAGGCATCGGGCAGGCCCACGCGCAGGTCATAGCGCGCGGGCGGCAAGGCGTTCATCGGCGCGGGAAAGATCGCGTCGCGCCATTGCGGTTGCAGGCGTCTTTCTTCGCCCGTGGTCGAACGCGACGGGCTGGCTTGCGTGGGTCCCGCGTGGGCGACCACATAACCCGCTCCCTGGCGCGAGACGATATAGCCTTCGCTGAGCAGGCGGTCGTAGGCCGCCACGATGGTGTTGCGCGACAGGCCCAGCGAGGTGGCGAGCGAACGCGTGGACGGCAGCGGCTGGCCCGTGCGAAGGCGGCCGTCCAGAATCGCCGACCGCAACTGTCCGTGCAGCGCCTGCAGGCGGCCGCGTACGGGAATATCCAGCGGGAAGGCCAGCGGTTGTTCCATGGCTGCGTCCGGGCAAGTCGACTGGTACTAAAGATTTCCTTTGTTCTGGATCTTTTTCAAGACCAGTGAACCCCCGACACTGCAACCATCCACTCACCGGAGCCTTGCCATGATCGAGCTGTACTTCGCCGCCACGCCCAACGGCCTGAAGCTGAAGCTGTTCCTGGAAGAGGCGGGGCTGCCCTACTTCATCACCCCGGTGAGCCTGAGCAAGGGTGAGCAGTTCAAACCCGAGTTCCTGGCCATTTCCCCCAACAACAAGATCCCGGCCATCGTGGACCACGCGCCGGCCGGCGGCGGCGCGCCGGTGACGGTGTTCGAATCGGGGGCGATCCTGCTCTATCTCGCGGAGAAGATCGGCCAGTTCCTTCCCAGGGACACGGCCGGCCGGGTGGAGGTGCTGGAGTGGCTGTTCTGGCAGGTGGCGGGGCTGGGACCGATGGCCGGCCAGGCCGGGCATTTCAAGGTCTATGCGCCCGAACCGGTGCCCTACGCGATCGACCGCTATACGCGCGAAGTGGCGCGGCTGTATGGCGTGCTCGATCGCCGGCTGGCCGGGCGCGAGTTCATCGCGGGGGCGTTCTCGCTTGCCGATATCGCCTGCTATCCGTGGATCGTGCCGCACGAGGCGCACGGCCAGAATCTGGCCGATTTTCCGAACCTGGAGCGCTGGTTCATCGCCGTCTCGCAGCGGCCGGCCACGGTGCGTACCTATGAGGGCGTCGAGAACGCGTACACCCCGAAGCAGCCGCTGTCCGATGAAGAACGCCGCGTGTTGTTTGGTCAGGGCGCGGCTCCGAAGGGCTGAAGACTGCTGACAGGTTCTGACGCAATGGGCGGCTAGACTTCCAAATTGACAGCCACTTCTCACCCCCATCATTCCGGCGCAGGCCGGAATCCAGGAGCGATGAGCAGGGCTTTCGCAGCAGGATCGGGTGTGCGCACTCGCGACAACCAGACCTAATCGCTACTGGATTTCGGCCTGCGCCGGAATGACGAGCAAAGAGCAGCCATGAAAACCTCCGACGTCACCGCACTGATCTTGCTGGGAGCCCTCTGGGGCGCCTCGTTCCTGTTCATGCGCATGGGCGCGAACGAGTTCGGCGGCATGGCACTGGCCGGCATGCGGGCCATCGGCGCGGCCATTTGCTCGATTCCGCTGCTGACACGCACGCGGCTGACCGAGATGCGTACGCACTGGCGCGACATCGCCATCGTCGGCATCGCCAATTCGGCGTTGCCGTTCGTGCTGTTTTCGTTCGCGGCGCAGAGCCTGCCGGCCGGCGTTTCGGCCATCTCCGATGCCATTGCACCGCTGCTGGTCGCGCTGTCGGGCTGGATGCTGCTGGGCGAGAAGCTGAACCCCATGCAGGCCAGCGGCCTGGTGATCGGCTTTACCGGCGTGGTGTGGCTGGTAGCCGGCACGGTCGGTTTCGGTGGCGGCACGCATGCCATGGGCTGGGCGATGGCCGCCTGCCTGGGCGCCAATGTCTGCTACACCTTTGGCGCGCACTACAGCCATCGCCGCCTGCGCAGCGGCGTCACGCCGCTCAGCGTGGCCACCGGCAGCCAGCTCGCCGCCGCCGTGTTGCTGCTGCCTTTTACCGTCTGGATGTGGCCCACCCGCACCCCGGGATGGTCGGCCTGGCTGGCCGTGCTGGGCCTGGCGGCCCTCTGCACGTCGCTGGCCTATGTCCTGTTCTACGGCTTGATGGCCCGCGTCGGGGCCTCGCGCAGCATGGTGGTGATGTTCTTGATCCCGGTGTTCGGGGTGGTCTGGGGGCTGGTGTTCCTGCATGAACCGGTGACCCTGGCGATGGCGGGCGGATGCATCGTGATCCTGCTCGGCGTGGCACTCACCACCGGACTGGTGCGCCTGCGCCGTAACCGCGGGCCGGTGCCGAACGAAGTAGCTGTAGAACACCCTTGAGTTCCGGCGGGCTGTCCCCGGCCCGCCGAGATTCCCAAGCTGAGCCATAATCCCGCTTCACCCGCGCCACGGCGCGGGTCTCTCCATGCTGGAGCTGCAATGCGTCTGATCCACCCTGGCCGATTGGCCGCCCGCTTTCTCAGCCTGCTCTGCCTGTTGTGGCTCGCGCTGCCCGCGTTGGCGCAGGACGATCTGGACGGCCTGTTGCCGGTCACCGAGGCCTATAAGCTCAGCGCCGATGCCTCCACGCCGGGCGTGGTGAAGCTGCACTGGACCATCGCGCCGGACTACTACCTCTACCGCGGTCGCATGAAGTTCAAGGCGGCGGACGGGGCCACGCTGGGCGAGGCGCAACTGCCCGACGGCGAGAAGCACCACGATGAATATCTCGGCGACGTCGAGACCTATCACCATGGCGTCGACGCCACCGTGCCTTACACCGTCGCGGCCGGCACGACCGAGCTCAAGCTCAGCGTGCAATACCAGGGCTGCCACGAGGTGGACCCCAAGATCTGCTATCCGCCGCATACCGAGCAGTTGACGTTGCCGGTGCCGGCGGGTGCGGGTGCCGCCGCCGGTGGCGATGCCATGGGCGCGGCACTGGGCAAACTCGGCGCGTCCAAGAGCGGCGACAGCGCCGCCCTGCCGGCCGAACAGGCCTTCCACCTGGAAGCGCTGGCCAAGGACCGCCAGCACCTGCTGCTGCGCTGGACGATGCCCAAGGGCTATTACCTTTACCGCGACCAGACCGCGCTCAAGCTGAAAGATGCCAACGGCCTCACCCTGGCCAAGCCCGAGTGGCCGGCCGGGGTGGAACACCAGGACGCGCACTTCGGCAAGACCACGGTGTATTTCGACCAGATCGATGTGCCGGTGGCCATCGAGGGCGATACCGCCGCGCTCAAGACGGTGAATCTGGAAGCCAGCTTCCAGGGGTGCCAGGACGGTGGCCTCTGCTATCCGTTGATGACCCGCGCGCTCACCATCGACCTCAGCGCTGCCACGCCCACCAGCGGTGTCGTCGCCGAGCCCGCGCCGGAAATGCCGCCGGCCGGCCTGGCCACGGGTGCGCTGCAGGTGAGCCTGCTCTCGGCCTTGCTGCTCGCCCTGGGTGGCGGCCTGGTGCTCAACCTGATGCCGTGCGTGTTGCCCGTGCTCTCGCTCAAGGTCTTCTCGCTGGTGAAGAGCGCCAGCCTCACGCGCCGCGAGATCGCCGTCGGCGGCATCGCCACCGCG
>Ga0070689_100000826_pt1 | contig 19151 bp, 17 predicted proteins | sample KBSS23HmetaG_FD_64669 | JGI IMG/M metagenome (GOLD analysis project Ga0070689, IMG submission 64669) | Switchgrass rhizosphere microbial communities from Kellogg Biological Station, Michigan, USA - KBS S2-3H metaG | ecosystem: Host-associated > Plants > Roots > Rhizosphere ...
CGCGTCGGAGAGGCTGACCACGGACTGCGTGCTGCGCGACAGCACCACCGGCCACGCGAGCGAGAGCAGCGCGCGCAGTCCGACCCGCCCGCCGTCGCGCGGCGGGCCGCCCGCGCTCAGGCGATCCGCTTCCACAGCCGGGCCGCGCTCTCGCGGCCCCGCGCCGCCACCTCGCGTTCGTCCACGGTCACGAGCACGCCGTTGTCCATGACCACGCTCCCCGCCACCATCACCCCCGAGACCCTGGACCGTAGCAGCCCGGTGGACAGGTGCTGCAGGAACGTGCGGTTCGAGAACTCGGTCGCCGGCCGGTAGTCGACCATGATCAGGTCCGCGGGCGCGCCGGGTGCGAGCACGCCCAGCTCCTCGCCGAAGTGGTCTGCGGCCCAGCGCGCGCCGTGCACGAACAGCCGCCGGTAGTGCGCCTCGGCGAGGTTGGGCGCCGGCGCGCCGTCCAGCAGCGGTGGCGAGTTGGCGCCGTCGTCGCTCCCCCAGGCGAGGTCGCGCACCATCGCCGCCGCCGCACTCGTCCCGCTCGCCGACAGCGAGTCGCCGCGCTCGCGCACGGCGCCGAGGAGTCCGCGCGGCGCGCGCTCGGCGTGCGCCCACAGCGCCGGCATCGCGTCCGCGGGCAGCAGGTCGGCGCGTGTCCACGTCGCGGCCGGCGTCAGGTCGAGCGCCAGGTCCACGTGCAGCGCATAGCGGCCGCCCGCCGCTTCCATGGCCTCGGCGAGCAGCGTCTCGATGCCGTGGAGCGTGGTCGCCTGCACGCCCAGCATGCCGCGCAGGCAGCCCTTGCGGCTCCTCGCCAGCTCCTTCGCGAAGCCAACGCTCTCGTCGATCGCGGCGCGGCGCTCGAGCGGCGTGTCGTCCTCGGCGGCGCCGTAACACGTGGCCACGCGCACCCCCACCTTGTCGGCGGCGCCCATGACCTCGGACAGCGAGAGATCGAGGCAGGCGCCCGAGCGGTGGAAGTCCACGACCGTGGTGACGCCGTGGCGCAGGCCCTCGACCAGCGCCGCGCTCACCGCGCACGTGACGTCATCCACCGAGAGCGCGCGATCGTACGCGCGCCACTCGGCCGGCGTGCGCAGTCCCAGGCCGCGCGCGAGGTGGCGCGCGAGGTGCGCGTGGGTGTTGACGAATCCGGGCATCACCACGCGGTCGCGCGCCGGCCACCAGGTGTCGTCCGGATAGGCGCGCGCCAGGTCGCCCGCGCCCGCGATCTGCGCGATGTGCGAGCCGGCGATGCGCACGCCCGCTCCCTCGTAGACCTTGGGCTCGGGCCCGCCGGTGACCACGGTGCAGGGCGCGATGATCATCTTCGTCTCGCGAGCAACGCCTGCGACTCGCGCTTCGCGTCGGCGGTGGCTCGTTCGGGGTCGAGCGTGCGGTGGCGGCCGTTGGCATAGAGAACGAGGCCGTCCACCATGGTCAGCTTCACGTCGGTGGCGCGCGCGGCATGGACGAGCGTCGTGTACGGATCGCGCTCGGCGTTGGGCGCGTGGTGCGCCCGCGACACGTCCACCACCGCGACGTCGGCACGCTTGCCGGTCTCGAGCGAGCCCACCTCGGCCCCGAGCCCGAGTGCGGTCGCGCCATCACAGGTGGCGAGTGCCACCACGTCGCTCGCGGGCACCGGGTCGTCGCGGTGCTTGAGGCGCGCCAGCCCCGCAGCGAGGCCCATCTCGCTCATCGTGTCGAGCCGGTTGTTGCACGCCGCGCCGTCCGAGCCGAGCCCGCAGCGCACGCCGGCCCGCCGCCACGCGCGCACGTCGGCGACCCCCGAGCCGAGCTTCAGGTTCGAGCCCGGGCAGTGGACCAGCGCCGCGTCCGCCGACTTCATGAGCCCCAGCTCGTCCTCGTCGAGCCAGACGCCGTGCGCCCCCACGAAGCGCGGTGACAACACGCCGCGCGCGGCGAAGTAGGGCGCCGCGTGGCTCCCCACCGCGTCCTTCACCTCGCCGCCCTCGGTGGGCGACTCGGCGAGGTGGGTGTGGACGAGCAACCCGTGCTCGCGCGAGGCATCGGTGACGTCGCGCCACAGCCGCTCACTGCAGGAGAGGATGAAGCGCGGCGCGAGCGAGACGCGCACGCGGGCGTGTGGACGGCGCGCGAGCGCCAGCGCTCGCGCGAGTGCCGTGTCGGCGCCCTCGAGCAGCCGGGGCGGCACCTGCTCGCCCTGGTCCATGAGCGCCGGGCCGGTGAAGCCGCGGAGCCCGGTGGCGGCGAGCGTCTCCAGCAGCACGTCGGCGTGGTGCACGGTGCCCATGTCGTTCACGCACGTCACGCCGCCGGCGATCAGCTCACACGCACCGAGTCGCACCGAGGCGGCGATCGAGGCCTCCGTGTGCGCCGCCTCGAGCGGCCAGATCGAGATGCGCAGCCAGGTGAGCAGGTCGCTCTGCTCGGCGAGGCCGCGGAACAGCGTCTGCACGAGGTGCAGGTGCGCGTGCACGAACCCGGGCAGCACCAGCGCGCCGTGCGCGTCGAAGCTCTCGGGGGCGCGTCCGCCCGGCAGCGACCGCAGCGCCAGCGGCACGGCGTCGCCGATCGCGGCGATCCTGCCGTCCAGGACCAGCAGGTCGCCCTTCAGCACCCGGCGGGCGGCGTCCATGCACACCAGCGTCCCGCCGTGGATCAGGAACGGGCCCAGTCGTCCGCCTCCTTGCGAACCTCACCTGTCCCGCGGGCGTCCATGCCCGCGCACTCGCCATCGACCGGCCGCAAAGTGTCACCGGCCGCGCGGGCGCGTCAAGCCCGCGCGGCCGGTGTGCGTTGAAGCCTCAGTGCCCCATCGAGTACGTCGTCCCGATCACGAAATGGTTGGCGCCGATCACCGTGGGTTCCTCGGAGTGCGCCCACACGCGCTGCTGGTAGATGCCGTAGAGGATCAGCGCCGGCGACAGCCGCAGGCTGGCGCCGGGCGTCACGTACAGCGATTGCATCGCGGTGTGCGCGGCCTCGGCCTCATCCGCCGACACGTCCCGGCCGTGCCCGGAGTAGTTCACCTGCGCGAGCAGCGTGAGCCACGGCTTCGGCGTGTAGCCGCCCGAGATGCCGGCCTGTATCTCGTCGCCGACCTCGAAGTCATCGGTGCCCTTGCCGGTCCACTTCGCGAGCACACTCGCAGTGATCGGCGTGGCGTTGGTCCACGGCAGGGGCTGGACGTACGACAGGCCCGTGAGCCAGTCCGTCGAGCCGGTGCCGGGACGGACCGACGGCTCGAGCGTGGACTCGAAGCCGAAGTTGTCCTTGGTCTCGTCGGGCACGTGCGTGCGGCCGGTCGGGAGCTTGACCCCGCCCTGCAGCTCGAGCGAGGGACCGCCCGCACGCGTGTACGCGCGATACTGGGCGAGCAGCACCATGTCGCCGAGCCCCTCGAAGTTCCAGGTGTTGACGAAGCGCGGGTCGTAGACCGGGATGTGCGCGAGCATGTGCTGGTGCTCGCGGTGGATGTAGGGCAGCGATGCGATCAGGCGCAGCGAGGGCATGAGCATCGCGTGGCCCTCGGCCGTCCACGTCTCCGTCTTCGTGAACAGCTCGACCTCGCCGTGCCGCTCGGCCCCGGCGAGGATGTCGTCGATCGTCGTCGACGAGGTGCCGTTCCAGAGGTCGTCCTGAGTCACGCCCTGGAAGCGGAGGTCGAACGAATAGCGGCCGCGCGTGGCGCCGAACGCGTCGCGCACGAACGGGCAGCCCTCGGCGCCGCAGTTGGCGCGGGCGGCAGGGACGATCAGCGCCGCGACCGGGATGGCCGCGAGCAGCATGCGAAGGACGCGCATCGGTGGGGACGCCTTTCTTGTCGGCGCGGGAAACTTCAGGGGAGCACGGTAAAGCGGCGCACGAGTGTGCGGCCCCCGGCCTGGAGCGTGGCGAGGTAGAGCCCGGGGCGGGCGTTCCAGGCGCGCGGCGAGAGTCGGACGCCGTGCGGGCCGGCGTCCATGTCGGCGTCCACGAGCATCGCCACTTCACGGCCCTGGATGTCGTGGACCGCGAGCTTCACGTGCCCGGCCGCGGCGAGCGTGAACGTGATCTCGCCGGTGCCGCGCACGGGATCGGGCCTCACCGGCGCGAGCGCCAACGTGGGCTCGCCCGCGTGGACGCCGGCCGTGACCAGCGCCACGCTCGCGCCGTCGATCGCCGGGCCCCACTGCGTGGCGTCCATGCTCGCGAAGCGGAGCGTGGTCGATGAACCGGTGGCGGAGAAGTCGAGCGTCCGCTGGCTCCACCCCATGTCCCACTCCCAGGCCGGCGTGATGTCGAACGTCTGGTCCGACACGGTGGCGCCGGCGGTGACGCGCAGGTGCTTGATCGTGGGCGAGGAGAAGGGCTCGCCGGAGATCCAGTACGTGAGCCGGTAGACCGCGCCGGGTGCGGTCGAGATCGACTGCTCGATCGCGCCAGGGCCGCTGGCCGAGAGCGCCACGCTGCGCTGGCCCGAGACCGGCACCCAGTAACTGTCGGTGACGATGGTGATCGCGCCTCCCACCACGGTCCATCCGGTGAGCGCGGTACTCCCGGGTGCGACGCTCATCACCGGGTTGAGCGACGGGATCGTCGGACCCAGCTCGAAATCACCATTCACGAGCAGGTCCGCCCGCGCCGCGTGCGCCGCGCCGAGACCGGCGGCGAGCACGACCGCAGCCAGCAGCCGGTGGAGGGGTCTCGGCATGGGAAGGGCCTCCGCGTGGGGTCCGCTCGGGTGGGGAAAATACGATTCGGCGAGAAGGATAGGCCGCAGGTCGCGCGCCGGTCCATCCCGAACATCCCGGATGGCGCCGCAGGTGGACCCACGAGCCGCGACCGCGGTGGCGGCGACCACGACCACATCCGGCCGCGGCCCGCCTCGTCGGCCGGACTTGGCCCCGCTAGGCTACCCGCATGTCCACGAGCCTCAAGCCGTTCCCCACCCTCGCCGTCGAGGTGGCACCCGCAACCGACCCGCTGCGCGCGCTTGCCGGCCTGCCGGGCGCGTTCGCGCTCCGCTCGTCGTTGCCGGACCCTGACGCCCCGATCCGGCGCGCGCGCTGGAGTTTCTTTGGCGCCGAGCCGTTCGCGACGTGGCGCGCGGTGCCCGGATCCGAGCAGCCCGCCGCCGCCATGGCCGCCTGGCGAGCGCTCTCCGGCAGCGAGCAGGAGCCCGACCTCGCGCGCGCGCTGGGCGTTCCGTTCATCGGCGGCGCCGTGGGCTACTGGTCCTACGACTACGGCCGGCGTCTCGAGCGCATGCCCGCGCGCGCTCGCGACGACCTCGCGCTTCCCGACTTCGTGCTCTCGTTCCACGACGTCGTGGTCGCGCGCGACGAGGACTCGGGTCGCACGGTCGTGTTCTCGAGTGGCCTGCCCGCGCCCGCGGACTCGCGCGCACGGCGAGCACGTGAGCGGCTGGACGAGTTCCGGGCGCGGCTCGAGGCGCCGCGAGCCGCGCCCACGCCACCCCCGCCGCAGCGTGCCCGCCGGCACGCCGCGAGCACGTTCACGCGCGAGCGCTACCTGCGCGCGGTCGAGGCGGTGCGCGAAGCGATCGCGCGCGGCGACATCTTCCAGGCGAACCTCTCCCAGCGCTGGTCGCTGTCCGTGCCAGAGGCTCACGCACACGCGCTCGCGCTCGACGAAGCACTCCGCCGGCACACGCCGTCGCCGTTCGCGGCCACGCTCTGCCTCGGCGACCACGCCATCCTGTCCGCGAGCCCGGAGTTGTTCCTGCGCCGGCGCGGGCCGCTCGTGGAGACGCGCCCGATCAAGGGCACGCGCCCCCGCGGCGCCGACCCCGCGAGCGACGAAAGGCTCGCAGCGGAGCTGCAGGCCAGTGCCAAGGACCGCGCCGAGAACGTGATGATCGTGGACGTGCTCCGGAACGATCTCGGGCGGGTGTGCGAGACCGGGAGCATCGCCGTGCCGGAGCTCTGCGGGCTCGAGCGCTTCGCCCAGGTCTGGCACCTGACGAGCACCGTCACCGGGCGGCTGAAAGGTGCCGCGGGGCCGTTCGACCTGCTCCACGCCTGCTTCCCCGGCGGCTCGATCACCGGGGCGCCCAAGCTCCGGGCGATGGAGATCCTCGAAGGGCTCGAGCCCGTCCGGCGCCACATCTACACCGGCGCCATCGGCTGGATCGGCTGGAACGGCGACGCGGACTGGAACATCGCCATACGCACCGCCACCGCGACCGCTTCGGGCGTGCACTGGAGCGCGGGCGGGGGGATCACCGGGGACAGCGACCCGGAGGCTGAGTATCAGGAGTCGGTGGTGAAGGCTGAGGGACTTCGGGTCACGCTGGAAGAAGTTTACGGTGAACTTCATATCGCGTGACTGAACCGCTGGAGCCAGCTAGACTCATGTGGCTCCGCGATCCCCACGACGACGTCTGGAGAGGACCTCCCATGCACGGCTGCCGCCGGGGGGTCGTGGGCGCTGCCGCATGGATGCTGGGAGCGGCGCCCGCGACGGCGGAGACCGGGATCTGGAACATCAGCGTGCGGCGCCGGGCGGATCTGGCGCCGGTCGCCGTGCTCGTCAACATCCCTGCTGACGACGGCTCGAGCGCCCTCGCGGGTCACATGGAGGTGTCCGGCGCATGATGGCGTTACTGCTCGCGGCGGCGTTCGCGTTCCCGATGCCGTGCTCGTACCAGGCCAATGCGAGCGCGGGCGGACCACTCATCATTGGCAGTGGCATCGACACGGCCGCGGTGAAGGAGCGCGCGCGCTGGCCCCGGCTCGTGCTCGACATCGCGCCGTTCGGGAACCTGCATGGCATCTCGTGGCCCCAGGTTCCGGCGCTGATCCACACCTTCAACCCGCAGGCCGAAGTGCTGGGGTACATCCAGACCAACTCCGTCTGGTTCCCTCCCGGCAAGGCGCCCTCGGCCGGCTTCTGGCAGGACTTCTACTACTGCATGATGCACTTCAACGCGTGGTTGTACGCGCCGGACGGCACGCTGCACGACACCTGGAACGTCAACTGGGGCAACAAGGCCTTCGCCGACTCGATGGCGACCCTGCTCCAGCGACAGCGGGACCTGAGGATCTGGAACGGCCTCTTCCTCGACTCGTGGATGCCCACGATCAAGTGGTCCGGCGAAGGGGTGAACGAGCGCATCGATTACAAGCGCGCAGGCTTCGCCAATGGCGACCAGATGGACAGCGCGCGAGCGGTGAACATGGCGCGCGTCGTGGCGAGGCTCAGGGCCTCCGGGGTCAGGGTGTGGATCAACAGCGGCGGCGAGACCATCCCCAACGTCGCCGGCGACATGCGCGAGGGCTTCGACGCCGAGCTCATCACGCCCACGGACGCGGTCGCCTGGATACGGACACCGGGGAAGCACTGGCTCAAGGCCGAGTACTACGGCGGCATGTACGATGCGGAGGCCTGCCGGATCGCCCGCTACGCGCTCGGGGTGAGCTGCCTGGGAACGGATGGCTCCGGCGCGTGCATGCTGAAGGAGCGCGCAACGTCGGGGTGGTTCGACGAGTACTCCGTGGACTACAAGAACCGATCGGACAGCACGGGAGCGTTCACCGGCTGGCTCGGCGCCGCGAACGGCGATCCCACGGAGGTCATGCCCGGCGTGTGGCTGAGGTATTTCGATCACGGCGCGGTGATCGTGAACACGACCCGCAAGCCGCAGCTGGTGTGGACGTGGCGGCAGTTGTGGCGCATCAAGGGCACACGCGATCCGCTCGTCAACTCGGGACAACCGGGGATCTACTTCCTCGTCCTCGGGAGTGACGCGCTGTTCCTCAAGTCGGAGCCGGTCGCCGCTGCGCCGCAGCCGATCTTGATCCCCGGCCGGTTCATGGCGCGCGCGCTGCCGAACCCCGCACGCGGCCACGGCGAGATCGTGTACGCGCTGAACGACCCGCAGAACGTGACCGTGCACCTGTTCGACCCGGCCGGGCGCGTGGCCGCGACCCTGCTGGACGGCGTGCGGCAGCAGGCAGGCGAGCACCGCGTCGAGATGGGCAACCAACGGCTGCCGCCGGGCCTCTACTACTTCCGCGTCAGGGCCGGGGACCAGCAGGCAGAAGGGCCGGTCGTCATCCTGCGTTGAGGGCCGCTCCGGCGCGCGGTGCTACCGTGCCCGGCCTATGACGATCCCGCTCCCCCGGGGTACGCGACTTCCGGACCGTGCGGTGTGGTTGAACGGCCGCATCGTGCGTGGCGAGCTGGCCGCGGTGTCGGTGTTCGACCGCGGGGCGCGAGACGGCGGCGGGCTGTTCGAGACGCTGCGCGTCTACGGCGGGAGGCCATTCGCCTGGGAGCGGCACATGGAGCGGCTGGTGCTCTCGGCCGCCGAGCTGGGGTTCCCGGTGCCGCCCTCGCCATCGCGGCTGCGCGACGCGGTCGGCGAGGTGCTGGAGGCGTGCGCACTCTCGGATGCCGTGGTGCGCGTCACCGTGACCCGTGGCGTCGCCGGCGGCCGGCCGGTGCGGACGGGCGCATGGGTCGAGGCGGAACCGGTCGGGAGCCGGCTCTGGCCAGGAGCGCGACAGCGCCACCCCGACGACGGTGGGCCGCTCGGTGGCCGGGCGGTGCTCTCGCAGACGCCGTTCACGCCCGGCTTCCTCGGGCGGCACAAGACCACGAGCCGGCTGGCCCTGGACCTGGCGCGCGAGGAGGGCCGTGCTCTCGGCGCGGACGAGGTGCTGCTCGTCTCGCCCGACGGCGAGGTGCTGGAGGGCGCGGCCAGCAACGTGTTCGTGGTGCGCTCGGGCGGCGACATCTACACGCCGCCCCTCTCGGCCAACGTGCTGCCCGGGGTCACCCGGGCCACCGTGCTCGAGCTCTGCCGGCCACTCGGGATCATCGCGCACGAGGCGCCGGTGCCGCTGGAGATGCTGCGCTGGGCGTCCGAGGTCTTTGTCACCAACTCGGTCCAGGAGCTGCTTCCCCTGCGTGAGGTCGCCGGGCGCAAGACGCCCGAGCGCGAGATCACCCTCCGGCTGCTCGAGCGCTATCGCGCCCGGGTCGTGGAAGGCTGACGGCGAGTCATTTGCATCCAGTTGCTGCAACCGCATGGCCGAAGCTGAGATGATTGAGGTTGTCGAGGACCTGGCAATGCGGATTGCGGTCCCGCGCGCGTGCACCGCGCGAACCACGTGATGCCGGGGTCATCAACTCGACGCCAGATCTCCCAATTACGTGGCACAACAACTGCTCTTTGCTGCGTAGGGTGAAGTGGGGTCGAGCACCCCGGATCTCGAGAACCCGGAGACGACGATGCAGGTCAAAGGCGGAAGACTCGAACTCCTGGTACCGCACATGCTGCGCGGGCAGCTGCTGCGGCCGGGTTTCGTGCGCCTGAGCCTGCGTCTCGGCCTCACGCGGCAGATGCCGGCGTGGGCCAAGCTCCAGTTCACGAACAACGGCATCACGCCCGCCGACCTGGACTTCGTGCTCGGGCGCATCACCAGCCTCGAATCGTGGGTGGACGAGTGGGAGAGCCTCGGCCGCGCGCACGAGCAGGCCGCCCATGACGCGCTCGTGCTCGGCAAGACCACCGAGGCGGGCCGTCGCTTCCTGTGGGCGTCCGCTGCATACAACTTCGCGCAGTACGTCGTGTTCATGAACCCGGAGCGCAAGAAGCGCCTGCACGAGATGTGCGTGGCGGCGTACGAGCTGGCCGGTCCGCGCTGCATGCCGCCGACCCAGCCCTTCGAGGTGGAGTTCAGGAAGCGGAAGGTGAAGGGCGTGATGCGGCTGCCGCTCGGCTACGGCCCGCATCCCGTGGTGGTGATCTTGAACGGCACGAACGGCGTCAAGGAAGAGCTGCACTGCTGGTCCGATGCCTACCTCGAGCGCGGCATCGCCACCGTGTGCCTGGATGGGCCCGGACTGGGGCAGACGTTCCACCGCCTCTCGAGCGTCGCCGAGCCGCGACCGCTCGGCGTCGCGATCGTCAACCACATCGAGTCGATCCCGGCGCTGGACTCCGACGCCATCGCCTACATGGGGCTCTCGCTCGGCGGCTACGCCGCGATCCGCATGGCGTCGCACGACAAGCGCGTGCGCTGCGTCGCCGCGGTGAGCCCGCCCTACTCGGTGGACGTGTACTGGAACGTGACGCTGTTCTCGATGCGCAAGGAGCTCGCCTCGCTCTACCAGATGAGCGTGGAGGAGATGGACAAGCACATCCCGCGCATCACGCTCGCCGGAACGCTGCCCGAGTTGAAGGCACCGCTCATGGTGGCGGGCGGCGGGCACGACATGATCACACCCGGCGAGGAAGCGCAGCGCATCTTCGCCAACGCCCGCTGCGAGCGCGAGCTGGTCTACTACCCGCGCGGCGCGCACGAGTGCTTCAACGTGCTCGCGGACCTGCGACCGCGCATGACCGGCTGGGTGGCGCGCCAGCTCGCGAAGCACCGCGCGACGACGCCGCCGCGCCCGAAGCGGGCCGGCTTGGACCCGCGCGACGCCATGCTCATGGCCGGCGAGGCGGTGGATCCCGACTTCGCCGACGACCTGACCGGCGAGGGCCCGCGCATCGAGTGGCACTCGCAGCGCGAGAACCGCTCGCTCGCGGCGCGCTTCAGCTGGCCGTGGGTGACCGAGAAGCACGTGCAGGTCGTCCACCAGACCGCGGTGGACTGAGCTCTACTCCTTCTCCGGATCCGCGATCGGGGTCGAGGCGCGGCTCATGTGCTTGTTGCGGTACATGCGCTTGTCGGCCTCGTTCAAGAGCTCGCTCGCGGACAGCGCGCCGTCCCACTCCACGACGCCGGGGGAGAGCCGGCTCTGGTGCGGCGAGCGCGCGTTGAAGCCGTCGTGGATGCGGCGCGCCAGGCGCTCGGCGCCCTCGCGGTCGGCGAGCACGATCAACACGAACTCGTCGCCGCCCACGCGGTAGCCGCTGTCAGCGCCGTCGCGCGAGCACTGGCGCAGGGTGGCGCCGAGCGCGCGCAGCGTGTCGTCGCCCGCGGCGTGGCCGAAGCGGTCGTTGACGAGCTTCAGCTCGTTGACGTCCAGGAACAGCAGCGACAGCGGGTGGTCGAGCCGCCGCGAGCGCAGCATGGTGCGGGCCAGCTCGCGCTCGAGCGCGCGGCGGTTGCCGAGGCCGGTCAGCGGATCGGAGAGGGTCAGCGCCTCGAGGTCGGCGAGGTGGCGCGCGTTCGTGGCCCGCTCGCGGCGGAGCAGCACCAGGATCCAGATCCCGAACGCGATCGCGACCGCCGAGGCCGCGATCGAGGTCCAGGTCTCGCGTGGCGAGTGCGACAGCTCGCCCGTCGCCAGGTACCGCGAGGCCCAGGGCAGCAGCGCCAGCAGCAGCACGCCGAAGAGCAGCGGCGCGGAACCTCGGGGGGGCGGATCGGTGGCGGGGCGGGTCGTGCGGCTCATGCGGCTCCGGGAGGGAGGAGAGCGCGGCGGGTCTCGGCGACGCGCCGCCATCATGGGTGCGACGCGAGCATCGTGCAAAGCCCGTACTGCGTCTTACGGGGCGCAGGCGTAGACTGCTTTCGGGGTGCGGCGGACTCCGCTCCGCCGCCCGGGCCGCCCGCGATCGGGATCACCCGAGCCTGGAGGCTTCCGTGCGCCAGCACCCGCTCGTTCCCGTCGTCGCGCTCGCGACGCTCGCCCTCGCGACACCCGCCAGCACCCAGGTGCCGGACCCGATCCCGTACACGCTGACCCCGCCATCGGGGCTGGGGTATGGCTGTGCGCAGCCGTGCATGTGCGCGTGGTTCGTCCGTGGCCCGCTCACCGGTGGATTCCTGCTGCATTTCACCGGAGAGGACAGCTTCCGCGCGCACTACGTGATCCTCGACTTCACGTGGCGGTGGGAGATCCCGGACAGCGCCGGCGGAACGCGGATCGAGACCCTCGCTGGCCGTGGCACGTATGACATGGACCCCCTCCCTGGAGTCGGCTCGCAGCGCCTGCAGCTCGATCTCACGACCGAGGACGGCTTCGCGCACCATTTCGACAGCCGCTGGGTCACGGGTCCCGTGAGCGCAGCCCTCGATTTCGAGATACCCATGGGGCACGCGTGCCGTGACTCGGTGCTGCGGGTGGTCGCACTGCCGCCGAACGAGCACGTGCCGCCCGGCGAGCCCGGGGTGCGGCTCACGGCCACACCGAACCCGGCCCGGGGGGGCGCGGACTTCGTGCTCGTGCTGCCGGAAGCGGCCATGGGGCAGGTCGAGGTGCTGAGCGTGTCGGGACAGCTCGTCGCCGCGATCGCAAAGGGCATGCTTCCCGCAGGCGAGAGCCGGTTGCACTGGGATGGCCGCAACGCCGCCGGTGCCGATGTGGGGGTCGGCGTGTTCTGGGTGCGGGGACGGATCGCTCCGCTGGACCTGAGTGAGTGCGCCGCGTGCGGGGCGGCCCGACCTCGTACGCTGGTCCATCCGTTCGTGCGTCTGAGGTGACCGGAGCGCCGGCCAGCGCGAGCGGGACCCGGATGCGGGAGGCTTGTGCAAAGCCGCACTCCGGGCTGGTCCGGGCCGCCGGCCGGGGCGTAGGCTTGGGGGGCGCCGCGCCCTTGCGCCCGGAGGTTCCCATGCGCCCTGCCCGCCACTGGCTCGCTGTCGCGATCACGATCGCGACGCTCCCGCTCCCGCGGCCCTCGGCCGCGCAGGTTCTCGACCCGATCCAGTACAGCCTGTTCAAGTCCGCAGACTTCGGCTACGGCTGCGATGGCCCCTGTGACTGCCCGTGGGTGACCACCGGCCCGCTCTCGGGCACGTTTACGTTCTATCGCACCAGCGTCGATCCGCTCTACGCGCACTACGCGCTGCTCAACATCGTCTGGCGCTACCCGGTGCCGGGGACCGGCGCGTTCGCGACCATCACCGGGCACGGCACGTACGACATCGGCGGCGAGGTGGCGAACATGCAGCGCATGCAGCTGGACGTGGTCACCGACGGCGCGCTCGCGCAGCATTTCGACAGCGGCCTGGTGCCCACGCGTGGGATCTTCCCCGCCATCGACATCGAGGTCCGCCTGTCGGTGAACGTGTGCTTCGACTCGCTGCTCCACGTGGTGGCGGGACCGCAGGGAACGGACGTGGTGCCGCCGAGCGGGCCCACGATGCGGCTCACGGCGGCGCCCAACCCGACGCGCGCCGGCACCGTCGTCGTGCTGTCGTTGCCCGAGGCCGAGACCGGGGTGGTCGAAGTGTTGAACGTGGCCGGCCAGCGCGTCGCCGAGCTGGCACGCGGCACGATCCCCGCGGGCGATAGCCGCTGGCACTGGGACGGCCGCACCTCGAGCGGCACCGATGCCGGCGCCGGCGTGTTCTGGGTGCGCGCACGGCTCGGCGCGAGCACGGTCACGCAGGGCTTCGTGCGGTTCAGGTAGACGCAACCCCGCACTTCATGCGTGGGTCGCCCGACTGCGCGTGCCCGCGAAACCTGCTAATTTCGCCGCGGCTTTCGCGACCCATCGTCTTCCGGTCCCAGGGGAGAGAGGCAGCATGCCCGACACCACCACCGCCGTGCGCATCCGGCCGCTGGACGAGCTGGATATCTCCGGCATCAGCCGGATCGACGAGCGCATCTCGGGGCTCTACCGGCCGGAGATCTGGGAGGAGCGCGTCATGTACTACACGCGCCGGGATCCCGGCGCCTCGCAGGTGGCCGAGCAGGGCGGCAGGGTGGTGGGCTTCATGCTCGGGGACTTGAGGGCCGGCGAGTTCGGGCTCGACGAGCCGAGCGGCTGGATCGAGCGCTTCGGCATCGACCCCGACCACCGCGGCCAGGACCTCGGCCGCCGCATGTTCGACGCCATCCGCGCCCACTTCGAGTCGCGCGGGGCCAAGAGCGTGCGCACGCTCGTCGACTCCACCGACGCCGGCGTCGCCGGGTTCCTGAAGGCGATCGGCTTCACCCCCGCGCCGCTGCAGGCGCTCGAGATCCGGCTTCCCGGCCGCTGAGGGACTTCTTGTGAAAGTCGAGAACGTCACGCTGGAGCGGAAGTACCACGACGCGGTCGAGCACTGGCGCCGTCATCACTTCAAGGACTACGAGACGCTGCTCGACTCGTGGGAGAAGTACTTCCCCAAGGACGAGAAGTTCTGCCTCTGCGCCAAGATGGAGTTGAACACTCCTGACGTCATCCACATCGGCGCGCAGAAGGGCGAGGCCAAGCGGCACAACCCGGAGGAGCTGACCGAGGACCAGGCGCACCACCTGCTCGCGATCATCAAGGCGCAGGCCTCGACCGAGTTCGGCAGCATCCAGCAGCACGCCGGCACGATCGACCGCGCGCACGATGATCAAGACCGCGCCTGGGTGATGCGGGTCATGGCCGAGGAGCTGCGCCACGGCTACCAGATGCTGCACCTGCTCCTCTCCAAGGACTGGTCGCACGTGAGCGGCGGCGTCACGGGCCCGGAGATGGTCGAGGAGATCCTGTCCATGACCACGGGCAACCACGTCCTGGACGCGTTCAACCTCGACTACGACTCGTTCATGGACAACATCGCCTTCGCCGCCATCATCGACCGCGTCGGCAAGTACCAGCTCACGATGCAGAAGGTGTGCGCCTACAAACCCATGGCCGACAGCATGCCGCCGATGCTGCGCGAGGAGGCGTTCCACCTCGCGGCCGGCGTCATCCCGCTCCGCCGCTTCGCCGAGCGCGCGGCCAAGGGCGATCCGCTCGCGAACATGCGGCTGGTGCAGGAGAGCATCAACAAGTGGTTCCCGCGCGGCCTGGAGATGTTCGGCGACGAGCGCGGCGGGCAGAAGAACATCCAGTTCGGCTTCAAGGACCTGACGAACCGCGAGGCGGTGACGCAGTACATCGAGGAGGTGCGCAAGATGCTCCGCGACATCAACACGCGGTTCGTGCGCGCGCGCTTCCCCGACTACGCGCCGGAGAAGGCGGAGGCGGTGATCGAGGAGCTCGAACGAACGAGGGGTTCGCATCGCGGGCTTCAATCAGAAGACCTGCTCTACCTCCCCGACGCCCGCTGCTTCCGCCGCAAGGGCGAGCCGGCGTTCCAGATGATCGGCATCCAGGGCGAAGCGTTCACCGACGTCGACGCCTACCTGCGCCACCTGGCGCAGCACCTGAACGACGGCTACGTGGCGAGCCGCGACATGCGGCTCTACGCGGAGACCCTGCGCAAGGTGGTGGCCGGTGAGCTGACCGTGGAGCAGGGCGTGAAGGCGATGCCCAAGTTGAAGCGGGTCGGCGGCACGTGCCCGTGCAGCAAATCGGTGCGCTGGGTGATGGAAGAGAGCAACGGCGCCGAAACCACGGTCATGACCCGCCCGGCGTAAGGCCGGTTCGCGGCTCCGCCCCGCTCCATCGAGTGCTGCGCCTCGCTCCGAGGCGACCTCTCTCCGAAGGACCGCATGATCCACCAGGCTCCGCCCCGACTGCGCGTACCGTGCGTGGCGTACTTCTGCATGGAGTACGGGCTCCACGAGTCGTTCCCCATCTACGCTGGCGGCCTCGGCGTGCTCGCCGGCGACTACATCAAGGCGGCGCACGACCTCAAGCTGCCCATGGTCGCGGTCGGCCTGCTGTGGGAGCGCGGCTACTGCGTGCAGCGGATCGGCGCCGACGGCCGACCCTACGAGGAGTACCCGGCGTACGACACCGGCTTCCTCGCCGACACCGGCGTGCGCGTTCGCGTTCGCGTGCGTGGCCAGGAGGTGCCGGTGCGCGTGTGGGCCACCGACCGTTACGGCACGGTGCCGCTCTACCTGCTCGAGCCCGTGCGCCTCGAGGATCGCTGGATCACGCATCGCCTCTACGAAAGCGGAACCGACACACGCATCGCCCAGGAGCAGCTGCTGGGGATCGGCGGTGTGCGCGCGCTCGGCTGGCTGGGCTTGAACGTGCGTACGTATCACTTCAACGAGGGCCACGCCGTGTTCGCCGGGCTCGAGCGCATCGCCGAGCTGATGGAGGCGGGGCTGCTGTTCCCCGATGCCTGGGCGCGCGTGCGCAAGCAGACGGTGTTCACCACGCACACGCCCGTGCGCGCCGGCAACGAGGAGCACACGCTCGCGGACCTGAAGCGCATGGGTGCCCGGCTGCAGCTCTCGCGCGGCGAGATCAAGGCCATCGGCAGCGACCCGTTCAACATGACCGTGGCGGGCCTGCGGCTGTCGCGCGCGGCGAACGCGGTATCGCAGCTCCACGGCGAGACCGCGCGTGCGATGTGGAAGGACGTCGAGGGCGCCTGCCCGATCGGGGCGATCACGAACGGCGTCCACCGCGCCACCTGGCAGGCGAGCGAGATCCGAGACGCCGGGGATTCGCCGGCGAAGCTCTGGGACGCGCACGTGGGCCTGAAGGCGCAGCTCCTCGCCGAGATCCGGCGCCGGCAGAACGTGGCGCTGGACCCCGATCAGCTGCTCATCGGCTTCGCCCGCCGCGCCGCCGGCTACAAGCGCAGCGATCTGCTGCTCCGCGACGAGGCGCGGCTCGCGCAGCTGCTCGGACGGGAGAACGTGCGCGTGCTGTTCTCGGGCAAGGCGCATCCGGACGACTCCGCCGGCCACGATATGGTGACGAAGCTCGTCCAGGGCGCGCGCAAGCACCCGGGCAAGGTGCTGTTCCTCGAGAACTACGACATGGCGCTCGGGCGTTTGCTCACGCGCGGCTGCGACGTGTGGCTCAACAACCCGGTGCGGCCGCTGGAGGCGAGCGGCACCTCGGGGATGAAGGCGGCGATGAACGGCGTGCTGAACGTGAGCATCCTCGACGGCTGGTGGCCGGAAGGCTGCGAGGACGGCGTCAACGGCTTCGCCATCGGCAAGGGCGAGCCGGGCGACGACGCGCGCGACCTGGAGGCCGTCTACGACACGCTCGAACGGCGCGTGATCCCGGCGTTCGCCGATCGCGCGCGCTGGTCGAAGATGATGGCGGCGAGCGTGCACATGGCGGTGACGAAGTTCAGCGCGGAGCGGATGGTGCGCGAGTACTTCGAGAAGCTCTACGACCTGCCGGCCGCCGCACCGGCGCTCGCCGCGGCGCGCGCTTGAGGCGAGGCGCGCGCGGTCGCGGTCAATCCCGCCGCTCGAGCCCGGCGGTGACGACGCGGAACACCTGCGAGACGAACGTGTCGGTGAGCGGCTGGTGGCGGACGAGCATGCGGTAGAAGAGCGGGCCCACGAGCAGGTCGACGGCCACGTGCGCCGGGACGTCCCTGCGCACGACGCCCGCCGCCTGGGCCTTGCGCACCATGTTCGCGGTCGCGTCCGAGCGCGGATGGAACACGCCGTCCAGCAATGCGGTGCGGATCTCGGGGTCGTGCTGCGCCTCGCCGACGAGTGAGGTGAGCAGCCGGCCCACCAGGTGATCCGCTGCCGCGGCGATGCCCCGCATCTCGGTGCGCACGGCGCCCAGCGGATCCGGCCCGCTCGGGGGCGGCACGGCACGGGCCGCCATCTCCATCAGCAGCTCCACCACGAGCGCGGCACGATTGGGCCACCAGCGGTAGATCGTGGTCTTGGCGACCCCGGCGCGGGCGGCGATCGCCTCGATCGTGGCGGCGGCGTACCCGCCCTTCTCCACGATGGCGCTGGCGGCGTCCAGGACCGCGCGGCGCGCCTGCTGGCTGCGGGGACGCCCGCGGGGAGCCGTGGTCCGGGCGGCGCGGGGCGGTGACATGCCGGCAGTTTACGCTACGCAACGTAGCGTAAACAAGCGCCGGGGCCGGTCGCGGCAGGGGCGGGGCGAGAATTACTGAATCGCTACGCCGCGTAGCGTATCTATGGGTGGTACCGATTCACTTGCCGCAGTGGCACCGGCCGCCGCCCGCCGTTTCGCCCCCCCCTTTCGACGGGCCCGGACCTACCTTCGATCCACGAGGGACCGCTTCATGACCCCGAGAGCATTCGCATGGCCCATCGCGGCGCTGGCGCTCGTCGCCGCCGCACAGCCGGCCGCGGCGCAGTGGTCGCGCGTCGAGGGCGTGCCCGCGGAAGCGGTGATCGCCGTGCGCTCGTTCGGCGACACGATCGTCGCCGGAACCACGTCGCACGCGTACGTCAGCACCGACGCCGGGGCGGCCTGGCAGCCGTCGGCGCCGCTCCCCCCGGGCGTCTCCCCCGCGCAGGCCCTGCTGGTGCGGAACGGCACGCTCTACGTTGGCACCAGTCGCAGCGGTGTGCTCGCGAGCCACGACCTCGGGCTGTCGTGGCAGCCGTTCAACGACGGCCTCGTGGGCGGCCTCTTCGACTCGCAGCTCGACGTGTCGGACCTGGTGATGCGCGGCGACAGCCTCTACGCCGCCACGCTCGGTGCGGGCGTGTACGTGCGCAACCTGGCCGCCGCCGGCACGTGGCACCATTTCGGCGAGGAGTTCGAGCCGAACCAGGCGTCCAACGTCCGCGGCCTCGCCGTGGGCGGGACGCGACTCATCGCCGCCGCGGGCGCCAACGGCACCGTGTTCTTCCGCGATCCGGGCGACGCGGACTGGACGCAGTCCTTTCTCGACAACGTCGGGCTCCACCCCGGGCTCCAGGCGTTCGGCGCGGTGTGGACGGGCACGGGCTGGGTGGTCGCGACCGGCGCCGGGCAGCGCGTCTTCGACAGCGTGAACGGCGAGCAGCCGTGGACGATCGTGAACCTCGGCCTCGGCAACCTCGACTCGGGGACGCTGGCGACGCGCGGGCACGAGGTGTTCGGCGCGTTCAACCGCACGCTCGACGCCGTGATCGCGCACAGCGGCGACGACGGCCTGACCTGGGAGGGGCTGGACGACCTGCCGGGCGTGCTGGTGTTCGGCATGGCGACCGTCGGCACCGACCTCTACGCCGCTCGTGCCGACGGACTGTTCCTGCGCTCGACCGCGACCGTCTCGGTCCCGGTCGCCGGCGCGCGCGCCGGGCTCCGGCTCACACTCGCCGGGGCGCAGCCGGTCGTGCGCGATGTGCGCCTGCGGTTCGACATGCCCGAGGCCGGCGACGCCACGCTCGAGGTGTTCGACCTCGCCGGCCGCCGCGCCGCCCGTATCGTCCAGCCGTCCCTCACCGCGGGCCCGCACGAGCTGGCGTGGAACGCCCGCGACCTCGCCCCCGGCGTCTACGCGGTCCGCCTCACCGCAGCTCGCCAGCAGGAGGTGTTGCGGATCGTGCGCGCTCGGTAGCGGCTCTTCACCCCGGCGCGCCGGCCGCTGCGACGACTCGACGACCGCTGGCGCCGGCGGACGGAGTCTCCACTACAGCCCGCGCACTTCGCGGTC
>Ga0070689_100000828_pt1 | contig 19121 bp, 16 predicted proteins | sample KBSS23HmetaG_FD_64669 | JGI IMG/M metagenome (GOLD analysis project Ga0070689, IMG submission 64669) | Switchgrass rhizosphere microbial communities from Kellogg Biological Station, Michigan, USA - KBS S2-3H metaG | ecosystem: Host-associated > Plants > Roots > Rhizosphere ...
TCGGTGCGTACGCGTGGGTGGAGCGGTACGGCCTCGTCGGCGCGTACGAGCGCCTCCGCCGCCCGCCGCTCCGGAACGTCGGCCGCCGCGTCGATTGGAGCGACACGGCGCTCGCGGCGGCGAACCGCGCGCTCGCGGCGCGCCCGTTCCGCGGTCTCGTGATCGCGTGCCCGTTCGTGCCGCGCGACGCCGGCGGACCTTCGCTCGCGGCGTTCGCGCGCTGGGTCGCGCGCGATCTCGTCCCGCGCGTTCGATCGCTCGCCATGGTCGACGCCGGCGCGACATCGATCGACGGGTGCTCGTTCGGCGGATACATCGCGCTCGAGACGTTCCTTCGATATCCCGACGTATTCGCCGCATGGGGCGGCGTGCAGAGCGCGATCGGTCGCGACCGCGCGGCGGGCTACGCCGCGCGCCTCGAAGCCGTGGTGAAGAGCGCAGGCGCGCCGCGCCCGCTGCACGTCGAGACGAGCACCGCCGACGCGTTTCGCGAAGGGAACGAGGCGCTCGCGGCCGAGCTCGCTCGCCGCGGCGTGCCGCACGATCTCACGCTCCTCCCCGGACCCCACGATCAGCCGTGGCTCCGCGAGTCCGGGACCGCCGCGATGCTCCTTTGGCATGACGCGCTCACCCGCTCCGCCGCGCCGCGCACGCCGTAATGCGCGGTCGAGGAGTCCTCGCATGTATGGTCTCCTCACACCGCCCTTTCGCCGCTCGCCCCTTCGCTTGGGTCGTTGATACATTGGGGGGCCGCCATGTCCCATTTCGACTTTTGGCCCCCCACGCTTTCACACCACATGACGCTCCCGGAGACGTCGTTGTGGTTCAACCTCGAAGCGTCGGCGATTCGCTATCCCCACAAGCCTTGCGTCGTCTTCTACGACGCGGCGCTGACCTACGCCGAGGTGCGGCGCGAGGCGGAGCGGCTCGCCGGATTCCTGCAGAGCCAGTGCGGCGTGCGGCGAGGCGATCGCGTCGGGCTGTACATGCAGAACAGCCCACAATTCGTGATCGGTTTTCACGCCATTCTGCGCGCCGACGCGATGGTGGTGCTCATCAATCCGATGAACCTCACCGCCGAGGTCGACCACATCTTGCGCGACAGCGGCGCGACGGTGCTCTTGGCGGCGCAGGAGCTGTTCCCGCGCATCGAGCCGCTCCTCGGCAGCTCCGTGAAAGACGTCGTCGTCGCGTGCTACTCGGATCACATCGGCGCAGCGGCCGAGGACGCTCCCGACTTCGTGGCCGCGCCGCGCCAGCCCATCGCCGCGCCCGGCGTCACGCTGTGGCGCGACGCCGTCGCGGCGGGCCCGGCCCCCGGGCCGCACCTCGCCGGACCCGACGATCGCTGCGTCATGCCGTATACGTCGGGGACGACGGGGCACCCGAAGGGTTGCATACACACCCATCGCAACGTGATGGCGACCGCGGTCGCGCTCGCGTTGTGGCACAGCGGCCACCAGGACGACTGCGCCCTCGCCGTGCTGCCGTTCTTCCACGTCACGGGCCTGCAGAACAGCATGACCGCGCCGATCTTCAGCGGCGCGACGATCGTGATCCTGCCGCGCTGGAACCGGGACGTGGCCGCGAAGTGGATCCAGCGTCATCGCGTCACCCTCGTGACCGCGGTGCCGACGATGCTGGTCGATCTCCTGTCGAGCCCCGACGTCGACCGCTGGGATCTCTCGAGCATCCGCGTGATCGGCGGCGGCGGCGCGGCGATGCCCGAGGCGATCGCGCAGAAGCTCAAGGACCTGTGCGGCCTCACGTACGTCGAGGGTTACGGTCTCTCGGAGACGATGGCCCCTAGCCACATCAACCCGGGACATCGCACGAAGAAGCAGTGTCTGGGGATTCCCATCTTGGATACCGAATCACGCGTCGTCGATCCGAAGACGCTCGCCGAGCTTCCACCCGGGCAGGTCGGCGAGATCGTGATCCGCGGCCCGCAGGTGTTCCAGGGATATTGGAACAAGCCGGAAGCCAACGCCGCTTGCTTCGTCGACATCGACGGCAAGACGTTCTTCCGCTCGGGGGATCTCGGGCGCGTCGACGAAGACGGTTATTTCTTCATGGTCGACCGCTTGAAACGGATGATCAATTGCGCCGGGTTCAAGATCTGGCCGGCGGAGGTCGAGTCGATGCTGTACGGCCACCCCGCCGTGCACGAAGCCGCGGTCATCGCGCGCAAAGACCCGCGCCGTGGCGAGGTCGCGAAAGCGGTGATCGCGCTCAAACCGTCGGCGCGGACCCAGGGGGTGAGCGTCGAAGACCTGGCGCGCTGGGCGAAAGACAACATGGCCGCGTACAAGGTGCCGGCGGTCTTCGAAATCGTCGACAGCCTCCCGAAATCGGCGACTGGAAAAATCTTGTGGCGGGTGCTCCAGGAGCAAGAAGACCGCTCCTGAACGCCCCGATCGCGGCACCGCACCGGGGTTACAGCCGTGTAACTTGACGCACGCGACGGCGCCGGGGACGGTGGGAGGATCGTGGAAAGGTCCTCGCTCTTCTCCTTCGGGTCGTCACGCGCCGTCGCCCGCCTCGCGCCGCTCTGCGCGATGCTCGTCGCGACGTCCGCCGCGTGCAGCAGCAAGGGCGGCAGCAACGGCAACAACGGATCGGGCCCCGACGGCACCGGCGGATCGGGCGCGTATCCCCCGGGGATCAACGACACCGGCGAAGGCGCGGGGAGCGGCGCGGATACCGGCCTCCCGTGCGACGTCCAATCGGTCCTCGAGAACCGGTGCATCGGGTGTCACCGCAAAGGGTCGCCCACGCCATTCTTGACGTACGACGATCTCAAGAAGCCCGCGCCCAGCGATCCGTCGAAGACGCTCGCGCAGAAGGCCGTCGAGCGGATGAAGGACGACAAGAGCCCGATGCCGCCCGCGCCGGCGCAGCGCACCACCTTCGACGAGACCGCGGCGATCGAGTCGTGGGTCGAAGCGGGAACGCCGCGCGGCACGTCGTGCACGCCCCCCGCGGGCGGCGCGAACGGCAACACCAACACCCCCTCCATCTGCACCAGCAACAAGACGTGGGCCTCGGGCAATGCGGAGTCGCCCCTCATGCGCCCCGGCGAAGCGTGCATCACCTGCCACTCCGCGCGCGGCGGCCCGGCGTTCACCGTCGCCGGCACGATCTTCCCCACCGCGCACGAGCCCGACGACTGCGACGGAAAGGACGGCGCCGGCGTCCTCACCGTCACGCTCATCGACGTCAACGGCACGGTGACGTCGCTCGACGTCAATTCGGCGGGCAACTTCTATACGACCGATGAGCTCTTTCCCCCGCTCACCGTGAAGGTCTTCGACGGCACGAGCGAGCGGATCATGGGCGCGCCGCTCACGGCGGGCGATTGCAACAGTTGCCATACGGAGAAAGGCGTCAACGGCGCCCCCGGGCGGATCATGGCGCCATGAAGGACGGATGTCGCCCGTAGTCAGGGGCAGAGCTTTCGGACCGACCGAATGCGCACGGCGCCGTCGACGTTGGGCTCGTTCGTCTGATCGCCAATCGCGAGCGTTCCGTTCGTCGTGAAGTTGCTCCGCGTGAGCTTCGTGACGCCATCGACGCTGACGGTGGCAGCGTGCGCGGCGTCGACCGACAGCACGTAGGTGTGGTACGCGGCGTCCTGAACGGTAAACGGCTTCGACTGCGTGTCGTCCGCCCACCCGATCGCGGCGCTGTCGAGATAGATCATCTCCGCCCGTTCGGCGGTGGTGCCGAACGGCGGCGTGAACGAGCCGAGGATCGCCGCCGCGCTGTCGAGCGCATTGTGCGGCGCCACCGACTCGACGAGCATCACGACCTCGATCGAGAACGGCTTCGCCGCATCGAACGCGCCGGGATGAACGATCAAGAGCTGCCCGCCGGCCACCGCCCCCGCGTTCGTCGATGTCGCGATGCGCACGTAGTCCGCACCCAACGTCAACGTCGCGGGTGCCTGCATCGCGGTGGACCACCCCTGCGCTGCGATATCCATCCCGCCGACGAGCAGTGTCGTCGGGCACGTCGCCGCGTCCGCGTCGGCGTCGGCCGCTCCGTCCATACCCGCGTCGCTCGACGTAGCGTCGCCGCTGGCCTCAACGTCGCTCGTCGCGGCATCGAGCGACGCGTCGTCGCTCGATGCGTCGTCGATCGACGCGTCGGACCCGCCACCGTCGCCGACGCGCGAATCGTCGCTCGAGCCGTCCGCGGTGCCACACGCTGCGATCGAGACGAGGAGAGAGAAGAGGAGCCAGCGCACAGGGTCATTCTACGCGGTTCCGGTGGAGCGGGCGACCAGCGACCGCGCCACGTCCAGAAAGAGTCGTGACGGCGCTCCGTCGGGCCATGCCCGACCGGCTCCTACCGTGTCGGTGCTCCGCCTCGAGCCCGTACGGACAACGATCGAACTCGAACGTGTAGCTCGCGTCATCCGCTCGTCGGGCAAGAACCAAATGCAATCCAGGCGCGGTTGCATGCAACTAGGTCATTGTTGCGGATTCTTCATACGAAAGAAGACCGGGCCCGCGAAACACTGCACGGGAACCCCTGGTATTGCGACTGCATACGACCGTCGTCACGTGTGATCACCGTAATCCAGCGATGATTCATTCACGACACAAGAGGATAGTGTGATGAAGAAGATTGCCACTGTCGCGATGTTGTCGGTCCTCTTCCTCGGCGGCGCAACTCAAGCGAGCGCCACTCCATCGAGCGATGCTCCGGCGAGCGCGACTCGGATGAGCACGGCTCCGGAGAGCGACGCTCCCATGAGCAAGGCCCCGGTGAGCAAGCCTCCGGCAAAAAAAGCCGCGGAGTGTTTGCCGTGGGAAGTCGAGTGCAAAGTCGGTTGTTGCCAGATCGCCTAGCGCGTTATCGACGCGCACTGCGAAGAAGCAGTCGTCACCCGCAGTGAGTCACGCATTCGCGCGAGCAGCCCGGCGCTGGCTCCGGCCGGGCTGCTCCATGCCATTCATCCTCGAGAAAGGTTTCCGCATCATGGTGGATCTCGAATCTCCGGAGCTCGCGGGGTTCACGCCGGAAGAGCGTGCGGCCTTCGAGCTGCTCACGCGAACGCCGACGGCCCGCGACGCGGTAGCCATGCTGGGCGCGCTCGACGGCAGAGAGCTCTTGACGCTGGACGAGCGGGCCATCTACGCGAGCGAGGCAAAACGCGATCTGACGGCCGCCGTATCTCCGGCCTCGACGGTCGTTGCCATCATGAAGGCCACTCGGCTGTGCAACTTGCGTTGCGTCTACTGCCGTTCGTGGGCCGAGGGTCCGAACCAGGTCATGCGCTTCGACGTGCTCGCGAGGGTCACCCACGAGGCGCTCGCCATGCGCGGCGCGCGGACCGTCGAGTTCGTATGGCACGGCGGCGAGGTCACGCTCCTCAAGCCGAAATTCTTCAAAAAGATGATCTGGCTGCAGCAACGCTTCAAGCAACCAGGACAGGTCGTCAAGAACGCCATCCAGAGCAACGCCACGCACCTCACCGACGAATGGCTCGATTTTTTGGCCGCCCTCAAGATCGGTGTGGGCTTGAGCCTCGACGGCCCTCCCGAAGTGAACGATACCCGCCGGGTCGACAAGAACGGCCGAGGGTCGACGCAGAGCGCCCTGGACGGTATTCGCAAGCTGCGCGCGCGCGGCATCCCCTACGGCGTCCTCATGGTCATCGACCAGGACATCGTTCGGCTGGGGGCGCAGCGGCTCCTGGCATTTCTGGACGGTGAGGGCATCGAGCAGGTCGATTTTCTCAACGCCCTCCCCGAAAACGATTTCGACGGAGACGGTCCGCGCGGCTCCTTCCTGCCGATGCCGGAGTACGTCAGGTTCCTCTGCGAGACGTTGGACGTCTGGCATGCGACGTATCGCGGGCGCATCAAAGTGGGCGTCATCCACGAGTTCGTCGAGGCGATTCACCGCGCTCGCGCGCCGCGCGCGTGCCTGTGGTCGGGCAATTGTGCCGATCGCTACATCACCATCGAGGCGAACGGCGACATCGCGCCATGCGACAAGTTCGTCGGTGCGGCCGACTCCAAGATGGGCAACGTGCTTCAAACGCCGCTCTACGAGATCATCCGCGGCGCGAAGTTCGTCGCCGACGCCACGCAGGAGAGCCTCCTCGCCAAGCGGCGGATGAGCGATTGTACCTGGCATTCGCTCTGCCGCGGTGGCTGCCCGCACGATCGTGTGTTGAATCGCCACTTCGTGGCCGGGTTCGACGGGCGATGCTGCGGGATGGCGCCCCTTTTCGACCGAATCAAGAGCTTGGATCTCTGAGCTCGAAGCTTCGTCTCCGGTCGCCGGCGGAGCCTTTCGAATCCCATGGGGCGATCTCTCTACGAGTGAGGTGAAACATGATGACATCGAACATTTCGGCGCCTTCCGTATCGATGGAAACGATCGACGCCGTGGCCGCGAAGCTCCGTCTTCTCGGCGCGGGCACGGACGTGCTCACCCGAGCCAACGAGCTCAGGCAGCTCGCCGGGCAGAACGCGACCGTGGCGTGCGGCACGGTCGCGAACGTGGAGGAAGTCCGCGGAGGTGACGAAACCGCCGACTGGACGTGGAGCTGGCCCTTCTGATCTGACGGGCCTCGGTGAGCCGGCGAGCACCCGCACGTCGTGGGTGCTCGCCGGTCTCGGCCGATCTGCCCGGTGACCACTCTTTCGGCTCGAGGGGATATCCCGCATGTCGACGATGACCGCACAAATCGAACACGCACTCACGCTGCACGGAGTCACGGTCTGCCAGGCGTATCGGAACGCGCTCTCCGCGCTCGACGATGAGTCGTACCTGCCCGACTCCCGCCTGATGCTCGAGGTGAACAGGGCGATGCTCGCTCGGCCGGTCGTGGCGGCATCGCGTTTTCGGCGTCACGCCGCGCATGAAGCGTCGGGCAGCCGCTTCATCGCTTTCGTCGCCGAGAAGCACGCCGAAGGCGGCCTGCAGAGGCAACTGTGGAAACACGCCAAGGACGAGGCTCGACACAGCCGCATATTCACCGCACTCGCCGCGTGGCTCGCACCCGGCGCAGCCCGCGCCCCCATGGAGAAGCCCGCCGGTGACGACGGCGCCGGCGACCCGTCGTCGTTCAACGGCGATATCGCCAGTTTCCTCGTTGCCACCCACCTGGCCGAGATCCGAAACCTCGCGCTCTTGGGCCAATACAGGAGCATCCTGGCCGCCGCGCCGGGCGCAACGAACGATCGGCTCCGGCAAGTGCTCGACCGCGTGCATGCGGACGAGAGCCATCACGTGGCGTACACGGCCGCTCACGTGAGCCAGCAGTTCGAGGTCAGCCCGAGGACGAGCGAGCGCTTCGAGTGGTATGTCGACAGCTACGTGCGCGACGCTTGGGCCGAGGCATCCATCGTCTGTGGAAACGTCGCATGCAGGTCGCGGAGTTAGCACGTGTACACGGCGGAGCAGATCGCGCAGGCAGCCGACATCTACGACCGTGACGGCGTCGTACGCGTCGCAGGCGCCCTCGACGCAGCGGAGGTCGATGCGCTCGCGCAGCGCATTCAGACCATCTTGTCGCGGCATCGAACAACGGGGAAGATCTCGGCCAACACGGTGGTCGTGAGGTACGACGGGGGCGCGTACATCGAATTCCTCTCGCGCGACGACGCCGGATTCATGCGCGCCCTGTTCGCGTCGAGCCTGCCGCGGCTCGCCGCGCAGATCATGCGGGTCGAGAAGGTCACGTTCTGGCGCGACGAGGTGCATTTCAAGGAGAGCGGCAGTCCCACCAACAAGACGCCGTGGCATCACGGCATCGGTTCGTTTCCTTTCAAGGGGCAGCAGGTGCTGACGGTGTGGGTGCCATTGACACCCATTACGATCGAAGACTCGCCGCTGCAGAGCATCATCGGAAGCCACCGACGGCAATCCGTGCGCTTCCGCCCGCCGACGCGTGCGAGCGACGCGGATGTCCCGGGGTACACCGACGTCCCGGATTTCGACGCGCAGATCGCGCGCGGCGAGCTCGATGTGGCGACCTGGATATCCGCCCCGGGCGACGCGGTATTCTTCCATCCGTTTTCCGTGCACGGCGCGCCGTGCAACACCGGCCGCCGCCCGAGGATGGCGTACGTGAGTCGCTGGCTGGGCGACGACGCGCTGTGGCAGCCCGATGCCTTCAGCGTGAATGACATGGGCGCTGAAGAAGAGCTCATCGTGGATGGGCGCCCGACGGGTCCGCTGTTCCCCAGCTTCACCCCGTGATTCGTGCTCCGGCTCGCGCCGGGCCGCGAGACGGCGCTATGATGTGCGCTCGAGAGAGATGGATCGGATCCTCTACGCGGCGGGCGGCCTCCGCGTCGGCTGCTTCCGCCGCTATCCGTGGCAGCGGCCGTTCGCCGACACGGGGCCGATCCGCGAGGGGCCGCTCCTCGTCTTCCCGCGGACGAGCGTCGTGATCCGCCACCGCGATCGCGAGCCGGTCATGGCCGACCCGACGCGCGTGATGCTCTACAACCCGGGGCAGGAGTACACGCGCCGCGCGGTCACGAATCGCGGCGACGAGTGTGAGTGGTTCGCGTTCCCGCCGGAGATCGTCGCCGACGCGATGCGCGACGTCGACCCGGCGGTGGCCGATCGCGGAGACCGCCCGTTCCTCGACGTTTGGGCGCCGTCGCCGCGCGACGCGTACCTGCTCCAGCGGCGCGTCACGGAGCACCTCCTCCGCAGCGAGCGGCGGAGCGAGCTCTTCGTCGAGGAGTCGATGATGCTCCTCCTCGCGCGCGTCGTCGCGCGCCGTCCGGAGAGCACGACGGCGCGACGCGCGACGACCGCGGCCGAGCACCGCGCCGTCGCCGACGCTTGCCGCGAGGTCGTCGCGCGCCGCCTGGGCGAGCGGACGTCGCTCCGCGCGATCGCCGCGGCGGTCGGCGTCTCGCCGTTCCACCTTGCGCGCCTCTTTCGTCGCGACGCCGGGACGACGATCCACACCTACGTGCACGAGCTCCGCCTGCGCACGGCGCTCCAGCGCGTCGCCGACGGAGACGAGGTGGCGCGCATCGCCGTCGACCTCGGCTACGCGAGTCACAGCCACTTCACGGCGCGCTTCCGTCGCTTCTTCGGCGTCACGCCGTCGGCATTCCGCCGCCGGCTCCGCGCACGATCGTGACAGCGCGCGAGGCGCGCGCGTGCCACCGTCGGGAAATGCACCGCCTCGTCATCGCGCCGCTCGCCGTCGCCCTCGGCTGCGCGCCTTCGCCGCGCGCCGTGCCCGCGCCCCACGCCATCGCATCGACCGCGCCGCCATCGTGCGACGCGCCGGCGTTCCGCGACATGGACTTCTGGCTCGGCGATTGGGACGCGACGATCCGGGCGCGCGCGCCGTCGGGGACCGGGGAGTGGCGCGAGGCCCGGGGCGAAAACCACGTGCGCGCCGCGCTCGATCGCTGCGTGATCGAAGAGTCGTTCCACGCCGACGGCCCCGACCAACCGTGGAATGGCCGGAGCTTCTCGACGTACTCCGCGCGAGACGGCGCGTGGCGCCAGACGTGGGTCGACGACTCGGGCAGCTACCTCGCGTTCCGCGGCGGAAAGGAGGGCGACGCCTTCGTGCTGTACGGCGAGCCGCACGAGGCGAACGGCCAGACGCGGCGAATGCGGATGGTCTTCCGCGTCGTCGGACGCGACGCGCTCTTCTGGGCGTGGGAAGCGAAGATCGGCGAAGGGCCGTGGAGCCCGGCGATGGAGATCCGCTACGTCCGTCAGGCGCGCCCCGTCGACGCGCGGTCGTGCGACGCCGACCCGCGGTATCACGATCTCGATTTCTGGCTCGGCGACTGGACGGTGGCGGAAGGAAAAGAGCCGGCGGGCACGAACCGCATCGAGAAGATCCTCGGTGGATGCGCCGTCGTCGAGCGCTGGCGCGCGGTCGACGGCAGCGAAGGCCAGAGCCTCTTCTTTCACCCGCCCGGCGGGCTCGACTGGAAGCAGGTGTGGGTCACCGATCGCGGGCGTGCGCCGCTCGGCGTGAAGGAGAAGCGCCTCGTCGCGCGCCTCCCGGACGGCGGCGTCCGGTTCCAGGGAGAGATCCCTGGCCCCGATGGACGCACAATCCTCGATCGAACCACGCTGACGAAGCTCGACGGCGGGCGCGTACGCCAGGTGATCGAGACGTCGATCGACGGCGGAGCGACGTTCCGCGTCGGATTCGACGCCGTCTACACGCGGTCGCCGAGCACCTGACGCGCGCGCTCTACAGCCCGTGCCACGCGAGGCTCGCGTGCGGGAGCGAGGGCGGTTCGGCCGCGACCACGTAATCGACGCGCCGGTTCCGCGGCTCGTCGACCTCGTCGGCCGTGCGGACGCGGAGCGCCGCTTCGCCGAACCCCTCGTACGCGACGGCCACGCGCGCGCCGTGCTGCTTGAACCAGCTCCCGATCGAACGCGCCCGGCGCCGCGAGAGGTCGAAGTTGTGCTCCGCGCTCCCGACGGTGTCGGTGTGGCCGACGATGTAGAGACGGGCGCCGAGCTCGGAGTGCTTCGCCACGACCGCGGCGATCGCGCGCAGGCTGGCTTCGAGCTTGGGCACCTCGCTCGCGCGAATGACGTCGGAGTCGGTGGCAAAGCTCACCTCTTCGTGGGGGATCTCCGCCGTCCACGGGGTGATCGCCACGCCGGCCCAGTAGCCGTCGGTGGCGAAGCCGATGACCTCGATCCGCGCGACCGCCTCCGACGTCGACGGCGTCCAACTACATGTGAGCGGCGTGCCCGCGGGCGCGCCGCCGAAGGAGATGTCGCGCTCCGCGAGCACCGCCCCGGATTCGCCGAGGACCTTGAGATGCACCTTCTCCGCCGGGCGCGAGAGCGACACCTCCAACGTGTGGCCGGCGAGGTTCACCTTCGCGCGATCGACCGTGACCTTCACGTGCTTCCCCGCGGGCACGGGCGAGGTCGGCGGCTCCGGCGGAGAAGCCTGCGCCGTGAACGGTGCGCCCGCGAGGGCCGCGAAGAAGAGCAGGACGGGACCGCGCATGCGGCCAAGTTTGCCACGGTCCGCGCGAACCGGCACCGTCCACGTTGACGGCACATGTGTCGTGGGGCACGACATCGACCGCCATGGTTCTTCGCGTCGCGATCGGCTTCGCCCTCCTGGCATCGGCGTGCGGCGCACCTCCCCCGCGCGCATCGGTCGCGCGAACGCCGGTGCCCTCCGGCGCGTCGAGCGGCGAGTCGGTGCCCATCGCGCCGCCCCCGCCCGCCGCGTCGATCGCGCCGCCGCCCGCTCCGGTCGCCGACCCGGTCTTCGACGTGCACACCGTCGAGGGGGTCCGCGCGTTCGTCGCTGCGCTGTGCAAGCGCGCCGCGGATGGCAATGACACGTGGGTGACGGCGCACGCGGCGCTGTTTCTCCCGGGCAACGAGCGCCTGAAGGAAGAGAAGAGCGAGACGCTCCTCGCGAGCCGCATCGGGCAGGAGGCCCCGTCGACGATCGCGCACACACCGCTCTGCGCGAGCGTACCGGCGAGCGACGCCGCGTTCTCGGGCTTCACCTTCGACGGGAGGCGGGCGCAGGCGACGGTCAGTCTGCCGGGCGGACCTCACCGCCTGACCGTCGAGGACACGCCGGTCGGGCCGCGCCTCGCCGAGCTGTCGTTCGAGCTGCCACCACCCCCCACCGAGCCGAAGAAGCCGCCGCGGAAGGAGCACTCGATCGATCTGCGCGCGCTCTCGTCGGAGGGAGATGCCGCGCGCCCGGCGCTCGCGGTCGCCGAGAGGAACCTCCGCGATCATCCGATCTGCATCCTGCGGCACGCCGCGAAGCATCGCGAGAGCGGTTCGTTCCGCGTATCGATGCGCAAGGAGGAAGGCAGCCCGCTCGACCTGCGCGTCTACGCCTCGACGGTGGTGCCAGCTCCGTTCGTCTCGTGCCTCGAAGATCAGCTCCGGCGCGAGCTGATCCCGCTATTTCGAGGTACGCCGTTCTCCGTCGAGGCGCATCTGATGATCGGTATTCCGACGAAGTCGGCGCCGGACGACGGCGCGGTGATGGTCCTGTCGTCGGAGCGCCGCTAGTCCGTTCCGCCGCGCCTTCAAACGCGACATGCGGATGAGCGTCGGCGAATGGCGGCGGTGGCTTCGGGACGCGCTGAAGTAACGGTCCGGCGGTCCGGCTGTGGCTCACGCGTCGAGACTTGGGAACAATACCAAGTAGACCCGGAAGAAAAATAGGTCTTCGAGACCTCACATCCCATCGGCGACCGGGTCCACCCGGCTCGATGCGACCGACGGCGAACAACGGCATGCGGGTTTCGACCGGCGCATCGCTCCTCTTCGCGGGGGCCATCCTCGTTTCTTTCCCACCCGGCTGTTCGAGGAGCACGCTGGACAGGCCGCTCTTCGACGACGACGACGCAGGCGTCGACGCTGGTGGCGGGGGCGACGTGTGTCCGGTGGGCCAGACGAGCTGTTCCGGGACGTGCACCGACACCACGTACGATCCGAGGAACTGCGGAGGATGTGGCGCCGCGTGCAAGACGGACGAAGTCTGCAATTGGGGCACGTGCGCCTCGACGTGCAGCGCGCCTCTCCTCAAGTGCGGCAACAAGTGCGTCGACCCGTCGATCGATCCGAACAACTGCGGCAGCTGCGACACCAGGTGCGTCGACGGCGAGGTCTGCGGGCCTTCGGGGTGCGGATTGTCGTGTCCGGGCACCCTGAGGCCATGTGGCAGGTCGTGCATCGACACCCAGCACGAGCCGAAGAACTGCGGAGCGTGCGGGACCGCGTGTGCTACCGGTGAGGCGTGCTCGGCGGGCACGTGCGTGAGCTCGTGCGCGGCGCCTCTCGAGCTGTGCGGCGCGGCGTGCACGAACACCGATTACGATCCCGCCAACTGCGGCACGTGCGGCGCGAAGTGCACTCTCGGCGTCGCGTGCGTCGGCGGTGCGTGCGGCACGCCCGACACGACCGACGACGACGGTGACACGATCTCGAACTTCCACGAGAGCAAGGCGTCGGGCGTCGACACGGACAAGGACGGCACGCCGGACTACCTCGACGACGACTCCGACGGCGACGGCATCCCCGACAAGGACGAAGCGGGTGACGCGAACGTCGTGACGCCGCCGATCGACAGCGACGCCGATGGCAGGCCCGACTTCCAGGACACCGACAGCGACAACGACGGCATCACGGACAGGGATGAAGCCGCCACCTACAAAACCTCCCCGACCAAGCCCGACACCGACGGTGACGGTTACACCGACGCCGAGGAGATCGCGGCGGGTACCGATCCGCTGGACGCGGCAAAGAACCCGGGGTCGATCGGCGGGTTCTCGTTCGACCTGCCATACAAGGGCCTTTCGCGCTCGCAGGACCTCACGTTCAAGCCGTCGGTGAGGAGGGCCGACATCGGCTACGTGATCGACACGACGGGATCGATGACGGGCACGATCAAGAACCTCCGCGCCTCGCTCAAGACCGTCATCACGAGCGTCTCGGCGAAGATCCCCGACACCGCGGTCGGCGTCGGCGATCACCGCGACTTCCCAATCGCGCCCTACGGCAACGGGGGTGACTGGCCCTTCAAGCTGCAGCAGCGCGTGACGACCGACCTCACGGCCGCGCAGGCCGGGGTCGACAGCCTGATCGCGGGCGGCGGCGGCGACGGACCCGAGGCGCAGCTCGAGGGCATCTACCAGATCGCGACCGGCTCGGGCTTCCGCAGCTCGGGCGTCTCGCCGCTCGTTTGGACCGCGAAGTTCGATCCGGCGATCGGATTCGACGCGACCAAGGGCCACGGAACCATCGGTGGCGCGGGCTTCCGCGAGGACTCGTTGCCGATCGTCATCCTCGCGACCGACGCCCCGTTCCACCACGAGGCGGGCGATACGGATGCGCCCGGTGCCGGTGGAGCGACCTATCCCTATTCGGCCTCCGCCTTCACGGGGACGTCTGCCGATCAAAAGCCGAAGACGGTCGCCGCCGCCATCGCGGCGCTCGGTGCGATCGGCGCGAAGTTCATCGGCGTCTCGGTACAAACAGGCACGACCGAGCCGACCACGAAGACCAGCCAGCGGTACCAGGAAGAGTACTTCGCGATGCAGACGGGCTCGTACGTCGATTCACCGGGCGGTGGACCGACCTGCCCGTACGGCCTCGACGGAGCGAACGTCGCGGCTCTGACCGTCGGTGGCAAGAACGTGTGCCCGCTCGTCTTCGCGTCGCGGTCGGACGGCACCGGCTTCGACGTCTCGGTCGTCGACGCGATCACCAAGCTCGAATCGTTCGTCGCGTTCCGGACCGTCTGGATCGAGGCGCGCGACAACACGACGACCACCATCGACGAGACGACGTTCTTCGCCCGCGCCGTGCCGGTCTTGTACGGCACGCCGCTCCCGGCGGGATGCAGCACGCCGCCGACGATCACCGATCTGCTCCCGTCGACGGGGACGGACGGCGTGTTCGATTCGTTCTCGGGTCTGTGCCCGGGCACGAGCGTCACCTTTACGTTGGTGCTCAAGAACGACGTCGTCCCCGCGACGTGCAGCGATCAAGTGTTCGCGTTCAAGGCGGTCGTCATCGGCGACAGGACGGTGGAGACCGACTCGCGCGTCATCACGGTTCGTGTGCCCGGCGACAGGACGCTCTGTAAGTAACGAGCCGGAGCTGACCGCGACCCCGACGGTCGGGCGGCGGCCGATGCGCGACGAGAGGCCTCGGCCGGGCACGCGGGCTGCACGCTCGCGATCTCGTGATCCCGCTCCGTGACCACAACCCGACGCTCCGCACGCCGGTAGTGACGATCGGCCTTCTCGTCACACTCGCGCTCGTCTGGGTCTTCGTCCAGGGCGCCGGGTTCGACCCCTACGCCATCGCGACCAGCGTCTGCGATCTGGGCCTCATCCCGGGCGAGCTCACGGGCAAGGCGCCGGTCGGAACCGCGATCCCGATCGCGCGCGGGCTCACGTGCATCGTCGATGCCTCGCCGCTGAACTGGCTGACGCCGCTGACATCGATGTTCCTCCACGGCGGCTGGGGCCACCTCCTCTTCAACGGGCTCTTCTTGTGGGTCTTCGGCAACAACGTCGAAGACAGCATGGGGCGGATTCGCTTCCTCGTCTTTTACGTGCTCTGCGGCCTGTCTGCGGCGGCCCTACAGGTCGCGGTTGCGCCCGCGTCGCCGGTGCCGATGGTCGGCGCGTCGGGGGCGATCGCCGGCGTGCTCGGCGGCTACCTCGTGCTCTACCCACGCGCGCGCGTCGACGTGCTCGTGCCGCTCGTGTTCATGTGGCCGATCGTCTCGCTCCCCGCCTACGTGATGCTCCTCCTCTGGATCGGCTTTCAGATCATCTCGGCATTGCCACAGCTCTTGGCCGTGAGCCGCACGGTCTCGAGCGGCGTCGCGTTCTTCGCTCACATCGGCGGTTTCGTCACGGGCGCCGTGCTCGTGCGCTTCTTCGCCCGGAGATCGCGCGTCGAGAAGCGCAAATCGCTGGCCCGCGAGTACCACCCGCGCCACCTCTGACGGGTTCACGCCGTGCAGCGTGGAACCTTTCCGGCCCGCCGCGCCGCCTGGTAGCGCGCGGTCGCCTCCGGGAGCCTGGCCGTGAGCTCCTTGATGCGCCCCTCGTGCGACGGATGCGTCGACAGGAAGGTGGGTGGCTGACTCGGGGAGGCTCGCTCCATGTTGCGCCACAGCTCGATGCTCGCTGCGGGGTCGAACCCCGCCTGCGCCATGTAGTCGAGACCCAACACGTCGGCCTCGGTCTCCTGATCGCGACTGTACGGGAGCAGGATCCCGAGCTGCGCGCCGACGCCGAGAAGCCCGAGGAGCTCCCGGTTGTCGCCCTTCGGTCCTCCGGCGAGCAGCGAGGCCAACGTTAGCCCGGTGCCGGTAGCGAGCGCCGCCGAGACACGAGCGTTGGAGTGCCTCGCGGCCACGTGCGCGATCTCGTGGCCGAGCACGGTCGCGAGCTGGTCCGGGTTTTCCGCCACGCGGAGGAGCCCCGTGTAGACGCCGATCTTGCCGCCAGGCAAGGCGAACGCGTTCACCTGCCCGCTTTCGAACACCACGACCTCCCATGCTTGGTTCGGCGCCACGTGTTGCGTGATCGCCACGGCGACGCACCGCACGTACGCGGAGAGGCTCGGGTCCCGCGTCGGCGGAGTTTCGGCCTTCGCTTCGTTGAACGCCTTGACACCCAATCTCGCCATCTCATCGTCGCTGACGAGGAGCAGCTGGGGACGTCCGGTCGGCGATTGGGCGCACGCCACGCCGAGCAGCAACGAGGTGACCAGAGAGAAGGGGCTCCGCACGCCTCTCCGGAGTGCAGGCGCCGAGCCAGCCAGGGGATCCCGCGATAAACTCCTCGGTGCGCCCGGGAGGTGGCACGACCGATGCTTGATGCGCCTCGCGTGTCACACGTCCTCGTCCTCGACGACGATCGCTCGATCCGCCGCACGCTCGAGAAGTTCCTCGGCGGCGAAGGCTATCAGGTCACGACCACCGGCGACGCCGGGGAGGCGCTCGCCAAAGCGCCGACGGCGGATATCTGCCTGCTCGATCTCGGGCTGCCGTCGGTGGATGGCCTCGAGGTCCTCGCCGAGATCGCGCGCGCCGCGGAGCCGCCGTACGTCATCGTGATCACCGCCCGCGACGACATGCAGTCGACGGTGCGAGCCATCCAGCTCGGCGCCTACGACTACCTGGTCAAGCCGCTCGACATCGAGCGCCTCCGGCTCACGGTGCGGCGCGCGATCGAGTCGCGCGAAGCATCGCGGGCGCTCCGGCAGATGGTCGCGGAGTCGTCGCGCGCGTACGAGGTAGGCAGCATCGTGGGTCAGAGCCAGGCGATCCGCGAGCTCTACAAGATCATCGGCGCGGTCTCGACGAGCCGCGCGTCGGTGCTCATTCTCGGTGAGTCGGGGACGGGGAAGGAGCTCGTGGCGCGGGCGATCCACCACGCGAGCGCCGATCGCGAGCGCCCCTTCATCGCCATCAATTGCACCGCCTTCGCCAAGGGCGTGCTCGAGTCGGAGCTCTTCGGGCACGCCCGCGGAGCCTTCACCGGCGCCGTCGCCGATCGTGCCGGGCGCTTCGAGCTCGCCGGCAGCGGCACGCTCTTCCTCGACGAGATCGCCGAGATCCCCATCGACCTCCAGGCCAAGCTCCTGCGCGTGCTCCAGGAGCGCACCTTCGAGCGCGTGGGCGACGCGCGACCGATCCGCCTCGGCGCCCGCGTCATCGCAGCGACCCACCGCGATCTGGCGGCGATGATCCGCGAAGGCGATTTCCGCGAGGATCTCTATTACCGCCTCCGGGTGGTGGAGGTCCGGATCCCCCCGTTGCGCGAGCGGCTTTCGGACATCCCCCTCATCGCGCGGGCGCTCGTCGCCAAGATCAACCAGGAGCTCCACAAGAACGTGCGGCACATCTCGGCCGACGCGATGGCGCTGCTCCAGGGCTACCCGTTCCCCGGCAACGTGCGCGAGCTGGAGAACGCGCTCACCCGCGCGATCGTGCTCGCCAAGGGCGAGATGATCGAGCCGGAGCTCCTGCCCATCGCGCCGCGCCCCACGGCGTCGCCCGCCGCCCGCGACCCGACGTCCGAGCCGGGCGGCGAGGAGCTCTTACCGCTCCGCGACGTCGAGCGGCGGCACATCGAGCGCGTGCTCCGCGCGACCGGCTGGAACAAGCGCCGCGCGTGCGCGATCCTCGACATCAGCCGCCCCACGTTGGACCGGAAGATCGAGGAGTACGGCCTCGGCCCCGAGGGTGCGTGAGCGGTGCTGCCGCTCGTCCTCCTCCTCAGCGGGGCGCTCGCCCTCCGGATCGCGCTGCTCGTGCTGCGCGAGATGCCGGATCGCCGCGACGCGCGGCTCCTCGTGGCGAAGGCGGGAATCGACGCCGCCTCCCAGTTCGTGCTCGCGGCTCACGTCGCCGCCGGGCGCCTCTTGACCGACCAGGCCGGCATCACCATCGGAGTCGTGAACGCGGTCCTCGCGGCCGCGGTCGGCGTGGAGTTCCTCTACGCATTCCCCGCGAACCAGCCCTCGCCGCGCTGGCTCCGGCTCGCGCTCGCCCTGGGCGCGAGCGTGAGCGTCGTCTTGACGATCACGGCGGGCGACGATCGCGCTGCGCGCCCGTTCCTGCTTGCCTGCGCGATCGCCTCGGTCGTCGTGCTCTGGGAACGCGCGAGGCAACTCTGGGGCACGGACGACGCCACGAGCATCAAGCTGATCGTCGTCGCAGTCACCCTGCGCTGGACGGTCGGGATCCTGATCCTCGGTCGCGCATCGCTCGAGCGGTTCGTCCCCGGGATCGGCGCCGAGCTCGTCGCCTTCAACCGGACCGCCGTGCTCCTCGCCCTCGACGCGCTCAACTCCTATGCGCTCCTGCGCATCCGGGTCTTCGCGATGCGCGGCGTCACCGCGAAGCTCCTCGTCTCCCTCGGCCTCATCGTCGCGGTCATTTCGATCACCGCGCTCGGCGTCGAGGCGTCGCTCCGCTTCGCGTCGAGCGCGGGCCTACTCCGCGTCATGCTCGCCGCCACCGCCTGCATCCCCGCGGGAGCGATCCTGCTCTGGCTACGGATCGGACCGCGCGTGGAGGCGGCGATCGTGGCGCCGCTCGACGCCGGTCTCGCGGCGCGCCGCGAAGCGCTCGAGGAGGTGGCCCGCGCGGTCGCCGAGCCGCTCGATCGAAGCGCGCTCCTCGCGGTGGTCCGTGGTGCGCTCACGCGGATCAGCGGCGCGGACGTCCGGTTCCTCGCGGGGCCGGGCCGCGGCGGCGCGGCGGCGGACCCGTCACCCGACGAGCCACCGCTGCCCGAGGCGCCGGGCGACGTGCTCGTCCCGGTCCGCCGCGCCGGTGCGCTCCACGGCGCGTTCTATTTCGCGGGCCGGCGACCGGATCGCGACGCGCTCGCGGCCGCCGCGGCGATCGCCGATCAGCTCGCGATGCGTCTGGATCACGAGGCCCTCTTCGCCGAGCGGCTGCGCATCCAGGCCGAGCTCGAGGCCGCAGGCCGCCTCGCCGCGCTCGGCACATTCGCGGCGGCGATCGCGCACGACATCCGCACGCCGCTTACCAGCGTGCAGATGAACGTGCAGATCCTCCGCGGCAAGGCGCGGTTATCCGACGACGACATGGAGCACTTCGA
>Ga0070689_100000831_pt1 | contig 19097 bp, 13 predicted proteins | sample KBSS23HmetaG_FD_64669 | JGI IMG/M metagenome (GOLD analysis project Ga0070689, IMG submission 64669) | Switchgrass rhizosphere microbial communities from Kellogg Biological Station, Michigan, USA - KBS S2-3H metaG | ecosystem: Host-associated > Plants > Roots > Rhizosphere ...
GCCGAGATCGATGGCCCACACTTCGCGCGCGTACTTGCCGGCGTAGTATGCGAAGCGCCCGTTGCCACAGCCAGCGTCCAAAACCTTCTTGCCTTTGAAGAAGTCGGTGTTGTGCGGCTGCATGTAGTCGAGAAACTGCTTTTCCCATTCCGCGTACATTTCCGGGAAGCGCTGCCATTCGTAGCCAAAGCTCAGGGCAGTCTTTGCTTGCTTCGCGTCGAATGCGGAGGCCGTGTCGTTTTGGAGCGCGGCGCGGATCGCGGGGAGCAACATGCGGGGGATGCCGTTCTCGATCGGGAACGTGAGATTGCAGGAGACACACGTGAGGTTAGAGTCCAAAGTTCCATTGCAAGCTGGGCAGCGAAGAAATATTTCAGCCACGGATTTACGCGGAAAAGACGGATTTATACAAATGCGCGTAGCGCTCGGCGCCAACGGTTTCCAGGTCGAATACTTTTTCTGCGATTGAACGGGATTTCATCTTAACGTTTGGATCATTAACGGCCGCCTCGATGGCTGTACAGGCGGCATCGAAGTCCCGATCATTGAAGTCATCGATTACGATCGCTGGTAGGGCATCCGAGTCTCCAATGCCGGAGTTGATTACGATCGGCAATCCGCACGCGAGATACTCGGCATTCTTCGTCGGCGACGAAGCGAGTTTCGAGAAGCAACGTTTTATAAAGCTTATACCAACGTCGCCGGCTGCCAAGTAAGCAGGCATCTCCTTTGACACTACGGAGTGAATGGAAAAATTCTGTTCACTGATCCCACGCTCGCTCATCAGTTGTCTGACTCGTTCACGACTGCCCATTGTAAGCCAAAGAAGGTGCGCATCTTTTTGTTTCCGGACGACGCTCGCGAAAAAATCGGCCATCTGTTCGGTCAGGTACCAGCCGTCAAGCGAGCCGCTGTAAACCAACGTAAACCGATCATCGAGATTGAGCTGCGACCGTAAGCGCGCGCGCTGCTGCTCGTCGAATTTGAATAACGAAAGATCCACGCAGCACGGCACGACTGCGTGATGAACCTCACGACCTTTCAAGCCCTCCCACTCTCTAATTATCGGCCAGATTCGCTCAGTCAAAGTCACGACTGCATCCGTGCCCGCGAAGATCCGTCTCTCTACGGCTTTCGTGATCCGGTAACGCAGCCCGTCTTTGGGCCAGTGCCGCGCATCGACGTACTCTTCAGCCATCAAGCCGCGCACGTCGAAGATCATTTTGATCCCAAACTTTCGTTTCAACGCAAGCGCGATCGTCGCCGGTATGTGCGAGCGCGCGTGTACCATCTCGATCTTGTTTCGTCGCACCAAACCGCTCGCGTAACGAATGCCTGCCCAAACATCGTAAGCCGTCGCTGGAAGCGATGGTCGCTGGTGATATCGCAGCCAGTGCCACTCAATCCCTTGTCCGGCTAGCTCCCGTTTCAGTTCCTCGCAAGCACGCTGTCCATCAGCCGTGAATGCCTTATCTCTCTCAAAACTCAGCAACGTGAACTGCACACCGCGCTTTGCCAGCTCACGCAGGTACGGCAGCACCTGCGTCTGGCCTAACGGTTCAAGCATGCCGTTGTACGAGATGAACAGAACGCGCCGGTTTAGCAAGTCATTTCGTGGCTCAAGGGCCGACTCTTCTCGATCTCCGCGGCTATCCAATGGTAGGTCCGAGCTAATCCTTCCTCCAGTGAGATCGACGGTTCCCAGTTCAGGACCTCGCGCAGGCGAGTATTGTCGCTGTTGCGCCCTCTGACTCCCTGCGGTTTCGTCACATCGTAACGCTTGCCAATCTTCTTGCCCGCGATTCCCGCCACGATATCCACTAGCTCGTTGACCGAGATCATGCGGTCCTGTCCGAGATTCAAAGGCTCGCTATATTCGCTGCGCATCAACCGGTAAATCCCCTCGACGCAATCGTCGATGTAACAGTAGGAACGCCGCTGCTCGCCGTCTCCCCAAACCTCAATCTCATCGTCATCATTCGCCAATGCCACTTTGCGACAGATCGCAGCCGGTGATTTCTCACGTCCGCCGTCGTAAGTCCCAAGCGGTCCGAAGATGTTATGAAATCTGACGACGCGCGTGTCGAGACCAAAGTCTTCGGTGTAGTGACGGCAAACGCGCTCCATGTAAAGCTTCTCCCAACCGTAACCATCCTCGGCGTCGGCAGGATACGCGTCCGTTTCCTTCAACGGCGCGACGTCGGTTCCACTTTGCAGGTGCAATGGATAAATGCACGCGCTCGACGTGTAGAGATAGCGCTTAACACCGCCGATGCGCGCGGCTTCGATCGTGTTGAGATTGATGAGCGTGTTGTCGCGAACTATAACGGCCTTGTTGTTTTCGATAAATCCGATGCCGCCCATGTTGGCCGCGAGACCGTACACTTCGTCTATCTCGTGGGTGGCGCGCAAACAGTTCTCCGGCTCGGTCAGGTCGAGCAAAAGAAACTCATCGGCGCGCGTCGAATCAAACTCCGGCGTCTTGATATCGACTCCTCTTACCCAGTAACCACGATCGACAAGGTAGTTGGTCAAATGGTGGCCGATGAACCCGCCGGCGCCGGTCACCAACACTCTGGGCTGTTGTGACATTACGGTTTGAATTCCTGGATTGCGTTTACGACGTATTCCTGTTGCTCCGCCGTGAGCTCGGGATATAGCGGGAGAGCGAAAGTTTCGCGCGCGGCTTTCTCAGCTTCGGGAAACTCGCCTTCCTTGTAGCCCAGGTATGCGAAGCACTCCTGCAAGTGCAGCGGAATCGGGTAATAGATCTTGGTCGCGACGTCGCGCGCTTTCAAATGCTCCATCAGCGCGTCGCGATGCTCGGGAACGCGAACGACGTATTGATGAAAGATGTGACGGCTATCGGGCTTAATGAACGGAGGATCGAGTTTGAAGCTCAGCTTCGCCCCCTCCAGCAGGTGCGAATAGTTTTGCGCCTTCTGCGCGCGAGCGTTGGACCAGCCATCCAGGTGCGGCAGCTTGGTACGCAGCACGGCAGCTTGAAGCGCGTCGATGCGACTGTTGAGCCCGACCTCGATGTGTTGATACTCGGTTAGACCGCCGTGTAAGCGCAGTCGTCGCAAGCGGGCCGAAAAATCAGGATCGCTGGTCGTGATGATCCCCGCATCGCCGGCGGCGCCGAGGTTCTTAGTCGGATAGAAACTAAAACAACCCGCGACGCCCATTGAACCCGCGCGGCGTCCACGATCTTCAGCGCCGATCGCCTGCGCCGCATCTTCGAGCACAATGAGATCTTTCGATTTGCACAGCGCGAGGATCTGATCCATGTCGGCACACTGGCCGTACAAATGCACTGGAAGCACGACGCGCGTTCGTGAAGTGATCGCCGCCGCGATGTGGTCGACATTCAGGTTGTAGGTCAAAGGATCGATGTCGACAAAAACCGGTCGCGCGCCCAAACGTGCGATCGCACTGCCGGTCGCGAAGAAACTGAACGGTGTCGTGATGACCTCATCACCCGCGCCGACGTTCAATGCCATCAGCGCCAGCAACAACGCATCCGAACCGGAAGCACAACCGATCGCTTCCTTCGTCTGGCAATACGCGGCGACCTCTGTCTCGAGGGCCGCGACTTCCGGACCCATCACAAAATGCTGCGTCTCAAAAACGCGGTCAACCGCCAGACGCACCGCATCACGTATCGATGCATACTGCGCCTGTAAATCAATTAATGGAACCTTCATAAGGAGGGCCACGGATTTACGCAGATCTGTGTAAATCGATTAAGACAGATCTGCGTAAATCCGTGCTTTTATGCAGTCTCCCCTGCTCGCTGATCTGCATCCGCGTCGGACTCGTAGTAGTGGGAATAGTAACGAGAATAGTAGTAGTCGTCGCGTGCATCGACCTTCACATTGTTCAGCACCACACCAAACACGTGCGCGCCGACGTCGAGCAGCTGCTGCTTGGCGCGTCGCACCACGGCCCGTGAGCTGCGACCGCCGTGGACCACGAGAATCACGCCATCCACCATCGTCGAAAGGATCGACGCATCGGTAAACGATATCGCCGGCGGCGAGTCGATAATGATGTGATTGTATTGCTCACCCAGAATGCCCAGCAGTTTCCGCATCTCATCGGAACCGAGCAGCTCCGCAGGATTCGGCGGCACCGGACCAGAGGTCAGCACTTTCAGGTTCGGAGCTTTGTCACACTTCTGAACCAGGAGGTCAAGATTCTTCTCGCCTGACAGCCACGTCGTCAGACCCTTCGTGTTTGGCAGCTCAAACTGTGCGTGCAGCCGCGGGCGTCGCAGGTCGCAGTCGATCATCAACACTTGAGCGCCTGTTTGCGCGAGCATGAATGCCGTGTTGATGCCGGTTGTGGTCTTTCCTTCAGCCGGCTGGCTGGACGTGATCAGGATCGTCTTGGGCGGTTTGCCGGCAGACGACAACAGCAACGAGGTGCGCAGGTGTCGATACGATTCAGCAATCGGCGAACGCGCATCGGTGATCATCGCCAGCGCGGTCGTGTTCGAAGGCGCGGGCGGTGGACCGCCACGCAACGCTCCCGGCAACCTTGGCGCGCGATCGCCGCCCGCCGGAATCAACGCCAAAGCGGGTAGGTGAATGTAACGATCGACGTCTTCCACTGACTTCACTGTGTCGTCAAGGAAGTCGAGCAGGAAGGCGAGGCCAATGCCGCCGCCCAACGAAAGTAAAAACGCGATGATGATGTTTCGCAGGCGTGGTGGACCAACGGGACTCTTTGGCAACCTACTCGGAGTGGCGATGCTGACTTCGTTGCCGCCATTTCCATTCGCCACGTCGAGCTCGCGTTTTCGTTGCAACAATGTATTGAGCAACTGCTTGTTGGTCTCGAGCTGGTGCGTGAGCGCCATCAAGTCGATCGTGTCGCGCGTTTGCTGAGTCGTGGTCGCTTTCTGTTCTTCGTAAGAACGACGCAAGAGTTGCTCTTTCGAGACCGCAGCCTCGTAACGTCGCTGGATCGAGGTAACAATCTCCGCCGGCGCCTTTTTCAGCTCTGCCTCGAGCCCTTCAATCTGAGCGTCGAGCTTCTTTACCGCGGGCCATTCTTTCGTGTAGATGACGAGCAGGGCATCACGTTGCTCTTTCAATTGCGAGATGCGATCGCGCAGTTTTTCCACGCGGCCCGATGAATTAACGTCGGGAATCGAAAACACATCCGGTTCTTTCCGCGCTGCTTCGAGCTGCGCTTGCAATTGCTTGCGTTCGTTTTCCGCCGCCAGCAACTGAGCGCTCAGTGTTTGCAATCTCTCGGCTTCCAGATTTCCTGCGCTTCCAGTGGTCAGTGGCAGGTTATGGTTCTTCGCGTAGTTCCACTGCACTTCCTGATCCTGGTTGATCTGCGACTGGAGCCTGGCAATCTCGTTAGCCAAAAGATCTTCAGCCTTGGTCGATCCTTCCGTCGCGATCGCGAGGTTGTAGTTTTTGAAGACCTCCGCCAGCGTGTTGGCGACCTTCTGTGCCAGTTCCGGATCGGAATGGCGGTAGATGATCTTGACGAGATTCGTGTTGGGGATCGGCTCGATTATTTCGCCCGCAATGATTGCGTCTTCGTAAACTTCTAACTTCTCGACCTCCTCGGGCGTCAACCGGCCCAACGCATTCTGCGATTCATTGTTAACAGTCAAACCGCCGGGAACCGTGCGCTGTTGCTGTTCCGTACTCGGCTTTGACGGCGGACTCGAAAACATGCGCCGCAAAGAATCGAAGAAACCCGTTTGCGACTGGCTGCCGAAGAATGCCGGGTTATGAGGTAAGTCGAGGGTCAGAACGACCTGGCGTGCGAGTGCCGGGTTTTGCAACAACTTGAGCTGCGTGCCCCAGAAATTTGGGTCGCTCTGTCCGATAATAATCTTGTCGGTCGACTGGAGAATGTTCGGTTGTTTTTGCTGAATTCTAATGGTGGTCTCACCCTCGTAGATGGAGGGAGACCTGAACGACTGGATTGCAACCAACGAAGTGATCACCAGGACCAGACTCAAAATCAGCCACTTTCGTTTGAGAACGACAAATAGATAATCTTTTATGGTTGCGGGCTCATTTCCGGAAACGCCGTAGGGCTTGCTGGGAGTAAACTCCGTGAGGGGCCGATCCAGCCCGCGGTCCAGACCCGCAACTGGTATTAATTGATTATCTTGCATAGACATAAGTTCAGGCCTCTTTGAAAACAAGACTGGGGCAAGAATAATAACAGAGTGTTCGAATCTCGCAAGGCGGAACCACGGATTTCCGCAGATCAGTGTAAATCGATTTACACTGATCCGCGAAATCCGTGGTGCACTTTGTGAAGTGAGGAGGATTGGCCTAGTATTTGGCCCGAAATGAGTGCAACTCAAGATCTGGATTACGTTTCACGCGTAGTTGAAGTGCTCAGGATCGCAGCCGATGCTCTAACAACGTCGACTGAACGTCTCGAGCCTAAGCAATTGGAACGCGCTATTCATTTGCTTGCTAACTGCCGTGGGAAAGTGGTTGTGGCTGGTGTCGGTAAGTCGGGTCTGGTGGCGCGGAAGATTGCCAGCACGCTGACCAGTACCGGTACGGCCGCAGTTTATCTTCATCCCGCGGATGCCTTGCATGGCGACCTGGGAATCGTTACTCCGATGGATGTGGTGGTAGCTCTCAGCAACAGTGGGGAAACTGACGAGTTAGTAGCGATGCTACCTCATTTGAAACACCGAAATGTTCCCATCATCGCTATTGTCGGCGGAATAAAATCCACTCTCGCCCGGAACGCGGACGCAGTGTTGGATGCATCGGTAAAGCAAGAGGCGTGTCCACTTAACCTGGCTCCGACTACCAGTACGCTTGTTGCACTGGCGATTGGCGACGCTCTCGCGGCGACTTTGATCCAGGTCAAGGGAATTACGTCCGAGGATTTTGCTTTGAATCATCCGGCCGGACGCATGGGGAAACGTCTGACTTTGAAAGTCAGCGACCTGATGCATGGTGGTCCTGACAACCCGACCGTATCGCCTGACGCATCCTGGATGATGATAGCCAGCACAATTAGTAAAGGTGGATTAGGGGCCGTTAACGTGATAGACGATACGGGTCGACTGACTGGAATAATCACCGATGGCGATCTGCGGCGCTCGCTTGAGAAAGTTAAAGCGGTGAATTTGGAGAAACTCACCGCCAATCAGATAATGACGAAAGATCCGGTCGTGGTTTCACGGGACCTGCTCGCTTACGATGCTTTGCAATTGATGGAGAATCGACCCTCCCAGATCGCCGTCCTGCCTGTAGTTGATGAAGATCGAACTTGTCTCGGGCTAATCCGAATCCACGATATCGTCCGCTCCGGGCTTTAAAAATCAGCCAGGATTCACGGATGAACACGGATTTTAATAAACTGTTCGAGCGCGCTTTCCCAGTCGGGAAGGGGTGGGAGACCGAGCTTTTCCGAGAGGAGGCAGCGCAGACGAGAATTGCGCGGTCGCTTCGCAGGACGGTTCAGGGTGTCTGATGAAATCGGTTCCACTACCGCCTCGCGATTCCCAACCAGCGCGACGGCCTTACGCGTAAATTCTTCGAAACTGACACCCGGCCCACTGTTCACGACGTGGTAGATGCCGGGAACATTCAACTCCGCCAACCGCCGCAAACGCTCAGCCAAATCTGTCGCAGACGTGGGCGTTCCATACGTGTCCGTTATCGCCTTCAGTTTCTCGCCCTTCAGCGCACGCTCGACAACAGTGCTCAGGAAATTAACTCCGCCGCGGCCGAAGATGTATCCCGTGCGAACGATGATGGCACGATCGTAGGCCATTAAAGAGAGGCGTTCACCTTCAAGCTTTGCGTGCCCGTAAACGCTTTGAGGATTGGGCGCGTCTTCCTGTGTATAAAACCCGTCTTTGGTCCCGTCGAAAACATAATCAGTCGAAATCGTTATATACGCCGCCTTTACCTCCTGACTCGCCCGCGCAAGGTTTTCGGGGCCAAGAGCATTGGCAGAAAATGCCCGTTTGACGTCCGACTCGCATCCATCAACGTTGGTCCAGGCGGCGCAATTTATCACTACATCCGGTTTGTTGCTGCTTACCGCTCGCCAAACACCTTCCGCATCCGCAATGTCCAACTTCGCGTGATCGTAAGCAAAAACTCTATCGCCACTCGCCTCGCAAAACTCATGCAGTGCCCGGCCGACCATTCCTGCCGCGCCTGTTATAAGTATTTTCAAATTGCGCCCACCTCGGTTCCATACTGCGTGCGGTAGTAGTCCCGGTAAGCACCGCTGCGCGCCCGTTCAAGCCACTGATTATTGTCTTGATACCACGTGATTGTTTTTTGTAAACCACTTTCCCATGTCTCGAGCGGCCGCCACTCCAATTCGGTCTCAATTAGCGTCGGATCGATAGCATACCGGCGATCGTGTCCGGGACGGTCTTTGACGAATTGAATCAACGAATGTGGCTTGCCGACTGCGTCGAGGACCGACTTAACAACGTCGATATTGCGCCGTTCATTGCGCGCGCCGATGTTATAAACAGATCCCGATTTGCCATTTTCGAGTGCTGACAAGATTGCGCGGCAATGGTCGTCGACGTAGATCCAGTCGCGCACATTCTGGCCGTCGCCATAGATTGGAATCGGTTCATCATTCAATGCGTTAGCAATAATCAGCGGCAAAAATTTCTCGGGAAATTGTCGTGGTCCATAGTTGTTGCCGCAACGAGTGATGATAGTACTGAGATCAAATGTTTGATGGGCCGCGCGCACAAAATGCTCAGCCGCGGCTTTGGAAGCTGCGTACGGACTATTCGGCGCAAACGGTGACGCTTCAGTAAAAAACCCGTCATCGTTTTCCGGCAAGCTCCCCATCACCTCATCCGTAGAAATATGAACGAAACGTTTCACCCCGCGCTCGCGACTCGCGTCGAGTAAAACCTGCGTACCGATAATGTTTGTTCGCAAAAACTCCGCCGCATTCGCAATGCTCCGATCAACGTGAGATTCCGCCGCGAAATTTACGATCACATCTGTTTGCTCGTCTAAAGCTGCCAGCACTGCGCGCGGATCAGTAATGTCGCCTTTTACGAATCGATAATGGTCCGTGGTTATTCCAGCGAGGTTGTCCGGGTTTCCTGCGTAGGTGAGATTATCGAAGTTAGTAACAAAAGTTGACGGAAACTCATTGATAGTAAGCCGGACAAATGCTGAACCAATGAAGCCCGCGCCGCCAGTTATGAAAAATTTTTGCATATAAGAAGGGGTGTGAACCGGCCAACTCCGCATGAAATTTTAATGAAAATATAGCTTGACATCTAAAACAAGATAGATTAAAAAAGCGCCCTTTCTGAGTCAAGGCTACTGCTTTTTGATCCTACAGTGAGCACGCCGACTCCCATAGATGTTAGGCGTATCTTCTGCCTTAGGAAAAACTATCGTCTTCAAGTTGCCAACTACTATACCTGCAATTTGATGGTCCACATGAGTAAAGCCTGAATGGTTTGGCTCTCGCCAACTTAAGAGTTACGGAATTTTTAGATTTACGATCCATGGTCCAACCGCAAAGGTTGCGACATCGGATAGTGAGCAGTCATCAAGGCTGCCGTTTAATGTTCTTCGAGAATGGCTTCAATCGCCCCTTCCGCCGCTCTGCATATCCCCCGGCAGCAAACGGCGGAAGAGCATTCACCGCGCATGCCCAGTATCTGAGAGCAAACAAGGAGACATATGAATCAAAGAAGCGCACCCCTATCGCATTTTTTGCCCACGAAGTTCATTCGCATCTCTATTGCTATTGCTGTTCTTAGCCTAGTAGCACTCGGCGTGTCCTATTCACCACGCTCCGCTTCATCAAATGCAATAAAAATTTCGCAGCCCGCCTCAATGAATGCTCTTTCACTGCCTTTTCAGGAGACCATAGCCACATTCGCGGCTGATTGTACAACTCCAAAGAGTTCATTCGTTTTAGGAGAAACGGTTTGCGCGAAAACAGACAGTGTCGATCTGAACTTTCCCGGCGGACGTTGGGTTCACTGGTTGAGATCGGATAACAGTATCGCGTTTGGTGGTAGTGGTGTTACTGACATTACGACCAACCCGCAAACATTCACGTTCGTGCCCGATCAAACAGGGTCATGGAAAGCAACAATCGCAGAGACCGGCGATATTTCACAAACACCGGCGGTTTTCACGGTAGCCCCTGCGCCACCGCTGGCGACCTACCAGGCTGACTGCGTAACTCCAAAATCAACTTTCGCTCTGGGCGACATAGTCTGCGCGAAACTCGTCGGAACACCTGCTCTTAGTAGTCGCCTGGCAATTCTTAACACCGCGGGCTTTACACTGGCCTCGGCGGATGTAACCACCAACCCGCAAACAGTTTCATTCACATTGCCGACGGCTCCATCGCAATTTTTCGGAGAGCTAAACGTCGATAATCGTGGCACCTGGAGCGTCAATCAAGTCGACAGTTCTGACGCCACCGTTCGAGCGGCCACCAACTTCATTGTGACCGATCCGGCCGAGGATGTTGCCGATCTTTCAAGTGCAAGCATTCTGGCAAGCGGCACTCAGGTAACCGCAGGTTCCGACATAGTCGTCAACCTTTTCATTTTGAACAAGGGACCGAATGCCGCCACGAACGTTCAGATTATGGACACCGTTCCGGCTAACACTACGTTCCTTTCCGTGACGCAAATCAGTGGTCCAACATTCAACTGCACCGACCCAGGCGTCGGCAACACAGGGACTACCACTTGCACGCGTGCGAGCCTGGCCAACGGCGAACTCGCCCAATTCACGTTTACCTACAGAGTTGACGCGGGTGTCGCAGAAGGCACGACAATTGAACACTCCGTCACTACGACGAGTGCCACGGCAGACAGCAACACGCTCGATAATAGTTCGACTTCCGGCTCAGATGTTCCGGTTGGAACAGGCGCAGAGCCCTGCGTCCTTAGCTGTCGCGCGAATCTGACTGTCACCGCCAATACGACCCAGGGAGGTGTGGACGGCGCAATTGTGAACTTCGCCGCTGTCGATGCGAATAGCGGCAACTGCGGCGCGCTCACCACAAGTCCGGCCCCGGGAACGTTCTTCCCGGTCGGTACAAATCCTGTGAACGTCACCTCTGAGCTAAATGAAGGTAGCTGTAGCTTCAACGTGATTGTCACAACGGTTGCGCCGCCGGCAATCTCCTGTCCGGCAGATGTAACCGTCAATGTGGCTGCGGGTGAAACTTCGGCCACTGTGAATCCCGGTACGCCAACGACCGTTCCGGCAACCGGCGTCATAGTGACATTTGAAAGAAGTGACGACGATGACGATCCGGACACTCAGCTGAAGCCGCTGACTGATCCGTATCCAGTGGGCGTTACTAACATCCTCTGGACCGTGAAGGATGCGGCCGATCGAACCGCCACGTGCCAACAGAGAATCACCGTTCAGGTGGAGAATCGACAGCAATTGACGATTAGTTGCCCGGCCACCGTCAATGCAACAGCAACGGACTGCGCCACTGGCGCCACCGGCGTTAACCTGGGCACGCCAACCACCAATCCGTCGGATAGCAACGTGGAAGTAACTGCAGCGCGTTCCGACGGAGCTGGGTTAACGGATCCTTATCCGGTTGGCGACACCCAGGTTGTTTGGACGGCGACGGACAACGTGAATGGAAACGTGGCGACCTGCACTCAGATCGTTCACGTCACCACCACGGCTGACAACACGCCGCCGACGCTCAACGTGCCTGCTTCAATAACCACCAGCACCAATTCGTGCTTTGTAGTACTGGATGACGAGCTGGGCGTGGCAACGGCAACGGACAGCTGTTCGGCTGTAAGTATTTCTCGCACGGGAGTCCCGGCGAACTTCAGGTTCCCGACCGGCACGACTACCATCACGTATACGGCTATCGACAGCTCCGGTAACACCACTACCGGAACGCAAACCGTAACCGTGCATGAAAGTCCCGCCATCGCACCTGTGCTTAGTTGTCCGTCAGACATCACCGTGTCGCTCCCATTGAACAGCACGGCGACGTCGATGGCGGTGACTTATCCAGCTCCAACGGCAACGGACAACTGTTCGACACCGACTGTCACGACGAGTCAGGCATCGGGCTCGATCTTCCCGGTTGGCACTACTACCGTGATGGTGACGGCTACTGATGCCGATGGTAATCAGAGCACTTGCCAGTTCACTGTGACGGTGCTCTACAACTTCTCTGGCTTCTTCCAGCCGGTAGACAATCTACCAGTGCTTAACGTTGTGAATGCGGGTAAGGCTATTCCGGTGAAATTCAGCCTGAGTGGAAACAAGGGCTTGAATATCTTTGCCGCGAACTCGCCATTCACCGTGTCCATAGCCTGCGATGGCAGCGCTCCTCAGAGCGATATCGAGGAGACCGTCAATGCTGGAGGCAGTAGTTTGAGCTATTCAGCTTCGTCTGATCAGTACAACTACGTCTGGAAGACTGAGAACTCGTGGAAGAACACTTGTCGTCAGTTAGTCGTGAGATTGAATGACGGCACTGAACATCGGGCTAACTTCAAGTTCAAGTAACCGGTTACACGGAAGTTAGCTGTTTGACAAGCGGCCCGTTCTAATAGGGCGGGCCGCGATGGACATAGGACGTCCCAAGCTCTAACGGGAGGCTAAATGCGTTAACAGCGAGCGGGGGACCTAAATCGGATCTTTTTTCGCGTTAGATCCAAGAGGATCTAGAAAACTGCTATTAACAGCAATAAAGCCCAACCCCTACTTAAGGAGAACATCACATGAGTAAGTTTCGCTTCATTTTGAATACTCTGACCCTCGCCATCTTGACCCTGACGGTGGCTTCTATGGCCCAGGCACAGGCGACGCGAACCTGGGTCTCTGGTGTCGGAGACGACGTCAACCCCTGTAGTCGCACGGCCCCCTGCAAGACTTATGCTGGCGCAATCTCAAAGACTGCCGCGGGTGGCGAGATCAGCACCCTCGATCCAGGCGGTTTCGGAGCCGTAACAATCACTAAATCCATGACCATCAATGGCACTAAAGGCCAGGGCTTTGGTTCAGTTCTCCACTCCGGAACTAACGGCATCAACGTTAATGACAGCGCCTCTGGCAGCCCCAATTCAATCATTGTCAGACTGCGCGATCTTTCAATTAACGGAGCCGGTACCACTACGGGCCTTAGAGGCATCAACATGACCTCCGGAAAACACCTTTATGTTGAGGATTGCCAGATCTACGGAAGCAAATCCGCTCCCGGCCGCGGCATCGATATCAACTTGACCGGTGCGCCCGCTTCGGGTGGTGCACAACGCGTGATGATTAAAAACACGCAGATTACAGACATGAGCGGTGAAGGTATCCGCGCCGCGAATTCCAATGCGGTCGGCGTAAACGTGTTTCTCCAAGGCGTTCAGGTTTCAAACACCTCTGCTGGTTTAACGCTCTCAACGAACGCAAGAGGACTGGCGTTTGATTGCCAGTTTATCAATCACACTGGTTCGGCTGTTGAGGTATTGGCCGGTAGCCCGGGCGCAGACCTCCATAATTGCGTCCTGGCCAACGCTGTGACGGGTCTTGCGATCGCAGCGGGCACTACACGCATTTCCGGTTGCACGATCACGGGCAACACCAACGGCGTGAACTTTGTCGGTGGCACACTCGTGACGTACGGCGATAACAAGACTCAAGGGAACACGAACGAAGCAATAGGCGGGGCGATTCCAGGCCCGACGGGCAAGAAGTAACTTCTTCTGACCCCCTTCTTATCTTTTGCTGCCTCCCACTCGGTCGCTTACCGGGTGGGAGGCATTTGTTTGTCATGCTTTATGTAGTGGTAACGCTTGAATTTGTATGTAGTGGTAACGCTTGAATTTGTCAGGTCACATAACGCCGAAGGCGTTGGCTAATTCCAGCCCAAGGTTGGAGCGTAGCGACAACCTTGGGTTAAGCCATATAAATTTACAATTTAACGCTTTCTTAATCGATAACCCAGGGTTGTCACTTGCGCTCCAACCCTGGGCTAAAATTAGCCAACGCCTTCGGCGTTATCACACATCACTACCCGGCGTTACGTGCTCTGTACAAGAGGTCTGCAAACCCTTAACATGCTGAGGTGCTTGAGGGATTTCCTCCTCTACCTAAGTCCAACGTATGGCCATCAACAACAATGCGGGTGCTATAACCACAAAAAGAAACGCAGTCGCTTCAAACCAGGTTGTTCCCTCCGACTTACCAGACAAACCGGTAGTTGTAATTGAACGCCGAGCGCTCGCTCCCGATTTGAAAGAGCTCTGGGCTTACCGCGAGCTGCTGTATTTTTTTATGTGGCGCGACGTCAAAGTCCGCTACAAACAGACGGCTCTCGGAGTTCTCTGGGTGGTATTACAACCGCTCCTCATGATGCTCATCTTCGCGTTTATTTTTGGCAGAGTCGCGGGAGTGAAATCAGACGGGGTTGGCTATCCTCTATTTGCTTATGCGGGCCTTATCGCGTGGACATTCTTTTCACATGCGGTAACTGCGTCTGCCAACAGCGTGGTTAACAGCGCGGGTCTGATCACGAAGGTTTACTTCCCTCGCATAATAGTGCCGGTTGCCGCCGTGGGCGCGACCATGATGGATTTCGCGATCTCCTTTATCCCGTTGGCGCTGATGATGATCTTTTGGAAGGTTCGAATTACACCATATCTTCTGTTGCTGCCGATCTTCATCATCATCGTCGTCACACTTGCGCTTGGCGTAGGTATGTTCATGGCCGCCTTGAATGTGAAGTATCGCGATGTCGGATTGGCGCTACCTTTTATGCTTCAGCTTTGGTTCTTCGCCTCACCTATCATTTATCCGTTGAGCTTGTTTCAGGGAAAGCTGCGCTGGCTGCTGGCGTTGAATCCCATGGCCGGGATAATAGATGGTTTTCGAGTTTCGTTATATGGTTACAAATCGTTTGATTGGCCGGCAATTGGTTTTGCGGCAGTTATAGCAATCATCTTCCTTGTGTTCGCCATGTATCGCTTTAAACGCGTAGAACGAAACTTTGCTGATCTCATCTGAAGAGTATGAAACCGATCATCAAAGTCGAAGGACTCGGAAAGCAGTATCGAGTTGGCACACGCTCACCGCAATTCGCGACACTTCGCGACTCAATTTCGGCTGCCGTCAGAAAGCCTCTCGCGGCCCTTCGTGCGAATGGTGATACAGAAGTGTTCTGGGCACTTCGAGACGTTGACTTCGAAGTTGAACCGGGCGAAGTGGTCGGAGTGATCGGACGTAATGGCGCCGGCAAATCGACGTTGTTGAAGTTACTGTCTCGAATTACTGAGCCAACAACCGGACGCGCTGAATTATACGGTCGAGTTGCGAGCTTGCTCGAAGTTGGCACTGGTTTTCATCCTGAGCTCACCGGTCGCGAGAATGTCTTTTTGAATGGGGCAATTCTCGGTATGCGAAAGGCCGAGATCGAGCGCAAGTTTGACGAAATCATTGCCTTCGCCGAAATCGAGAAGTTTATTGACACTCCCGTCAAGCGTTACTCGAGTGGAATGTACGTGCGGCTCGCGTTCGCTGTCGCTGCTCACCTGGAACCGGAAATACTGATTATCGACGAGGTTCTGGCCGTCGGCGATATGCAGTTCCAAAAAAGATGTCTTGGGAAGATGAATGAAGTCGCAAAAAGCGGGCGAACCGTACTTTTCGTTAGTCATAATATGCGCGCGGTAGCGCAACTGTGTGGTCATTGCATATGGATCGACAGCGGACAGCTTATGTCTCGCGGGCTGGCGAATGAAGTAGTGGTTGAGTATTTGTCATCCGTGCAGCCGGAAACAATGGACGGGTTGATTACAGAGGAAATGCACGAGCATGAGGCACCCGAGCTGTCGTTTAGGCGCGTCGAATTGCTCGATGAAAACGCCCATTCTACGGCTATCAGTTATTTCGGTGATCCACTTCGCTTTCGTGTCGAATTCGAAGTGTTAAAGCCATTGACGCAAGCACGTCTGGGGCTGGTAATACAAAAGTTTGATGAGACGGTGGTGTGCGCAGTGCAGCACACAGACGCCGCACTTGATTTACTCAATCTGCAACCTGGTCGTTACGTCGCAAACATTCAGGTGGATGTTCCACTGATCCCCGGACCTTATTACATCGCACTCTTTGCGAAACCACATGGGGGTTACTGGACCTCACCCGATCGAAGTCTCGATTACATCCCTCATGCGTTGGCTTTCAACGTGGAGGAGGTCTCGGCTCAAGGCGAAACGGTGCTGCCCACCAACGCGCTCGTTTATCCGGTCTCTCGCTGGACTGTGGAGGGATTCAATCACCATTGATATCCGATACACGAGCCTCATCACCGGAACCGGAATCTAATCGCTCGCCAATGAAAAAGATCTGCGGCATATGTGGCTCTCCGTCGCTAGAGGCTACAACGGAAACATTCAGCCTCGAAGAGATCCTCCAGCGCTGGGAACGTGAGGCGAATGTAAAATTCACAAATGCCGTGTGGCAGCAGTACACGCAACCAGCGTCAACGCAGGTTACGCTGTATCGCTGTTCGGAATGCGGTTTCAAGGTTTTCGATCCGCCGTTAGCCGGCTCCTCGGATTTCTACGAATGCATTACCACCAGCTACGGTTCCTATTACGAAGCCGACAAGTGGGAGTTTAGACAGGCTATCAAAGACGTGAGACGTAATCGATGCCGGCGCGTTCTCGATATCGGTTGCGGCAGTGGTTACTTTTTGGACTTACTGCGTAATCGTCTGCCTGACGTTGAGGCGTTTGGGTTTGAGTTCAACTCTGATATGGCGAACCTCGTTCGCTCCAAGGGACACAATGTATTTGAGGGTGCATCAGCGGAAATAGTTTTGAACACGCAGAAGGCGGAGTCGTTCGATGCCGTCTGTATCTTCCAATTACTCGAGCACGTTTCTGACCCGATGGAATTGTTTCGAGTAGCGCAGCGTCTCTTAAAACCGGATGGCGTGCTGATCGTCGCCGTACCCGATAATGCTGGTCCGGTTAAGTACTTTGCCACTGCATTAACAGAACTGCCCCCGCACCATCTGTCGCGCTGGCGGGCATCTACGTTTCGTGCCGCACTGCCGAGACTGGGCTTTAAGATTCAACGGATCGCTTACGAGCCACTTCCGGACTTCCTTTGGGAACTTTATTTACCCGTAATCCTCGATCATAGTGGCCTGGCAAAATTCGCCGTCGATGGTTTGAAGAAGAATGATCGTTTATTGAGAGTGTTAAAACGTCTGCGACTAAAATGGCTGTACGGCGTTCGCGGCCATTCAATTTATGTAGTCTCGAAGAAGACTGTTACCAGGGAGCGAGCTTGATGCAGATCCCGCCACAACTGAGATGCACTCTGCATGGTTACCTGAGCACTTTGCTGATTCGTCTTTCCGCCGGTACGGCTAAATCAGTAACACTCCTTTTCACCCGCATGCTCTTACCGCTGCATCGCCTGGGCTGGAATGACAAGCGCGGTCGCTGGCGCGTGCGACGGTTTCTCCAAAAGTATTCGCCGGTTATTGATTATTACGAGGCCTATCCGCAGTTGGGGAAACGTTTACTCGCCGAATGGGCCCTGTTGGATACTCACGATACCCTGACTGACCATTACAAGCATTTCCGAAGCGTAGAAGAGATCGAAAGCTGTTTGCAGGCATGTGGACTCGTAGACCTCGTGGTCTACTACGGCGGCAACGGCGTAGAGGCGCGTGCTAGAATGCCTCTTTTGAATGACCATAGAAAACGGGCGTGAGATAGCGTGTGTGGTATTTGCGGAGTTTTAGGCAGCGGTGACAACCGCGAGGCAGTCAACAACATGGTCGCGGCCATGCACCATCGTGGGCCCGACGATCGAGGCATCATCGCGCGTGGTGACGCTACGCTCGGGATGACACGCCTGGCAATTATCGATACCACGTCCGGCGGTCATCAGCCGATGGAAACTCCGGACGGCCTCATTTCGATCGTCTACAACGGCGAGCTTTACAACTTCCACTCTGAGCGCAAGCTGCTCAACTCAAAAGGCTACCAGTTTGTATCTTCATCCGACACCGAAGTAGTGCTCAGAATGTATGAGCATTACGGCGATGATTTCCTGCTGCGAATGCGAGGCATGTTCGCCCTCGCGATTCACGATCGACGAGGAGGTCCGGGTCGAGAAAAACTGCTGCTGGCGCGTGACCAGATGGGTATCAAACCACTTCTTTACGCACACGCCCGCGGCCGGCTGGTATTCGCGTCAGAGATCAAAGCGTTACTCGCAAGCGGGTTAATCACGCCGGAAATCGATGAAGTGGGGCTGCGACTCTTGTTGACGTACGGCTCGGTTTACCAACCGCGGACGATCCTGCGTGGTGTGCAAGCTTTATTGCCGGCGCACCGGATGATCGTTGAAAACGGCGCCGGGCGAATTGAACGCTACTGGTCGTTGCGTGTGGATCAAAGCAAACACCTGCGTGAGCTGCCCTATGAAGAGCAGATCGAAGAAGTGGCACGCGCACTCGAAGAATCCGTGCGTCTCCAAATGATTTCAGACGTCCCGCTGGGGGCATTTCTTTCCGGTGGAATCGATTCTTCGCTGCTGGTCGCATTGATGGCGCGTCAGGTTACCAGCGAACGCGTGAAGACATTCTCAGTTGGGTTCGAAGCCGAAGGCCGCGATATAGATGAAACTGATGATGCGGAACGAACGGCACGCTTCATTGGCACCGATCATTCGCGCGTGGTGGTGTCGGGTGAAGAGGTCCGAGATCGAATCTGTCACATTGCTTCGGGATTAGACCAACCCTCCGTCGACGGTGTGAACAGCTATTTCGTGTCGCTTGCCGCGCGTCGCGCAGTGACCGTTGCGATATCGGGAACCGGCGGCGACGAGCTATTCGCGGGCTACCCGTCTTTCATCAAGATGAGACTCGAGACGACCGGAAACGGCTCGATGCGCGGCAGGATTGTCGATCTCGCAAATCAGCCTTCGTTCGATCGTTTGATTTTCCTGCGTGGGGGTTGGCGCTTCGCCAATTTACGAGAAGAGAGTTTTCTGAATAAGTATGGATCGATCAACACCGTCTTCCATAGAGCTGGGGCAACAGAGCTAATCGCGCCGCACCTTAGAAAAACC
>Ga0070689_100000836_pt1 | contig 19082 bp, 16 predicted proteins | sample KBSS23HmetaG_FD_64669 | JGI IMG/M metagenome (GOLD analysis project Ga0070689, IMG submission 64669) | Switchgrass rhizosphere microbial communities from Kellogg Biological Station, Michigan, USA - KBS S2-3H metaG | ecosystem: Host-associated > Plants > Roots > Rhizosphere ...
CCTGGAACACCGATTTCGGAATATCGACGAACACGTAGGCATCGCCGATCGTGTAGGCGTTCATGATCACGAGGTTGTCGTCGAAATTGAAGCGGTTGCCGACGTGGCGGGCCGACGCGCCGACTTCGACCGGCCATGGCGTTGCGAAGCGGTAGCCGGCACCCGCATTGCCGACAAATCGTGGCACGTTGGGCGGCGTTTTGCCGGTGAACGATTGGGGCACGCCGTTGCCGTCGATAAAGTCAAAGTTGGCATAGTAGGCATGAACAAAAGCGAGATTGCCCCAGAGCTTCAACCCGCCGAACGGATTGACGGCGCCAGCCAGTTCAATGCCCTTCGACCTGACCTTGCCGGCGATCTCGACCTGCTGACCGCCCTTGGCGGAGTAGACGTTTCGGCGCTCGATATCGAACGCCGAGAATGTCCATTCGGCTCTCTTGTCCCAGAACAATTGCTTCACGCCGGTCTCGTAGATCCGTGACGTCGTCAGCAGCAGCGGCTGCATCGGGCGGATGATGAAGATGTTGGCGACCGCCGGATCGGCGGCGGTGGCGTACTGGCTGTAGAACGTCAGGCCGGGGAGCGCTTCCCACGTATAGCCCGCACGGCCTGTCGTGGGCCTCCAGGTCTTTGAAAACGGATAGCCGTCAGCACTACGAAGCATGCCGTCGACGTCGAATGCGATGCGCGACAGCTTGATTTCTTCGATGCGCACGCCACCGATCAGGGCAAACGCCGGCGTGAGCTTCAGCCGGTCTTCGAAAGACAACGAAACATTATCGACGTGGGTATAAAAATTCTTGGTTTGCTGAAAGCCGTAGAGACCGCGTGCAGGATTGACCAGGCTAACGGTATCGCTGGTGAAGGCGTCGTCCTGCACCACATCGAATTGCAGACGGCTTGCCGCAAACGTCGCGACGGCGCGGTTGTCCATGCCGGCAAAGCGAGAATTCCAAATGAGATCGGTAATGTTGCCGGTCAGCCTCTGAGAATGATCGACGGAAAGGCGCTCGCGATAGACTTCGCCCTGCAGTCCGGCGCTCGGCGTCGGGCTGTCGTTGAACGCATTGACCTCGCTGTTGAACCAGTGGCGTCGCGCATTGTATTGATAGACTTGACTCTTGAGCCTGACGTCGTTGGTGATGTCCCAATCGAAGCCGCCCCGCAGCCACAATTCCTTGGCGCCGCTGTGGTTGTCGAGCACGTTGTAGGTGGTTCGCAGCGTCCGGGCGTCGATCGTAACCGGGTTCAAGGCGCCGACGTGGCCGAGGAAACTGTCCGGGCCTGGGTAATATTGGGTCCACAGCCCTGAGACGACGCCTTTGGTCGGCACAATTCCGGGCGCATTGGCCGGGACCAACGGCGTACCCCAATAGAATCGATCCTTGTCCTCCTTGCGTTCGACCGCGCCCCAGATCTTGAAGTCATTTCTGACGCGATAGTCGAGCTGGCCGGAAATATTCAGAAGCCTGCTGTAGGTGTCGTCGATAAAACTGTAGCCTTGCGCGCCCGTGACATCGAAGCGGTAGTCCAGCCCCTTGACTGGCGTGCTGCCGCCGGAGCCGAAACCGCTGCGCAATCCTGCAATGCTGTCGTATGACGTGAACTGTTCGTTCTCGACCCTTCCGGTGTGGGGCTTTTTGGTCACGTAGTTGACCGTGCCGCCGGTCGCGCCCTCGCCGGAGAACAGCGAGGCCGGGCCCTTGAGAAATTCGATCTGCTGAAGATTGCCCACATCCATGATGCGGCTGGTCATGCCCGACGGGCCGATCTTGATGCCGTTGTAGAGCGTGTTGATCTGGTCACCGCTGAAGCCGCGCATCGAAAAGTTGGCCGGTGCACCAGGCGCATCGCCGGCGGTCACGCCGACTGCGGCTTGAACTGCCTCCGTGGTGGTGCGAAGCCCGCGGTCCTTCAAGGTCTGCTGATCGACGACCTCGATCGTCGCCGGCGTCTGGCGCGGCGTGAGGCCCAGCCGGCTTCCGCTTTCGGCAACGACGTTGGTGTTGAGCGGCGTCGAGTTGGCGCCGCGCTGTTGCTCGGCGGTCAGCGCGGGAGCCGGTGCCGGAACCGGCGCGGGCTGCGTACCGGGGACAGCGCGGCGGACCGGAGGCTTCCGGCGCGGCGCCGTCACATCGATCTGCTCAAGCTGCTCGGCCTTCTTCTCCGCTGGCGCGGCGGTCTGCGCATGCGTGGGGCTGACCACCGTCCCTGAAAGAACAGCGAGCAGCGCCGCAACGCACTGCCGGTTTAGGCTCACTCGACTCGAACCAAGGAAAATCAAGACGCAGACTCGCGGCGAACGTGGACCGTCACCGCGAACTCCGACCGCCCTGCTCCCCGCACCTCGGGAGGCCGACCGGTCATCACCTTGGGACACCCCGCCCAATGCGCTCGCGCGTGACCACGACTGGTGGCAGGTTTCCTGGCTCGCGGGTCGTCGCCTTCGACCACCTTCCCAGGGACAACCGTCCCCAGTGGCTTTTATGGTCGTCGGCTCGCCGCTTACAGTTGCGGGGGCAGCTGCGGAATTGCATACCCGTCATTGCTGCCGGAGACGCGCACCGCATTCCCTTGGTTATCCCCTTGCGAGGAACCACCGCGAACATGCTCGCATCGAGGTCCCCATGAGTCAAGAAGTGCGGTCGCCGGCGAACTTGGAAGGCTTCTGAGATGCGAAAACTCTCCATCATCGGCATCGGCGCGGGCAATCCCGATCACATCACCATTCAGGCGATCAAGGCGCTGGGCAGCGTCGATGTGATCTTCCTGATCGGCAAGGGCAACGACAAGGAGGACCTGGCGCAACTGCGGAAGGATATCTGCGCCCGCTACATCACCAAGCCCTATCGCATTGTGGAAGCCCAAGACCCCGAGCGCGATCGTGCGCCCGCCAACTATGAGGCTGCCGTGACCGACTGGCACGTGCTGCGGGCGGCGATCTATGAGCGGATGATCCGGGAGGAGCTTTCCGACGGGCAACATGGCGCGTTTCTGGTCTGGGGCGACCCTTCGCTCTATGACAGCACGCTGCGGATCGTCGATCAGGTGGCGGCGATGAAGACGGTGATGTTCGAGCTCGACGTGATCCCAGGCATCACTAGCGTGCAGGCACTGGCGGCACGGCACAAGATCGCCCTCAACCGCATCGGCGGGCCCATTCACATCACCACCGGCCGCCTGCTGGCCAAGGGGATGCCGGCTGACGACGTCGTGGTCATGCTCGATGGCGATTGCGCGTTCAAGAATGTCAAAGACGCAGGCGTCGATATCTACTGGGGCGCCTATGTCGGCACCGCCGACGAAATTCTCATCTCGGGAACGCTGCGCGAGCGCGGGCCGGAGATCGAGAAAATCCGGAGCGACGCCCGCGCGCGCCACGGCTGGATCATGGACACCTATCTGTTGCGTACGAATTAGCGAAAGCTAGCGCAGCGTACTGGCGGCGGCAGCAGCCACCAGCAGCACGACGATCTCGCCGGTCTGCTCCAGTGCGCCCAGGACGTCACCGGTCTGACCGCCGATCTGCTTTTTGCAAAGCCAGGCCATGCAGCCAAAGCCCGCCGCAAGCAGCACAACAGCAACGACGCCGGTTGCAAATCCAAGACCGATCAACAGCAGAACGAGGCCGAGCAGGACCGCAGCCATCGCGCTGCCTTGGGAGGGTCGGCCGGCGTCCGCGCTCATGCCGTCCGTGCGCGCGGCGGGAATGAGCCGCATGAACGCGGCGAGCGGAGCCCGTCCGGCGGCGTGCGCGGCAACCAGCACGGCCGCCACCAGGCCCGGGTCGCCGAGGTTCGTCAGCGCGGCCACCCGCAACATGAACGACAGAATGAGCGCGCAGACGCCAAAGGTGCCGATCCGGCTGTCATGCATGATCTCAAGCTTGCGCTCCCGCGTCGCACCGCCGCCGAAGCCGTCCGCGACGTCCGCCAGTCCATCCTCATGCAGGCCGCCGGTGACGGCCAAGGTTGCGGCGATCGCAAGGACCGCCGCGGGCAGCGGCGGAAGGTACAGCGCTTGCGCGAGCCCATAGACAGCCGCGCCGAGCAGGCCAACGGCCGCTCCGACAACGGGCGCAGTCCACAACGCCTGTGACAGCTCGCCTTTGGCGATCGGCATTTGATGCGCGAGCGGCAGGCGCGTCAGGAAGATAAAGCCGATTTTCAGATCATTGACGCACCGTTGCACCCAGAGATCGTCGGTCATGTCCCTTGCCCCGGCGCGTGCGCTGATGAACGTACTTATAGAATTGTTGGCCAAGAACTTGCTAGGTATCTTGGACCACTAGGTATCGCGCCCTCAAAGTGTTGAACGGATAAGCTTAGTCATGAACACAACGTCACACATGCACAGCGCGGGGCCATCCGGTTCGTTCGGATCGCTTGCCGAGTTGCGCGCGGCATGTCTCGACCTGCCGGAGGGTGATCGCACCGCCGCCGAGACCGTGATGGCGCGCCAGGCCGAGCTGACCAAGCCGCCGGGCAGCCTCGGCCGGCTGGAAGAGATGGTGGCGTGGCTGGCGAAGTGGGGTGGCAACCCGCCGCGGCTCGACCGGGTCGACATTCTGGTGTTCGCCGGCAATCACGGCGTCACCGCGCAAGGCGTCTCGCCGTTCCCGGCCGCCGTCACCGCGCAGATGGTGGCGAATTTTTCGGCGGGCGGCGCCGCCATCAACCAGCTTGCGAATGCGGTGTCCGCGGAGCTTCGCGTCATCCCGCTCGATCTCGACAAGCCGACCGCCGACTTTACCCTTGAGCCGGCCATGGACGAGGCTTCGTTCCTCGCCGCGGTTGCCGCCGGCTATCGCGCGGTGCGGCCGGAGGCTGATCTCGTTTGCCTCGGCGAGATGGGGATCGGCAACACCACCGCCGCCGCGGCTGTCGCAGCGGCGCTGTTCGGCGGCGATGGAACACAATGGGCCGGCCGCGGCACTGGCGTCGACGACCGCGGCCTCGCCCGCAAGCGCGCCGCGATCGACAAAGCCCTCGCCAGACACGCCGGCGTGACGGGCGATCCGCTGCTGGTCGCGGCGGCGCTCGGCGGCCGCGAGCTTGCCGCCATCCTTGGCGCCACGCTCGCGGCGCGGCATCGCAAAATCCCCGTGCTGCTGGACGGCTTTGTCTGCACCGCCGCGGTGGCGCCGCTCGTAAAGCTCAATCCCGGCGCTCTCGACCACACCCAGGCGGCCCATGTGTCGGCAGAAGCCGCGCATCGGGCGCTGCTTGAAAAACTCAAACTCAAGCCGCTGCTCGATCTCGGCATGCGGCTCGGCGAAGGCTCGGGCGCGGCGCTGGCGGTATCGATCCTGCGCGCGGCACTGGCCTGTCACACCGGAATGGCGACCTTCGCCGAAGCCGGCGTCGCCAACAAGCCGCACTGATCATCAGGCTTCACGCGCGATGGCGTGGAAGAACGTGCCGGACACGCGTCCGCGCCGGCTGCCGGTCTCCGTCACCGGACGGCCCTGGGCGTCGGTGACGTCCACGAACGGCTCGTCGTTGCCCTTCGCGATGATCGAAGCGTGATGGAATTCGTGGCCGCGCACGACATCGCCGGCGGCGCCGATCGGATTGTCCGTGAGCAACCGCGCCTGGCGGTAGCCGAGATGAAGCCGTCGCTTGGCAAAGCTTGTCGCATGGCCAAGCAGACCCGCCATCGCATGGCGCACGCCTTGGGCGTCCTCGATGACCTCGCCGAGCACCATGTAACCGCCGCACTCGCCGTGCACCGGATGGCTCTGCGCAAACTTCGACAGGCCGTCGAGAAAGCGGCGCGCCGATGCAAGCTTGCCCGCATGCAGTTCGGGATAGCCGCCCGGCAGCCAGCACACGTCACAATCGTGTGCCGGCCCTTCGTCGCGCAGCGGCGCGAACGGCACGATCTCCGCGCCGGCACGCCGCCAGCCATCGAGCACATGCGCATAGACAAACGAAAATGCCTCGTCCAAGGCGAGCGCGATCCGCTGCCCCGGCGGCTTCAATGTCGCGGCCAGGGCCGTATCGTGTCCGCCGAGCGGAGCGGCCATCGCGAGGATAGCGTCGAGATCGAGATGACGCGCCGCCACGTCGGCGAAACGCTCGAGCCGCGCCGCCAGATCGGCATGCTCACTCGCCTGGACGAGGCCGAGATGACGCTCCGGCAATACCAGCGTTTCGTCGCGCGGGATGGCGCCGAGCACCGCGATGCCGAGCGGCTTGAGCGCATCCGCGATCAGCGTGCGATGGCGATCGCTGCCGAGCTTGTTCAGCACGACGCCGCCGACGCGCACCGCCGGATTGTATGAGGCAAAGCCTGCGGCGACCGCAGCCGCCGATTGCGACTGCCCCGAAACGTCGAGAATGAGCAGCACCGGCAGGCCGAGACGCGCGGCCAGATCGGACGCCGCACCGGAGCGGCCCGGCGTGCCCGGCACGCCGTCGAACAGTCCCATCGCGCCTTCGATCACCAGCACCTCGGCGCTTTTGGTGGTGTCGGCGATCAGCGCGTCGATCAGGGACACGGGCATCGCCCACGAATCGAGGTTGACGCCCTTGGCGCCCGTTGCCGCGGCATGGAATGCGGGATCGATGTAGTCCGGCCCGGACTTCGCAGCGCGCACCGCGACGCCTTTCCGCCGCAGCGCACCGAGCAGGCCCAGCGTGACAAGGGTCTTGCCCGAACTGGAGCGTGGCGCTGAGACGATCAGGCCGCGTGCGCTCACCGCGCCGCCTCGGTTTCGGCGACGAGCTTCAGCAAACGTTCGCACACCGCAACGATCCCGCCGATCACCACGAGCCCGGGCAATACGAAGCCAAGCTTGCGGACAAGCTCTGGGAGACGAGCCAGATCGGAGACGAGCACGCGCTGTTCGGGTGTGGTGGCCGACACGATGACGGCGGCTGGCGTGTCGGGAGCCATCCCGCCGCGCGCCAGTTCGGCGACGATGTGTTCGATGTTGCGCATCGCCATATAGATGACAATCGGCTGCCCAGTCTTGGCGAGTGCGGCCCAGTCGAAGTCGGCATCGGCGTGACCGGTGGCAAAGATGATGGCGTGGTTGACGCCGCGCATCGTCGCGGGGATCGACGCCGCCGACAGCGCGGCAATTCCTGCGGTGATGCCGGGGATGATGCGAAAAGGAACGCCGGCCTCGGCGAGCGCGATGGCCTCCTCGCCGCCGCGGCCGAACATGCAGGGGTCGCCGCCCTTGAGCCGCAGCACGCGTTTGTTTTGGCGCGCCAGTTCGATCAACCGCCTCGAGATATCGGCTTGTTGCGCCGACGGCCGGCCGCCGCGCTTGCCGGCGTATTCAAGCTCCGCCTGCGGCCCGGCAAGCGCCAGCACACGCTCGCCGACCAGCGCGTCGTGCACGATGACGTCGGCCTGGGTCAGACCGGCGAGCGCATCGAGCGTCAGCAGCCCGGGATCGCCGGGGCCGGCGCCGGCCAGCCAGACCTGACCGGGCCCCAGGGTTGGAACGCGGCCGAGCAATGTCGCGAGGGCTTCGGTTTTATCCATATTTACAAAGAGTTATAGCACTACGATCGATCGCCGCGGAATCGGCGGCGGTACTCCGGATCGTATAGCGCGCTTTCGCGGAAATCATGCGCCGCCAGCGCCCGGCCGACCAGAACGAGCGCCGTCCGTTCGATGGGCTCGGCTGCAAGCAGGCCCACGATCGTGCCGAGTTCGCCGCGGACAATCCGTTCTTCCGGCCAACTCGCGCGAAGGACGACGGCGATCGGACAATCTTCGCCGTACACCGGAGATAGCTCCTCGACGATGGCGGCGATCGACTGGATCGCCAGATGAATCACCAACGTCGCTCCGGTGGCGGCAAATGCGGCGAGCGTCTCACCTTTCGGCATCGCCGAGGCGCGACCCGGCATCCGCGTCAGCACCACACTCTGGGTCAGCTCCGGCACGGTCAGCTCGCGGCCGAGCGCCGCGGCGGCGGCCGCGAACGCCGGCACGCCCGGCGTCATGCTGTAAGCGATGCCGAGCCGTTCGAGACGCCGAACCTGTTCGGCCAGCGCGCTGTAGATCGACAAATCGCCGGAGTGCAGCCGCGCCACGTCGAGACCTTTGTCGTTCGCGGCGACGAACTCCGCCTCGATTTCATCGAGCGACATCGGCGCGGTGTCGACGATCCGCGCCCCGGTCGGACAATAGGCCAGCAATTCCTTCGGCACGATCGAACCGGCATAGAGACAGATCGGACAGCGCGCGATCAGATCGCGGCCGCGCACGGTGATGAGGTCGGCCGCGCCCGGTCCCGCACCGATGAAATGCACGGTCACGGTGCGTCTCCGGTAATCGCCAGCGCGCAGGTGGCGGGCCCGACCGCGACACGCGGGACAATCAGCCGCGCGTCGGGGCCGCCCGCCGCCAGCGCCGCGGCTTCGGAGACCGACGGCACGCCGGTCAACTTGAGGACACGCTCGGAATGCGTGACCGCACGCGCTCCCGCGGCTTCGAATTCGGCCTGCGGCACCACGACGAATTTCACGCCGCGCTCCGAGGCCGCTGCGGCGATGCCGGGCTCGCCTGCCTTCGCCGATGAGGTCGCGATCATTCCAAGCGCGCCCGCCGCCAGTCCGGCGCGGTCGAGCGCCACGGCGATCGCTGTCTCGACCTCACGAGCCGAGGTCCCGGCCCGGCATCCCACGCCCGCGACGATCATGGCTTGGTCCAGACCCATTGCGTCACCGGCATGGCCGGACGCCAGCCGGTCATGCCACCGACCGGATCGGCGCGCGACAACGCAATGCGAACGAGTTCGCCGCCGTGCGCGGTGTGGCGCGCCATCAGCAGCGCCTCGGTTTCGAGTGTCACTGCATTGATCACCAGCCGGCCGCCGGGGCGAAGCGCGGCGACGACGGCATCCAGAAGTCCAGGCCGCCCCGCACCGCCGCCGACGAAGATCGCGTCCGGCCGCGCCAATCCGGCCAGCGCTTCCGGCGCGGCGCCCTCAACGACCTCAAGCCCGGGCACGCCGAACGCCGCGGCATTGCGGCGGATGCGAGCCACGTGATCCGCTCGCGATTCGATCGCCAGCGCGCGCATCGACGGATCGGCCAGGAGCCATTCGATTGCGACCGAACCGGTGCCGGCGCCGACGTCCCAGAGCAACTCATGACGCCGTGGCGCCAGCGACGACAGCGTCATCGCGCGGATTTCGCGCTTGGTGATCTGGCCGTCATGCTCGAACAGCGCATCGGCCAGGCCCGACGCTCGCGCAATCACCCGCGCGCCGGCCGCCGCCTCGAGCTCCAGCGCCACGATGTTGAGCGCATCGACATCGGTGAAAGAGAAATCAGCCGCGCGGACGCTGCGGATTTTCTCACGCGGGCCGCCAAGCGCCTCCAGGACCGTGAACTTGGATGCGCCAAATCCGTTTTCATTCAGCAGCGAGGCCACCATCTGCGGCCCCTCGCCGTCGGGTGTCAGCGCCATGATTCGCACGCCGGGATGCAGATGCGGGCGGATCAGGTCGAGCGGGCGGCCGTGCAGCGACAGCAACGTGGTTTCCGGCAGCGACCAACCCAACCGCGCGGCAGCGAGGCTGAACGACGACGGACCCGGCATCACCAGCATCTCGTTCGGATCGACATGGCGCGCCAACGTCGAGCCGACGCCATAAAAGAACGGATCGCCCGAGGCGAGCACGCAGACCGGCCGGCCGCGCCGCTCGACCACCTTGCTCACCGCCTCATCGAACGGGCTCGGCCACGGCCACATGGTGCCGCGGATAAGCGAGCCCGCGAGCGCAAGATGGCGCTTGCCGCCGAACACCACCTCGGCATCCGCAATCAGCCCCCGCGCGACCGGCGCGAGCCCGTCGACGCCATCCTCGCCGATGCCGACGATGGACAGCCAGCGGCGCGGTGCGGCAGTGTGGGCGGCGAGCGGACTAGCAGGTGACATGCGGCATATTCTCATACTCGGCGGCACCAGCGAGGCGCGGCAACTGGCCGGGCGTCTCGCGGACCGTCGCGATCTCAAGGTAACGCTTTCGCTGGCGGGCCGCACCGCCCATCCGGCCGCCCAGCCGGTTCCGGTGCGGGTCGGCGGCTTCGGCGGCATCGATGGACTCGCGGCCTATCTCGCCAACCAGCATATCGACGTGCTGGTCGACGCGACCCATCCCTATGCCGCGACGATGGCGGCGCACGCCGCGGAAGCCGCAGCGCGGATGAAGGTCCCGATCGTCGCCCTGCGCCGGAAAGCCTGGACGGCGATTGCCGGTGACAACTGGATGGAGGTTGCCGACATCGGCGGTGCGGTCGTCGCGCTCGGCGCATCGCCGCGTCGCGTGTTTCTCGCGATCGGCCGGAAGGAGGTCGGCGCCTTCGCGACTGCCCCGCAGCACGACTATCTGATCCGCAGCGTCGATCCGGTCGAGCCGCCGCTCGACGTGCCGCGAGCGGCCTACATCGTGGCGCGCGGGCCGTTCAGCGAGGACGACGAGCGCGCGTTGCTGGGGCAGCATCGCATCGACGTTGTCGTCGCCAAGAACAGCGGCGGCAAAGCGACCAAGGGCAAGATCGCTGCAGCGCGGGCCCTCGGCATCAAGGTCGTCATGCTGCGCCGGCCGGCCCTGCCTGACGTGCTCACCGCCGACACGGTGCAGGATGCTGTCGCCTGGCTCGATCATGTGCCGGCGCCGCCCCCCGATCGCGGCGTGTAGACGAGCGGCGCGAGACCCGGCCGTTCGACCACCCGAGTCAGCGCCGAGCCGACGATGATCAGCGTCGCCATGTCGGCTGCGGACGGATCGACGGCGTCGAGCGGGCCAACCGCCACCTTCTCGTCCGGGCGGCCGATCGCACGGCCGAAAATCACCGGCGTCGACGGCGGCAGGTGCCATCGCAACAGCTCGAACGCCTTGCCGAGCTGCCACGGCCGCGCCCGCGAGATCGGATTGTAGAGCGCGATGACGAAGCCCGCTCCAGCGGCGGCGGCAAGCCGTCGCTCGATCAATTCCCAGGGCTTGAGATTGTCCGACAACGACATCGCGCAGAAATCGTGACCAAGCGGAGCGCCGACCCGCGCCGCGACCGCAAGCATCGCGGTGACGCCGGGGATGACCGCCACGTCGAGCTTGCGCCAGGCCGCGTCGCCGCTCTCGATCTGCTCGCAGACCGCCGCCGCCATCGCGAACACACCGGGATCACCGCCGGACACCATCGCAACGTTGGCGCCTTCCGCCGCGTGGCGCAGCGCCGCCGCGGCGCGCGCACCCTCCTCACGATTGTCGGAGGCATGGCGTGTTTGCCCGACGCGTGAAGGCACACGATCGAGATAGGGGCCATAGCCATAGAGCGCATCGGCGGCTTCGAGCGCCGCCGCCGCCTCCGGCGTCAGCGTCTCCGGATTGCCGGGCCCGAGGCCGATCACGGAGAGCGAGCCGTTCAAGAACGTTTCTCCCAGCCGGGGACCAGAATGACCGAAAAATACGGCGCGACATCGTCGCGCTTTTGTTCGAGCGGCACGGTGACCGAGTCCGCCGTGGTGCCGCGCTCGACATAGATGGCGCGCGAAAGGCGTCCGGTGCGCGCGAGAACACGGCGAACCTTTTCGAGATGGCGGCCGAGCTTCATCATCACGGCGGCATCCGCGTCCAGCAAACGCCGCTCGAGCTCGGCCTCCGGCAAGGTCGCCGGCAGCACGACGAACACATCGTCGCCCTGCGCGATCGGCGCACCGGCGAGCGACCAGCAGCCGGACATCGCAGTGACACCGGGGACGACCTCGACCCGGTAGCGTGGCGCGAGACGCACGTGCAGATGCATGTAAGAGCCATAGAACAGCGGATCGCCCTCGCTCAGAACGGCGACGGTGAGGCCTTGATCGAGATGGCGAGACACGGAGGCGGCGGACTCGTCATAGAAGTCCCGAATGGCATCGCGGTAGGCGGGCGTGCTCGTCGGCACCTCGGTCGTCACCGGATAAAGCAGCGGCAGCTCCTCGACACCAGGCCGCAAATGTTGCGCGACGATTCTTCTCGCATTGCTGGCGTTGCCGGCCTTGGCGAAATGCGCCACGACATCCGCCTCGGCGAGGATGCGGGCCGCCTTCAGCGTCAAAAGCTCCGGATCGCCGGGGCCGACGCCGATGCCGATCAAGCGACCGCTCGCAGTCTCTCTCATAGCCCTGCCCTCGCCAGCGCGTTGACGGCGGCTGCGGTCATGGCGCTGCCGCCAATGCGGCCCCGCACGATCAGATAAGGCAAGCGGCACGAATCGATGACCAGCGCCTCCTTGGATTCGGCGGCGCCGACGAAGCCGACGGGGATGCCGAGAATGCCCGCCGGTTTCGGCGCACCCTTTTCCATCATGTCGAGCAGATGAAACAGCGCGGTCGGAGCATTGCCGATGGCGACCAGTGCGCCCGCGAGCCGGTCGCGCCACAGCTCCAGCGCAGCCGCGGAGCGCGTGGTGCCGAGCTTCTTGGCAAGCTCCGGCACGCGCGGATCGTGCAGCGTGCAGATCACGTCGTTGCCCGCAGGCAGCCGCGCGCGGGTGATACCATGGGCGACCATCTCGGAATCGCAGAGGATCGGCGCGCCGTCGGCCAGGGCGACCCGCGCCTCGGCGGCAAAGCCGTGGCCAAACACGATGTGGCTGGCCGCTTCGGGCATGCCGCACGCATGAACCATACGCACCACGATATCAGCCTCGGCTTCGGAAAAGCGGGAAAGGTCGGTCTCGGCGCGGATGATGGCAAACGAGCGCCGGTAGATCGTATCGCCGTCGCGAATATAGTCGTGCCCGCTCATCGCGCGCCTCCGCGGACACGGACGAGTTGCCTGAGCCGCTCCGGTAACGCATCGGACGACACCGAGCACAATAGCACGCCGTCGGCGAACACGTCGCAGCGCCCATCGTGGCCGAACACCGCCAGAGGCGCAGGCATCGGATGGGCGCAGCCTTTGGCACAGCCCGAAATATGGATGATCGCCCCATCGGGCAGCGATTGCGCCGCATCAGTGATCGCTGGCGCGATGGCACGCGCAGCGATCTCGCCCGATGCGCAGATCGGCGCGCCGGCGCAAGCCACAATCTTTCGGCGCGGATCGACGGGGTCGACGATGAAGCCGAGAGCATTGGCCGCGGCGGCGAATTGGCGCGTTGCATCCGCTGACAAGTCCATTAGCAGCAGTGCGCGGCCGGGCGCGGTACGGAGCCCCGATGCGCCGCCTTGACGGGCCGCCGCCATCAAACGCAATAGAGTTTCTGAACCCGAGTGGCCGAACGGCAGGCCGATACCGAGCGCGTTGTTGCCCGATGACAATGGATGAGCGCCAATAGGCTCGGCCGTAGGGCGCGCGATCGGAGCCGGGCCATCGACAATGATATCGGCCAACGCGGATTGAAACGCGTTCAATCCGTCGCGCTGAACTACCTCTCGGATGCGAGACTGCGGCGACGTCGCGGCTAACGTCTCGAACAACCGTATGACACATTCAACCGCGCGCTCCAACGGAATGGCTCCGAGCGGCGTTGCGGTCGCGGCGTCGCCCGCGAGCGAGACGTATAAGCGATGACCGTCGATAGCGCGCATCCTGATGTCCGCCGTCATCGCATCGAGATGCAACGCCGCGCCGCCGTCGATTGCCACAGACACTTTGGCCGACAGATGAGACGCGAACGGCGCAGCGGCGAGAGCCTTCCGCAATGCGGTTGCGAGCACATGAGCGTCGAGGATGTCGGAGTCGGTCAATCCCGCCAACGGATCGGTCAGCACCGGAATGCCGTCGCTCGCCTCAATCCCGAGCGATGCCACCTCCGTCGCGAACAACGGCGCCGACACCGCGCTCAAGCCCCGGATCTGGATGCTGCCGCGCGAGGTGATCTCAATGACGCCATTGCCGTGCGTCCGCGCCGCGGCGCAAAGACCCGCAAAGGCGTCGAGCGCAATCGTCGATCCAGCCGGCGTCAGGCGCGCGAGCAGGCCATCGCCGGTCGCCATCGGCGCAGACAGACCGGGGCAAGCGCCGCGGCGCATCGATCTATCCATGGGCGCGTTCATTCGGCAGCCTCAGCCCGTACTGCCGCAAGACTCGCATCGATGTCGTTTCGCCGCGGATGCCACAGGCCGAGCCGGCGCGCCATGTCGAGCCGTTCCGCTATGGCGCGGGCGGCGGCGGGATTCTCCAGCATCAGGAAGTCGCGGACCTGGGCATTCCCCAGATACGCGTCATGTACGAGATCGAGCAGCATGCTCGGCACGGCACCGGTGGTCTCGGCGAAATCGACGAGGCGGTCCACGGTCTCGGCGAGCTCGGCCGCGCCGCGCGGGCCGTGCCGCATCTGGCCCTCGATGAAACGCGGACTGATGGCGCGGGCGCGCACGATGCGGGCGAGCGCGTCCGACAGCGGCCGCGCGCGCGGCCGTCGCGGATCGGTCATGTCGAGCATGACAAGGTCGGGGTTGCGCCCGAGCGTTCTGGCCGCGGCAGAAAACCCCCCGACAAAGGCCGCGTCCTCGGAGCCCTCCAAAAGATCGCGGGCGGGATCGTCGCTGATGTGGATCAGCAGGTCGGCGGCGGCGACGCGCGCGGCAAACGCGCCGGGCGCGTGGTCGCCCTCGCCGTCGGCGCCGCCGTAGATATGCGAGGCGGCGGCGAGATAGGCCGCACCGATGTCGTCGCGGCTGCTCCTCTGGCCAAACAGCGACTCGACGCCCGCGCCGTAAGCGCCGGGCGCGGTGCCGAAGATACGAGCCAGAGACGTGCCACCACGGCGGCGAACTGAAGCAAGCGGATTTTCGTCATCGGACTCGTCGCGCGCAGCAACCGCCCGCACCGCGGCATCGAGCAGCGCGATCTGTGCTGGGAACAGGTCGCGGAACAGACCGGAGATGCGCCAGGTCACGTCGACGCGCGGGCGGCCGGTCGCGGCACACGGCAGCACCACGACTCCGAGCACGCGACCGGTGGCATGGTCCCAGTTCGGCCGACAACCCATCAGCGCCAGGCCCTGCGCAATCTCCTCGCCGCCGGTGCGCAACGTCGCGCTGCCCCACAGATCAATCACCAGCGCGCGCGGCATCTCGCCGTGGCTCTGCATATAGCCGCGGATCACCTCGTCGGCGGCGAGCCGGCCCAAATCCATCGCGGTCGGCGTCGGCAAGGTGCGCGGGTCGGAGGTGAACATGTTGCGCCCGGTCGGCATGACATCGCGGCGCTCGCGATGCGGCGAGCCGGCGGGGCCCGGCGCGATGCGCTTGCCATCGAGCGAGTCCATCAAAGCACGGCGTTCGTTCTCCACGCTCGCCCGCCATGACGGATCGTCCGACGATGCGCGGCCGTAGATGTGCTGGCCATCCTTGATGGCGAGATCCTTGAGGTCGCAGAGCCACGCATCGATGCGGCGCAGCGCCTCCTCGGGATTGGCGCGGGTCTCGACGCCGGCCTCGCGGGCCAGACCGCTTCGTTGCGCCGACTCAACGATCAGCTGCGCCAGACGCTCGCGCCGGCGGCGGTCGAGGCCGTCGGCCTGGGCGTATTCGTCGACCAGCCGCTCGAGCTCGCGGGCGTCGCCGGAGAGGCCGGCGCCGACAAGCGGCGGCGGCAGATGGCCGAGCGTGACTGCCGCGAGCCGGCGCTTGGCCTGCGCGGCCTCGCCCGGGTTGCTGACGATGAACGGATACATCACGGGCAGCGGCCCGATCACGGCCTCAGGGAAACAGCTTTCGGTCAAAGCAACGGCTTTGCCCGGCAGCCATTCCAATGTGCCGTGCGCGCCCATGTGAACGATGGCATCGACGTTCGCGACATGGCGAAGCCACAGCCCGAAGGCGAGCAGCGCATGGCGCGGGGGCAAGGATGGATCGTGGTAATCGGCGCGGCGACTGTTCTGGCGCCCGCGATCCGGCGGCAAGGCGACGATGATGTTGCCGAACTGTTGCGCGCGAAGATGGAATGCACCGTCGTGCACGTCGGGATCGCTCTCGGGCGCGCCCCAGGCGGCACCGATTTTCTCGCCTACGGCCGAAGGAAGCTTTGCAAGCAACCCACGATAGGTTTCGACCGGTATCGAAACATCATTGTCGCTACTTAACGCATCGAGCAGTGCCTTCGATGAACCCGGCGCGTTCGAGACGGCGTAGCCCCCTTCGGCGAGATCGGCGAGCAGCGCATTGACGCTCGCCGGCACATCGAGGCCGACCGCGTAGCCGGTGCGGCCCGGCGCGCCGGGATAGTCCGGCAACAGCACCGCGATCCGCCGTTTCGCGCGCGGCGTCGCCTGCAAGCGCACCAGCGCCGCGATGCGGTCCGCCACCGCGTCGATGCGATCCGGCTCAGGCTGGTTGGTCATGCCGGTGAATGCCAACCCGTCAAACGAGTCCGATGGATTTTTGAAAGCAATCGCGCCCGCCAGCACGCGGCCGTCGAGCTCCGGCAGCACCACATGCATGGCAAGGTCGGCGGCGCCGAGGCCGCGCGGGCTCTCGACCCAGGCCGCGCGCTTGGTGGTGGCAACGACGGCTTGCAGCACTGGGACGTTAGCTTCGTCGAGCGGCGTCGAATCTTCGGCGCTTCGGGACGCGGCAAAGGCCGTCGTGGTCACGATCAATGCCGGCGCAAGCCGTGACATTGCCGCGCGCAGGAAGGACGCCGACTCCGTATCCTTCAGGCTTGTGACAAACAGCGGCGCCGGCGCCAGGCCGCGCGCGGCCAGTGCATCATAGAGCGCATCGATCGGCGCCACGTCAGCGGCGAGCAGCATCGACCGATAGAACACGATCGGAATGACGGGCGTGCCCTTCGGCAGCGCACCCATCAGGCCATCAAGGTCAACCGTCTGCCCCGCCGGCGTGTAACCGCCGGTGCGCGGCACCGTCCGGGGCTCGATGCAATCGACCGCCGCGCCCGCGTGTTTCGCGAGCCGGCGCAACAGCGCACGGAGATTGTCGCGCCCGCCTTCGCGGAAATAGCCGAGCAACGCCGCTAGCTCGCGCGGCGACAGCGTCGAGATATCGGCGAGACGCGGATCGTCACGGTCTTCGCCCGGCAGCACCGCGAGCAGAATGCCGCGTTCGCGGGCGAGCGCCGCGAGCCGGTCCACACCGTAGCGCCACCAGTCCGTGCCGCCGAGCAGGCGAACCACGATCACCTTGGCGTGGCAGGCGACACGCTCGATCCACAGATCCACCGACATCGGATGTTTGAGATCGCGCAACTGCACGAGCCGCACGCTCGGCAACGAGCCGCGCTCTATGGCCCACGCCGCCGCAAGCCCCGCCAAATCGCTGTCGGCGAACGAGAGAATGGCGATATCGCCGGGCGGCTGACCGAGATCGACCGGCTCAACGATGTCGTCGAGGCTGGCTGAGCTGGTCGAGAGCAGATGCATCGGTCATCCGTTGAGCATGCGCACGATCTTCGTCTGGTCGAGACCCTTGAGACCGATCACCACCAGACGCGTCTCGCGCTTTTCCGCCACCGCCCAATGCCGGTCGTAGTGCGTGGTGACGCGCGGCCCGACCGCCTGCACCAGAAGCCGCATCGGCTTGTCGCGCACGGCGGCAAATCCCTTGATCCGCAGCACGCCCGCGGCCTCGGCGGTGGCCGACACGATCTTGGACAGTCGATTCGGATCGTCGATCTCGGGCAGCGGCACGATAAAGCTTTCGAACTCGTCATGATCGTGATCGAGTTCGTCGTCGTGATGCGTCTTGCGGTTCTCGATGTCGGCCTCGGTGCCAACGTTAAGACCAAGCAGCGCCCCCACATCGACCTTGCCGCCGGAAATCCGGACGACCTTGACGGTGCGTGGCAGCGCGCCGGCCACTGCAGACGAGGCCCTGTCCATGCCGCTCTGATCCAGCAGATCGCATTTGTTGAGCACGACGAGATCGGCACAGGCGATCTGGTCCTCGAACACCTCTTCGATCGGATCGTCATGGTCGAGCGCGTTGTCGGCCTTGCGCTGCGCCGCCAGCGCATCCAGATCGAACGCGACGCGGCCGTCGGCCAATGCGGCGCCGTCGACCACAGTGACCACGCCGTCCACCGTCACGCGGCTCCTAATCGATGGCCAGTGGAATGCCTGGACCAGCGGCTTCGGCAACGCCAGGCCGGAGGTCTCGATGACGATGTGCTCGACCCGCGGCACCATGGCAAGAATCGCGTCCAGCGCCGGCACGAACTCATCGGCGACGGTGCAGCACAGGCAGCCATTGGCAAGCTCGACGATGTTCTCCTCGGGACACGCTGCATCGCCGCAGCCTTTGAGGATCTCGCCGTCGATGCCGACGTCGCCGAACTCGTTGACGATCACCGCCAGGCGGCGCCCGCCGGCGTTGGCCAGCACGTGACGGATCAGCGTCGTCTTCCCGGCGCCGAGAAAGCCGGTGACGATCGTGCATGGGATGCGCGCAAGAGACGCGGAGGTGGTCATTCACTCTGCTCCGAAAAATCGAACGGGGGGACACGGGCAATGAGCCCGCGCTTGAGCGCGTCGGGCCGGCCGCGCCAGGGCATCAGGCCATCGGCCGAACCGGCCAGCAGCTTTGCGCCCTGCACCAGCGCCTGCGCATCGGCGGCGGGATCGAGATGACCGAACACATAGGTCCAGGCCGGCGCGGATGGGTCGGTCCGCCGCAGCACCGCGGAGCAGCCGCGCTTGCAGTTGGCGAGGCAGCGTAGCGGCTGAACGGCAATGCCGGAATTTTCCGCCGCGCGAATGGTCGCATCCGCGAGCGCGGCGCCTGGCCGCGGATAATCTTCCGGATCGTCAGGCCGCCGGCACGTGGTGCAAACATAGATGACCGCCGAAGTCGCGCCTCGCGCTGCATCATCCGCATCATTCGAAGTGTCGGCCAATGTCACCCGGGGTGCTCCTTGACGAGCGATCCAAACCAATCCGGGTGCGTCAGCTGTCGTGATCGATACGCACGGCGGCCACAGCCTCCGCACCGTATCGACCGACGCCAGAGCACCCCGCCCGGCGCGCGACTGATCTGACGGCAGGTCTCCTGGCTCGCGGGTCGCCGCCCGTCACCGCCTTCCCGGGTTGACCCAGTGGCATTGTGGCACGAGCTCGCCGCTTACAGTTGCGGGGGCAGCTGCGGAGTTGGGACGAACGATC